>ERZ824575.2312-NODE-2312-length-15244-cov-3.097900_pt1 | contig 15244 bp, 15 predicted proteins | sample MGYA00519470_ERZ824575 | MGnify/ENA primary metagenome ERZ824575 (study PRJEB31778, sample SAMEA3449170) | human gut metagenome | biome: human gut; feature: human-associated habitat; material: faeces | place: United Kingdom | collected 2010/2012 ...
TTCAAAAATTGGTGTATGATAGTATCTGGTTGTTTGTATACAATCAAATTTTTCTTTAAAGGAGTTATCACCAATGAGTACTTTTCAAAAATTCATCCAATATTATAAACCCTACAAAAAAGTCTTCATTTTTGATCTGATCTGTGCAGCATTTATCAGTCTGGTTGATCTTGCTTATCCACAGATCCTTCGTTCACTTACAAAGACTTTATTTCTTAAAGATGCTTCTACGATCCTTAAAACACTTCCTGTGATTGGCGGTATCTTATTTATCTGCTATGTTTTTCAGGCTTTTTGTAAATATTATGTCAGCTGTCAAGGACATATCATGGGTGCCCAGATGGAACGTGATATGCGTCGTAAACTTTTTGATCATTATGAAAATCTTTCTTTTTCCTATTATGATCAACATAACACCGGACAGATGATGAGCCGTCTTGTTTCTGATCTGTTTGATATTTCCGAAGCTGCCCATCACGGCCCTGAGAATTTATTTATCTCTCTTGTAAAGATCGTTGGATCTTTTATTTTCCTGTTTATCATTCAGTGGAAATTAGCGATTATTCTTCTTGCGATCGTTTTACTGATGATCTTCTTCAGTGCAAAGCAAAACCGTAAGATGCAGGCTACCTTCCTTGATAACCGCAGGAAGATTGGTGATGTCAATGCTTCTTTGCAAGACTCCCTTGCTGGAATCCGTATTGTGCAGTCTTTTGCAAATGAAGATATTGAACGTGAGAAATTTCGTGTTGGAAATGAGGCATTTTTAGATTCCAAGCGTGATAATTATCGTGCTATGGGAAGTTTTCAGAGTGGAAATACATTTTTCCAAGGAATGATGTATCTTGTCACTTTACTTGCTGGTGGTTATTTTATCGCTCTTGGCCAGATGAGTGCTGCTGACCTTGCTATGTATGCATTGTATATTGGAATCTTTATCAGCCCGATTCAGATTCTTGTAGAATTAACAGAAATGATCCAGAAAGGTATGTCTGGTTTTATCCGTTAAATGGAAAGCAGGAGCCGGAGCTTCCCTCTGAGATCACAGATTCTGTTGATGCCGTTAATATGAAACATCCTGATGGGGATATCTGTTATCATGATGTCTCATTTAGTTACGAGGATAATGAGATTGTATTAAATCACATTGATTTCACGATCAAATCAGGAAAATCCATTGCACTCGTTGGACCTTCCGGTGGTGGAAAAACAACGATCTGTTCTCTGCTGCCTCGATTTTATGATATTACAGATGGTTTGATTACGATCGGTGGTCAGAATATCAAGGATATAAAATTAGAGAGTCTTAGAAGCTCCATCGGTATTGTTCAACAGGATGTTTATCTATTTGGCGGCAGTGTCAAAGAAAATATTGCTTACGGAAACTCTGATGCAACCTTTGATGAAATTGTCGAAGCTGCTAAGAAAGCCAATATCCACGATTTTATTATGACATTACCTAATGGCTATGATACTTTCGTTGGAGAACGTGGTACAAGATTATCCGGCGGTCAGAAGCAAAGAATCTCTATTGCAAGAGTTTTCTTAAAGAACCCGCCAATCTTAATCTTAGATGAAGCTACCAGCGCATTAGATAATGAAAGCGAGCAGCATATCCAGAAGAGTCTGGACGCCTTGTCTGAAAATCGAACAACGATCACGATCGCCCATCGTTTATCAACGATCCAGAATGCAGACGAAATTCTTGTTATCGATGGACAAACGATCAAAGAACGAGGAACACATGAAGAACTAATTGCCTCTGGCGGTCTTTATGCTAAATATTATCATATGATGTAAGTGTCAAAAGTACAACAACGTCGAAACCTATTTTGTTTAGAACTGTTTATAAATTCTTTAGAATTGTTCATACTTTGTATATTGAATGCCTCGGGGATTTTGGTATACTTAAGACATAGTTTTTCATATATATTTTTTAATCCTCTCTTTTCAGAAAAGTAACCGCCCATATGGGCGGTCTTTTTTATATCCTCTCATAGATTTTATACTCTTCCATTAATTTATTTCTATACTGTATATCATTGTATATCTTATCTATATCTTGAATTTTATTATTAGCTAATAAAATTTTTACTAACTGTAATGTAGCATTTTCCCCTATAATTTTTCCCTGCGCTATACCTTGTGTTATTCCTTGACTTATTCCTTGCTCAATTCCTTTATTAATTGCTGTATCTAATATTGTACACATAGTAACCTCTCCTTCCTCATTTTTCTTTACATCCAATTGCAAAAATCTTTCGTCTTCTGCAAAAATCCTCATAAATTTTAACATTTCATCCACATGTTTGATTGGTTTATGATTTTCAATTGTTTTATAACCTTTTCTTCGTTTTACAAAATAATCCGCAATAATTCCAAAGTCACTTTGAAACATTTTTATTTGTTCTTCTGTCAGATATGCTATGTCAAATACATTCAATTTATAATTTTGAAACAGCTCCTCATTCACACTTTCTTGATTGATAACTTCTCTTAGTTCTTTATCATCTTTCCATTGATTATCTCCAAAATGTAAGATCAGTGTTATTACTTTACAAAATTCTTTTGCACCTTTCTTTAACATCTGAGAACGATAACTTGCTCCATCGTATGCAATTACACGTAGTGGCATTTTCAATTCCAAATAATACCTTGAAACCTTTTTTATTATTCCATTCTTTCAAAGTATCTCTCTCTTCTTCATGAAGCACATCATCTGATGCTTTATATTGTGACCGTATATTTGTTGTCCGTAGTTCCTCTGGTTTAACTACCTCTTCTCCTTGATAAACTAATACATTGATAATATCTGCAAATACATCTGGATAATCTTCCAATAACTTTTCAATCTTATCCTTTTCTCCCATTCCTGACTCCTTGTTTGTAAACTATCATTTGGTTATCTTATCTGCAGAACTGCATATTCATAGAATTTCTCTGAATCGAATTACAATTATATAGAACTTCTTTGACTTTAATCTAGATTATTGATGTTTATAGTTTACATTAATTTACAAATATTAGCAAGTATTTTTTACAGTTTATTCCACATATTTTATTTATTTTTAGTATACTATAGTTATTTCATGTTTTCAATCCATCTTCTCTACATCTTTTCTCCACAATCAACCTATGTTAAACTAATTATATAACAATTATTCAACGACATATTACATAAACCAAAAGGAATCCTAACACATGACTTTAGAAGAAGAATATCGTCTATCCTGCTATGAGGAACTGACGACTCTTGGAAATCACAATCATATATATTTAATCAAACACAAGTTGTCTGGTGAAATTTTCGTTAAGAAAGTTTTATCCAGATTTTCTTTGAATGTTTATAAACAGTTGAGGGACTTACAAATCTCCGGAATTCCAAAAATTCATGACCTGATCCTTGAAAATGATTCTTTAATCCTGATTGAAGATTATATTCATGGACAAACTTTGGAACAGTTGCTTGAGGAACAGACAACACTGGTCTATTCGGATGCTCTTGCGATCATGCGTAGGCTTTGTGATATTTTAAAATCACTTCATGCTCTGACTCCACCAATCATTCATCGTGATCTGAAATTATCGAATATCATTTTGACCAGTGAAAATCTTGTCTATATCGTGGATTTCGATACTGCCAGATATTATGAATCTGGGCAAGAGCAGGACACGGAATTACTTGGAACGAAAGAATATGCCCCTCCAGAACAGTATGGATTTGGGCAATCTGATGCCCGATCTGATATTTATGCGTTGGGAATTATTTTTAATCGCTTATTGACAGGGGAATATCCGAAACATCAATTGGCTGATGACCGATACCGTTCCATCATTTCAAAATGTATCCGCTGGAATCCTGAAGAACGTTTCCAGACGGTTGAGGAACTTAAGACAGCTTTACACGATAATATTTCCTCTGATATTGGAAAACCTGGATTTACGCTTTCTTCGATACATTCTGATATTCCAGGATTTCGTACTGGAAAGCTGTGGAAAATGATCTTGGCATTCTTCGGGTATCTCTCTTTTCTTTACTGTAGTATGACTTCAGATTTCACAAATGCAAAAACCGGACTTCCTCTAACTGGGCTACAACTATGGCATGAACGTTTTTTTGTATTTCTGATGCTGCTCAGCCTTATTTTTTATAATTTTAACTACAAAAATATCCGAACCAGATCTTTTCTGGGTCATTCTCTCCCTTTTGTACTTCGAATTGTTCTACAGTGTCTGATTTCTTTGGGGATTTTGGTCATTCTTATGATCTTTATGCTGCTGATCGAAGAAATCATATGGTAGGTTCTTTATCGCTCGCAGTAAAAATTTACGCTGTCAGCGAAACATTTCTATATGAATATTTGCTACTCTTATTATTGTTCATATAGAAGGGAGGAATTGAATATGAAAACTTGGAAATTAGTTTCTGGAATCATCTCAATTGTACTTTTTGCTTTTGTTATGTTTCAGTCTTGTGCTGCTGGAATTTCAAATTCTTTAGCAGAAAATGGGGAAAGTGGCGGTTCTGCCGGATTGATCGTTGCAATCATTTTATTGGCTGGTGGAATTGTTTCTATTGCTACAAGAAATGGTTCAAAGGGCGGTAATATCGCACTAATTGTTTTATTTGCACTTGGTGCACTTTGCGGATTTACTATGGCAGGAAGTTATGCAGATTTAAATGTATGGGCTGCCTGGTGTCTGATCTGTGCTGTATTTGCAGCAATTTCCTTAAAGAAGGGGCAATGATCGTTTATTATAAGCACAAAGAGAGAAAGGATATTTACATATGCAGGATCAATTAACTGATCATTTAAATCAACAATTAAAATCTACTTCTTTGGAGAATTTTTCGGATTATCTTAAGAATCTTCAGCAGTTACCAAGCCTGCAGGATTTTTTCTCTGTTCATATTGCAAAGCATGACCTGAAAATTTCGCAGATCATCAAAAACAGTGGGATATCACAAAGCTATGCCCATGAAATCTTAAATGGAACGAAACCTCATCCTTCCAGAGATTATCTGCTTGCTTTGTGTCTTGGGGCTCACATGGATCTGAAAACGACGCAGCATGCTCTTCGGATCGCTCAGTTAGGAGAACTTTATGCAAAAGTCCCAAGGGATGCAGCGATCATGATGCATATCAATAATGAAAAATGGAATCTCATTGATATTAATATCTTTCTGGAAGAACATGGTCTTAATGTGATTTCACTTTCAAAGAAAATTTCATAAATAATAGCAAAAAGATCAGCTGTAAAACTTTCTACAGCTGATCTTTTTATATTTTCTTCGTTATATGAAATTATCTTTTTTCAACACCTAAAGTAACTTTCTCACCATTGATGTTCCATTCTTTTTCATATCCAGCAACTTCTCCGGCTTTCACTTCATCTGCTAAAACGTCTCCAGCGATCGCTGCTTCGTTTCTTCCGATAATGTCTGCGGCTTTGTCTGATCCTTTGTAAGAGAATGTGATATGATCTGTTACTTCGAATCCTGCTTCTTTTCTCATAGACTGGATCTTGCTGACTACTTCACGGACGAATCCTTCTTCTAACAGTTCTTCGGATAAGTTTGTATCAAGTACAACTGTCACTCCGTTGTCTGCTTCTGTTACGAATCCTTCCTGTTTTACCATTTCGATCAACAGATCTTCTTCTGCTAATTCTACTGGTGTTCCATCAACTTCAAATGTTAATACTCCCTTAGAGTCTAACTGAGCTTTCGCTTCATTTCCATCAACTGCTGCTAAGTAGTTTCTGATTCCTCCAACTAATTTACCGTATTTTGGTCCTACAGTCTTTAATTGTGGTTTGAAGTTGTATGTTGTGAAGTTTGATACGTCATCTGTAAATGTGATATTCTTCACATTTAACTCGTCTAAGATGATCGCTTCGTCATAATCTGGCAGAGATGCTTCTGCTTTTACATACATCTGTCCGATTGGCTGACGGTTCTTGATCGCTGCTCCATTACGGCATGCACGTCCTAATACGACGATCTTTAATACGAGATCCATATCTGCTTCTAATTTCTCATCTACCTGTTCTGCATTGTATACAGGGAAGTCGCATAAGTGGATACTTTCTTTTGCAGATGCATCAACACTTCTTACGATGTTCTGGTAAATCTCTTCTGTCATGAATGGGATCATTGGGGCTGCTGCTTTACATACAGTAACTAATGCTGTGTATAAAGTCATATATGCATTTACCTTATCCTGTTCCATTCCTTTTGCCCAGAAACGGTCACGACAGCGTCTTACATACCAGTTACTCATATCGTCTACAAATTCCTGTAATGCTCTTGCAGCTTCTGGAATTCTGTAGTTTCCTAAGTTATCATCCACAGATTTGACCATTGTGTTCATCTTAGATAACAGCCATTTATCCATTACAGATAACTTGTCATATTCTAACGCATGTTTTGTTGGATCAAACTGGTCGATCTCAGCGTATAATGTGTAGAATGCATAAGTATTCCATAATGTTCCCATGAATTTACGCTGTCCTTCTGTAACGGCTTTCGCATGGAAACGGTTTGGCAGCCATGGAGCACTGTTTGTATAGAAATACCAACGGATCGCATCTGCTCCATGCTCTTCTAATGCATCGAATGGATCAACTGCATTTCCTTTGGACTTACTCATCTTCTGTCCGTTTTCATCCTGAACGTGTCCTAATACGACAACGTTTTTATATGGTGCTTTATTAAATAATAAAGTTGAAATTGCCATTAAGGAGTAGAACCATCCACGAGTCTGGTCTACAGCTTCTGAGATAAAGTTTGCTGGGAAGTTATCTTCGAAGATCTCTTTATTCTCAAATGGGTAATGCCACTGTGCGAAAGGCATAGATCCTGAATCGAACCAGCAGTCGATTACTTCTTCTACACGATGCATTGGTTTTCCACAATGTGGACACTTAATTGTTACCTGGTCGATATATGGACGGTGAAGTTCAATATCATCTGGACAGTTATCAGACATACTCTTTAATTCTTCGATAGAACCGATGGAATGCTGATGTCCACATTCACATTCCCAGATATTTAATGGAGTTCCCCAATAACGGTTTCTTGAGATTCCCCAATCCTGTACGTTCTCTAACCAGTCTCCAAAACGTCCTTTACCGATGCTCTTTGGTACCCAGTTAACTGTATTATTATTTGCGATCAGCTGATCTTTTACATCTGTCATCTTGATGAACCAAGATTCTCTTGCATAGTAGATCAGTGGTGTATCACAACGCCAGCAGTGTGGATATTCATGTTCAAATTTTGGTGCATCAAAAAGTAGTCCTTTTTCTTCCAGGTCTTTTAATACCATTGGGTCTGCTTTCTTTACAAATACACCGGCATATGGAGTCTCTTTGGTAAGTTCTCCTTTTTCGTCTACCAGCTGGACAAATGGAAGTCCGTATCTACGTCCAACCTGGGCATCGTCTTCACCAAATGCAGGTGCGATGTGAACGATACCGGTACCATCTGTCATGGTTACATAAGTATCACAGGTTACATAGTAGCCTTTCTTATGCTGTTTCTCACAGATTTCCTTTGCGCAGTCAAATAATGGCTCATATTCCTTGTACTCTAATGACTTTCCTGGGAAAGTATCCAATACTTCATATGCTTTTACGCCATTTTCTTCATCCGCAAATTTGCCAAGTACCTTATCTAACAGTGCTTCTGCCATATAATAAGTATATCCGTCAGCAGCTTTTACTTTACAGTAAGTCTCGTCCGGGTTTACACAAAGTGCAACGTTAGATGGTAGTGTCCATGGAGTTGTGGTCCATGCCAGGAAATATGCATCTTCTCCGATTACTTTGAATCTTACGATTGCGGAACGTTCTTTTACCGTCTTATATCCCTGTGCTACTTCCTGGGAAGAAAGCGGAGTTCCACATCTCGGGCAGTAAGGAACAATCTTGAAACCTTTGTATAACAGCTTCTTATCCCAGATTTTCTTAAGAGCCCACCACTCAGATTCAATGAAATTATCATCATAGGTTACATATGGGTTTTCCATATCAGCCCAGAATCCAACGGTTCCTGAAAAATCTTCCCACATTCCTTTGTATTTCCATACGGATTCTTTACATTTCTTGATGAATGGCTCCATACCATATTCTTCAATCTGCTCTTTTCCGTTTAAGCCTAAAAGCTTTTCTACTTCCAGCTCTACCGGAAGTCCATGGGTATCCCATCCGGCTTTACGTGGGACATATTTGCCCTTCATAGTCTGGTATCTTGGAATCATGTCTTTGATAACACGGGTTAATACGTGACCGATATGTGGCTTACCATTTGCAGTTGGCGGTCCATCATAGAAAGTATAGGTCTCGCCTTCTTTCCGGTTCTCCATACTTTTCTTAAAAATATCATTGTCTTTCCAGAATTTTACAGTCTGCTTTTCTCTGTCCACAAAATTTAGATTTGGGGAAACTTTTTCGTACATGTTAGTCCTCCTTAAAATTTCAGTTTCTCGCTACCTGCGTAAAAAAGAATGTGCCTTGGCACATTCTCGTGCCTGCGGCGGTCGCTTGCGACATCTACCTTATACGCCGCAGTGTGCATCCTTGCGGAGCGTTTTTTACTTTACAGGAAAGCAATTTCCTGTAAAGTAAAAAAGACGCCGTCCTGTAATAAGGACGTGCGCCTGCCGTTTCTAACCACCTTGTTACAACATACTTGAAGCTTACAGCTTCGCATATACGTTCCCGTAACGGGGGAAATCCGTCAGTTTCTACTAACGCATCTTTGCCTGTTCGAACTGCAACTTGGAAGTGATTTTCATTTTCCATTTACTCATGCCGGTTTCCACCTGCCCCGGCTCTCTTTGACTTTCCATGGAAAACTACTCTCTTCGTCATCGTCTTTTCATATTCTTAATAAGTATAGAACCTGTATTTTTAAATGTCAATTCCTATTTTCAAATTTTCTATATCTACAGATGCTGCCACCGGGAGCTTCTTACAGATTTCTGGCAGCTTCTTACAAATACTGAACAACACAAAACGAGGCGGCATCCTTCCGGATACCGCCTCTCGTTTATGTTGGAAACCCGCAATGCGTGTTTCTTACAGGATTCTCTTAATCCATCCTTCCGGAGCTTCAATACGTCCCATCTGGATTCCGGTCAGAGTATCATAAAGTTTCTTTGTTACAGGTCCCATTTCTTCCATTCCACTTGGAATTAAGATTTCTTTGCCGTGGTCAACAATCTTTCCGATTGGAGAAATAACTGCTGCTGTTCCGCAAAGTCCTGCCTCTGCGAAGTCTTTTACTTCATCGAAGTATACTTCTCTGTGTTCTACTTTCATTCCAAGATAATGTTCTGCAACATATACCAGTGAACGACGTGTAATGGATGGCAGTATAGAATCTGACTTCGGTGTAACCAGTTTATTATCCTTGGTAACGAAGATGAAGTTTGCTCCACCTGTCTCTTCTACCTTAGTTCTTGTCTTAGGGTCTAAGTACATATTCTCATCAAATCCGTCTGCATGTGCAGTTACGATTGCATGAAGACTCATTGCGTAATTCAGACCAGCTTTGATATTACCGGTTCCGCAAGGTGCTGCACGGTCATAGTCACTGACACGGATGGTAATTGGCTTTGCGCCACCCTTGAAATATGGTCCTACCGGTGTACAGAACATACGGAACTGATATTCATCCGCTGGTTTTACACCGATTACAGGATTTGTTCCCATCATGTATGGTCTGATGTAAAGTGTTGCACCGGAACCATATGGTGGAACATATGCTGCATTTGCTTCTACTACCTTCTGTACTGCATCTACAAAACGCTCTTCCGGGAATACCGGCATTTCCAGTCTGCGTGCTGAATCTGCAAGACGGCTTGCATTTAAGTCAGGTCGGAAAGTAACGATATGTCCATCCTCTGTTGTATATGCTTTCAATCCTTCAAATACGGTCTGTGCATACTGGAATACACCCGCGCATTCATTCAATACAATATCTGCATCATCGGTTAAAGCTCCCTCATCCCATGCTCCGTTTTTGAAATTTGATACATATCTCTTATCGGTCTTTACATAACCGAATCCAAGATTAGACCAGTCTAAGTCCTTCTTTTCCATAATAACATCCTCCATTCATTTGTCGCAAATAGATGTTATAACCTGGTGTTATAGCTTTCTATTGTTCTATGTTTTTTCATTATTTTAGTCCTATAAAAGCTATTTGTCTAGTATTTTTTTCTAGGAATACATAATTTTCTCACTGCCAAACATTTTCGCCAGTACCATTGATAAAATACCGGTATAAATAAGGTTGCTGACAAGACATGCCACAATATTGATTCCGCTGTAGGAGAAATCAAAAATTCCGGTCATGCCCTGCACACTGTTATAGAAAGGAATCAGATACCAGTAAAATTCCTTCGGTGCTCCGCTTCCAAGCATAGATGTAACGGAAATTACCATTACCACAACCATCAGCGGCATAATCATAGAACCGGCTTCCTTTACCGTCTTTGCAAATGCTGAAATTACAGCTAATGCTCCAACCAGTACCAATACTGTGGTAAGAATCACCAGCAATAAAAGGATATAATCGGTGACGCTGTATACGCTGGCATCCATTGCATTGGATTCTGTTCCCATTAATTTTGGAAGGGATAACATGGTACCCACAAAACTGGAAATTCCACTTAAAAGTCCGATAATACCAAGGCTGATGATTTTTCCCATGGCAAGCTGTCCACGTTTCATCGGTGTTACCAATAAGGTAGCAATAGTTCCTCTCTCCTTTTCCCCTGCTATGGATTCCGGTGCAATTGCCATACATCCTGAGAAAAGGAATATCATAAGCAGCATTGGAAGCATCATGGAGAAAATCTGTCCGGTGCTGTCTTCCTTGCTGGCAAGGTCATATTCTTCGTCACCGCTGTTGACATCGAACTTATTTGCCATAGAAGCTTCATATCCATCTAATACAGAAGCCATAATCTGATAACATGCCGTGGATTCGGTATCTGCGGAATTATAATATAAGGCTACCTGCGGAGCCGGTGTGGTAGCAGTCATGCTGTCATATGCCAGTACATCTGATTCAAAATTTTCCGGAAATACCATCAGCATTTCCGCATCTTTATCGGTTACCGCCTGCTTCATATCCTCTTCGCTGACACCATCCCGGTCTAAATATTCCACATTGATATCACTGCCTTTTATCATGGCTGAAACCGTGGATGGCATATTTTCTGCATAAATACGATAGGTATAATCCTCATCTGCTTCAAATCTGGAGGTCAGTCCGCTGCCCATGAAGCTGTACATGATATAAATCAGTAAGCCCGGCATCAAAATCGTAGTAAATACCATTCTCTTATCCCCGAAGAAACGGGCAAGTTCTTTCTTTATAATTGTCATAAGATTGTTTCTCATTCTGCTTCACCTACCGTTTCTTCATAGATTTCAAAGAATCTGTCTTCTAATGATTTGCCATTTTTCACTGCCTCTAATGTATCGCAGATAATCATTTCTCCCTTGATGATAATTCCGACTCTGTCACAGATTTTCTCAATCAGGCTGAAAATGTGGGTAGAAACGATAATGCTCTTTCCTTCTTTCTTAAGCTCTAACAGGAAATCCGTTACTACTTTGGCTGTCAGAACATCAAGTCCGTTGGTCGGTTCATCAAAGATAATGATTTCCGGGTCATGGACTAAGGAAATAACCAAAGAAACCTTCTGTTTCATACCGGTTGACATATCCTTTACTTTCACTTCTGCAAACTGTGTGATGCCGAAGCGGTCAAAAAGTCTCTTCTTTCTTTCATCCCTGACAGCCGGCTCTACTCCGTATAAATCCGAAAAGAAATTATATAAATAATTTGGTGTAAAAAAGCCCTCTAATTTCAGTTCACTGGTCAGAAAGCCGATCTTACTGCGGACTTCTTCCGGTGCATTAACAATACTGCTGCCATCTAAAACAGCATCTCCGGAATCCGGTTTAATCAGTGTTGCCAGCATACGAAGTGTGGTTGTCTTTCCGGCTCCGTTTGGTCCAAGCAGTCCAAACACCTCTCCCCGATAAGAAGTAAATGATAAATCATGCACTGCAATTCGCTTCTTTTCATTGGTTTTCTCAATCTTTTGTTGTTTCTGGGATAATGTAAAGGTCTTATTGAGACCCTTTACCTTCATAATCTCCTCCATAACTTCTCCTTTCAGTTATCGTCTTGATTGTACTATTGTATTATTACACTTGTGTATCTGTGCGTCAAGCACTATTTTTTCAACGGTTAGTGCTTTCCTTTTACTTTCCGGTATTTCCAGATAAAGGAAGCAAAAAGCACTGAACAGATTTGATTCTCCATTCAATGCTTCTTATGTTCTTCTTAAAAATTCTCAAAATTATGCTGCAGATAATCCTCTAAATCCTGATAGTCATCCGGTGCTTTCATTTCACCATCAAACTGATATTCATAACGTCTTAGGAATTCATCCGGCCCACTGGTTCTGCCTGCTGCATGAATAATCAAAAGCCAGTACGTTACAAATGCAAGTATACCAACTACAGCTGTTACAATACCTGCAACTGCCATTCCATGGTTCTGTTTTTGTTTCACCAGATGTATAATTCCAAAAACAATTGCCAGAATTGCAGTTATAATATTGATTCCGGTGCAAAATAATACCAGTGAAATCAGCCCCAACACCATGGATGCAACTGCGAAACCTTTTCCCGGCTCCTCTTTCCGGTTATCTGCCGGACGCTGATTGTAATTCGGCGGGTACGGATTCCCATACTGCGGATTCTGGTTCTGATTCGGCGGGTATGGATTCCCATACTGCGGATTCTGATTTTGATTCAACGGATATGGATTCCTGTTATCTGGATACATTCTGCTTCACCAATTCCTTTTTAATAATAGTAGCTATATTCCAAAGAACTTAATGATACTGCACCAACGATGCACAGGATAAGTACCAGCACCAGAAGTGCAATGGTAATAATACTGCAGACAATACCTGCTGTTGCCATTGGTGAATGCTCGTTTTTCTTATTATAAAGAATACCAAGGATTAATCCTACAATTGCACAAGGAAGTCCTACAATCCAGAAACAGATTGCCGGGATGGATATAATTCCCAGTACCATGGATGCAATTGCCATTCCTTTTCCGGATGAAGCCGGCTGGTTGTAACCATACTGTGTCTGGTCGAAGCTTCCATATGCCTGCTGCTGTGGCTGCTGATAAGTTCCATATCCCTGCTGGGACTGGTCATAACCATAGTTCTGCTGTGCATACTGCTGATTCTGGTTATAAGCCTGCTGGTCATAATTCTGCTGTGGCTGTTCATATGCCTGCTGTGGCTGTTCATATGCCTGCTGTGGCTGGCTATATGTCTGCTGTGGCTGGCTATATGTCTGCTGTGGCTGGCTATATGTCTGCTCATTCGTTCCATTTTCAGTGTTGAAATTTTCTTCACTCATTATAATACATCCTCCATTAGTATAAAATATTTTCTCCCATTTATTGTAGCAAATGCCTACCTCCATTACAAGAAAAATAAGTGAAATCATAAAATTTTTATAAACTTTTTCTCATATATTTTATCATAAACTTTGCAAATCCGGAAAAAATGGTTATAATGAAGCATATTTATACTCATTACTTGCTTTTTTGTAAGTAAAAGTCTATAATTCATCTGACAAGACACCTGTATTTACAGATGTAAAAGAAAGGAATATCACATATGAGTACATTAAATTTGACATTGTTGACTGATCTTTATGAGATGACAATGATGCAGGGATACTTTAAAACCGGCAACCGTGATGTGGCTGTTTTTGACGCTTTTTACCGCACCAATCCATGTGATGGCGGTTATGCAGTCTGCGCGGGATTAGACCAGATGATTGACTATATCAAGAATCTTCATTTTGACGAAGAGGATATTTCCTATTTAAGAAGTTTATCCATCTTTGATGAAGACTTTTTAACTTATTTAAGTAACTTTAAATTCTCCGGTGATATCTATGCAATTCCGGAAGGAACTCTGATTTTTCCAAGAGAGCCTCTTGTAAAAGTGGTTGCTCCGATTATGGAAGCCCAGTTAATCGAAACTGCAGTCTTAAATATCATCAACCACCAGAGCCTGATTGCCACCAAGGCTGCCCGCGTATGCTACGCTGCCCAGGGTGATGGCGTCATGGAATTTGGGTTAAGACGCGCCCAGGGTCCTGATTCCGGAACCTACGGCGCCAGAGCTGCTGTTATCGGCGGCTGTAAAGGTACTTCCAACGTCCTTGCCGGTCAGATGTTTGACGTCCCGGTACTTGGAACCCACGCCCATAGCTGGATTATGAGTTTTCCGGATGAATATACCGCCTTTAAGAAATATGCAAAGCTTTATCCATCTGCCTGCATCCTTCTTGTCGATACCTATGATACTTTAAAATCCGGTATGCCAAATGCCATCAAGGTATTTAAAGAAATGAGAGATGCCGGCATTCCGCTTACCTACTACGGAATCCGTATGGACAGTGGCGACCTTGCTTATCTTTCCAAGAAAGTCCGCAAAATGTTAGATGATGCCGGATTCCCGGACGCAGTTATCTCCGCTTCCAATGATTTGGATGAGTATCTGATTGAAAGCTTAAAGATTCAGGGGGCTACCATTACTTCCTGGGGTGTTGGAACCAACTTAATTACTTCCAAAGACAATCCTGCTTTCGGTGGTGTATACAAGCTGGCTGCTATCCAGAATGAAGCTGGTGAATTCATTCCAAAGATTAAGCTTTCCGAAAATGTGGAAAAAGTTACAAATCCTGGCAATAAAAATGTTTATCGTATTTATGATAAAGAAACCGGTAAGATTAAGGCTGACCTTATCTGTCTGGTGGGCGAAGTCTTTGATGAATCCAAGGACATGAAGCTCTTTGACCCGAACGCCCCATGGAAGAAAACAACTCTTCCTGGTGGAAGCTATACACTGCGTGAACTTCTTGTTCCGGTTTTCCAGAAGGGCGAATGTGTTTACGAATCTCCAAGTGTTATGGATATTCAGCGTTACTGCACCAGAGAAAAAGATACCATCTGGGATGAGACAAAACGTTTCGTAAATCCACAGGAAATCTACGTTGATTTATCCGACAAATTATATGAAATGAAAACTGCTCTCTTAAATAAAGAACATATGTAACTCGCAACTACGAGAAACACGCTTTGCGAGTTTCTCGAGTTATCGCGGTGCTCGCCAAA
>ERZ824575.2313-NODE-2313-length-15240-cov-2.947909_pt1 | contig 15240 bp, 9 predicted proteins | sample MGYA00519470_ERZ824575 | MGnify/ENA primary metagenome ERZ824575 (study PRJEB31778, sample SAMEA3449170) | human gut metagenome | biome: human gut; feature: human-associated habitat; material: faeces | place: United Kingdom | collected 2010/2012 ...
TGGCCCCGCCCTTGCCCGGTTTGAAGTGCTGGAATTCGACGATTTCGTAGGGTGTGCCGTCCAGTTCGATTTTCAGGCCTCTGCGGAAGTCGGTGGTGGAATACATGCTGTCTCCAGATAGTGGTTTCGTTGATTGATATGGATAAGGGCTCTCAGATCTCCACGGAGGGGGAGTTCCGCCCCTGTTCCCGGATATGGCGGACAAGAGCCAGTACGGCCAGAGCGTAGGACATCAGGCCGAAACCGGAAATGACGCCGATGCATTTCTTCGCCATGTGGCTCTGCCGGCGGATGGGGTCTTCCGTGCGGGCGAACACGTTGCTGATATGCACTTCCACACAGGGCACGCCGATCCATGCCAGACAGTCGGCCAGCGCCAGGCTGGTATGAGTGTACGCGCCCGCGTTGAAAGCCACGCCGTCCGCATGGCCGGGCCCGTCCTGCCGCGTCTTTTCCAGGCGGTCGATGAGTTCTCCCTCGTGGTTGGACTGAAAGTAGTCCAGTTCGACAGGCTCCTCACCCGGGCGCGGGGGGCCGAGCATGTCGCGGATCATGGCGAACGCGGCATCCATGCCGTCATTGCCGTAGATTTCCGGCTGACGCCTGCCCAGCGCGCCGAGATTTGGACCGTTGAGTATCAGAATTTTCATCGGATGCTGTCCTTCCGGAAGGCGACCGGCATGCCCGGTTCGGCCGGTCCGGACGCCGCCGCGTTGCCTTTTGTGCCGGACAAGGCTAGAATTGCCGCCTTGTAAAGCAGTCAGTTTTGTCGATACCGTCCGTCTTGTCAACATCGCGGCTCGTTCTTCCGGCGGGAGGGTGCGCCGCGCTTTTCCGGTGAGGTAGCATGTCTCAGAGCCGTCCCGCGCCGACAGCAGCGCAGTCGGAAGAATCCCGCGCCGCGAAGCGTGAATCCACGCTGGAACTGGCCGCAACCCTGTACACGCGCGAGCAGTTGAGGGAAACCCTTGCAGGCATGGGCGAAACTCCGCAGATAGCTCTGGCCGGGCGTTCCAATGTGGGCAAGTCTTCTCTGCTCAACGCTCTGGCCCGGCGCAGGCAGCTGGCCAGGGTCAGTTCCACTCCGGGCAAGACGCGCTCGATCAATCTGTTCCGGGTCGTGCCGGAAGGGTTTTACATCACCGATCTGCCGGGGTACGGCTACGCCCGGCGCGGCAAGGCGGAACGCCGGGCCTGGGGTGAGCTTATCGGGGATTATCTGACCGGGACACCGCAGCTCAAGGCTGTGGTGGTTCTGCTGGACTGTCGTCTGCCCCCTCAGCAGGCGGACAGGGATATGGTGAGCTTTGCCCTTTCCCGCAATCTGCCCGTGCTGGCCGTACTGACCAAGGCCGACAAGTGCAGTCAGCGTGAACGCGAGGCCCGGCGCAGGGAATGGGCAATCTTTTTGCGGGGTGCGGCTCCCTTGCCCGTATCCGCCAAAAGCGGGATGGGCATGACGAAGCTGTGGGACATGCTGCGCGGAGCGGCAGGCGCCGCTTCCGCTCCGTCCTCCGGGGAAGGACCTTTGCCGGAGCGGGATGTTCCGCAGGCAGACGCGGCGGAGGACGTTCCCCATGCTTGATGTTTCCACGCTCAACGAAGCCCAGCGCGAGGCGGTCACCGCCGGGGAAGGGCCTCTTCTGGTCATCGCCGGAGCGGGCAGCGGCAAGACGCGCACCATTGTCTACCGTCTGGCATGGCTGGTGGAGCAGGGCTGCGATGCATCTTCCATGCTTTTGCTTACCTTCACCCGCAAGGCCGCGCAGGAAATGCTGGATCGAGCGTCTATACTGCTGGAGCAGCAGCTTATGGGCGTTCAGGGCGGCACGTTCCATGCCTTCGCCTTTTCCGTGCTGCGCCGCTGGCAGCCGGAATGGCTGCTCGAACGCGGCGCGGGGCTGAGCGTCATGGACAGCGCGGACAGCGCCTCCGCCATCCAGCACTGCAAGGCGGCCCTGAACATCGGCAAGGGGGATCGTTCCTTCCCCAGGACGCAGACGGTCATCAGCCTGCTGTCCAAGGCCCGCAACAAGGAAATGGAGCTGGAAGACGTGCTGCGGCGGGAGGCCCAGCATCTGCTGCCCCACGCTTCCGATATCATCCGGCTGGGTGAGGCCTATGCCGCCTATCGCAGGGAGCATGCCCTGCTGGATTACGATGATCTGCTTTTCGAGCTGGAAGCCATGCTGAAGGAACGTCCCGATGTGCTGGACGCCCAGCGGCGGCGCTTCCGCCATGTGCTGGTGGACGAGTACCAGGATACCAACAGGGTGCAGGCTCGTCTGGTGCGCCTGCTGGCGGGAGAAGGGGAAAAGGCCGGGGTCATGGCCGTGGGCGACGACGCCCAGTCCATTTATGCCTTCCGGGGCGCAACCGTGCATAATATCCTGGACTTTCCCAAACTTTTTCCCGGCACACGCATCGTGCGTCTGGAGGAGAACTACCGCTCTGTCCAGCCCGTGCTGGATGTGGCCAACGCCCTGCTGGAAAACGCTCCCGAAGGATATCGCAAGCGGCTTTTCTCCCGCCGTGAATGTGCGGACGAACCCGCCGTGCGTCTGTACCGGCCTCTGAGCGATCTCACGCAGGGCAGAATCGCGGCCCGGCGCATAGCCGAATTGCTGGACAGCGTGCGCCCGGAGGAAATCGCCGTACTGTTCCGCGCGGGCTACCAGTCGTACCATCTGGAAGTGGAACTGAACAAACTGGGCATTCCCTTCCGCAAATATGGAGGACTGCGCTATGCCGAGGCCTCGCACGTCAAGGATGTGCTGGCCTTTGCCCGTCTGGTGCTGAATCCGCTGGATCTGCCCTCGTTTGAGCGTATTGCCGCCCTGAGCAAGGGGATAGGCCCCAGGACTTCGCGCAAGCTGTATGACGCGGCGGCCGCGGGGGATGCCGCCGTTCTGCGCAAGGCCGGAGCCAGATACCCCGATTTTCTGGCCGATCTTGAGCTGGTGGCTTCACTGCGCCCCTTTGCCGGGCGTCCGGTCAAAATCATTGCGGATATTCTGGAGCATTACCGTCCCCGTCTGGAGATCGTCTATCCCGACGACTGGCCGCGCCGTCAGCAGGGACTGGAGGAACTTTCCACCATTGCGGCGGGATACGATGATCTGGGGACGTTCATCGGAGATCTGGCTCTGGAAAGCCCTGAAGACGACGAAGCGGATGCGGATCTGCGCCGCAGGGTGGTGCTGTCCACCGTGCATTCGGCCAAGGGGCTGGAATGGGCCGCCGTGCTGATACTCGATCTGGTGGAAGACCGTTTTCCTTCCCGTCACGCGCTGGCCCGCGCGGACGACTATGAGGAGGAGCGCCGCCTGATGTATGTGGCCTGTACCCGCGCCAGGGACAGCCTCGATCTTTTTGTGCCCATGAGCCTGTACAGCCGGAGCGCGGGCGGGCAGGAGCCGGCTGTTCCCAGCCCCTTTGTGCGCGAGCTTCCGCTGGACGGCATTGACGAGTATTATGAAACCTACGGCGGCGTCATGGCTCTGCGCCGTGCGGAAGGCCGCGAATCCGGCCCCGCGTGTTCCGCGCACGCTTCTCCGCGCGATTCCGCCGTGCTGCCCGGATCGATGTTCTCCCCCTCCTCCCGCTTTCTGCCGCCGGTACGCCGGACGGAGCCGGACGATATATGGGATGAAGGCGCGGACGATCTGTTTGATGAAGACGGCAATCCTCTGCCCCGTGCGCCGCGGTTTTCCGCGCGGCCTTTTTCCGGAGAACGCGGAGCGGCGCGGCGGGAGGCGCGGATCGCCCGCGCGGCGGCCAGAGCGTCCCGTGATCCCGATGACGAGTATCTGGCGGATATCACCGCGCATCCGGACAGGGAAGAAACTGTTTCCCGACCTGCTTCCGGCGGGCAGTCTGCGGGCGGGCGGGACGCCGCGCCGGCGGAGAAACTCGGATTCTGCCGTCATCGGGTCTTCGGCCGGGGCAAGATTGTGGAAGCCCTGCCTCCGGACAAGTACCGGGTCAACTTCCCCGGTTTCGGACTGAAGGTCATCCTTGCGGCCTACCTGTCCATGGAGGAATAAGGGGAGGAACCGCCTGCGGCGGACTCCTACACCCGCAGCATGCCCTGCTGGAACGGCAGTGGAGCCGGTTCGGCTGTTTCTGTTCCCGCGTCGTATTTCAGGCATTTTTCCTGCCAGTGTTCCGCCATATTGATGAAATTCTGCACCCAGACGGTGATGTTCGCGCCGTCCAGCATCCGCAGCGGCATGACGCCCTGAAGCGTTACGCCGGTATCCTCCCGCGCGGCCAGAGTGAAACCCTGCGTGCCGTGGAAGAAGGTATTGGCATCCAGCAGAGCGGCGAAGAGTTCCTTCCGCCCTCTTGCGGGCAGCGGAGCCGCCACGGTGGACAGCATGACCAGATCGGAAACGGGGAAATAGCGCAGACTGATCTCAAAGTCGTCGATGGTCAGCAGGCAGGAGGGATCATCCTCCCGAACGGAGATTTCCGGCAGGCCCAGTACGGGAGCAAGGGTGGAGAGGAGGGAAACGAAGCTTTCATGCATGGAGATTTCCTTTTATGCGGATTGAGGAGCGGCGGGCTGCCTGAATGCGGCATGCCTTCAGCCTGCCCTGTCCGTCCGGCGTGATGGTATAGGTGTAGTCGATGTCCAGAGGGGACTGTTCCGGCTTGTAGAAACGCATGGTGATGTTGCCGTTTTCCTCCCTGCGGATGTCGATGTCCAGAGGAGAGTGCTCGCTTTCAAAGATGCCGGTAACAGGACTGTTCGAGCGTACCAGAAAAGCCCCGGATTGTCCCATGCTCTGGATCACCTGCCGGGCCTGCGCCTCGTTGCCTCCACAGAGCCGCAGCGCGCGGGCGGCGAGGTCACGGGACATGGAGGAAGGTTCGCCTCCGGCAAAGGCGGCCCTGTCTTTCTCGTTCATGCCCGAAGTGTCCTGAATATGCACGGTTTCGGCCTCGCCTCCGGCAATGCCGAAGCTGATGGTCGGAGTATAGTCCGGCAGTCTGTTATGCGTGCCGCGGCGGCCGAGATCCTTTGCCAGTGAGGCTTCCACCTCTTCCAGCGTTCCCAGCCGCGACAGGGCCGTGAGAGTGGGGAGATTGGCAAAGTCGGCGAGCGTCAGCGTTACGGGACCATGCAGGCTTTCCAGCGTCTTGTCCAGACTGATTCCGGAGGACAGTGTCGCCATGCCGTTCGGCGCGGCCATGGGATCGCCCGGGGCGGCTTCTTGAAGCTGGCTGACCAGCCGATCAAACATGGCTCCGTTGAACTGACGGGGGGCGGCGTCTCTCAGGTTTTCCGGCATGGGTTCATGGAAGCAGCCCTGCCACAGCGTCTCGCGGGTGAGCAGCCCTTCTGGCTGGAGTTCCCGCATGACGGGCAGGCACTGCATGGCGAGGGCGTTCAGCGCGATGCCTCCTCCCCTGGCAAGCTGAGCCGTCAGCATGGCTGCGTCCGCCATGGTGTCCGGGGCAGCCCAGTCCATGGTGTCCCGTGCGGCGGCGTCGTCAAGCCGGGCCTTGCCGCAGGCGTAGGCGAAGTTGTCCATGCCGGGGAGGGTGCCGGCTGAGACGGCTTCGGACAGCGCCTGCGCGGTAAGTTCTCCCTCGGTGTTTTCCGCCTCGCGGCGGACGGCCATGTCCACCAGAGGACGCAGGTTTTCCCTCTGGGCGGCGTTCAGCTTCAGCCTTTCGGCAAAGGCGTCCATTGCGGCGTCCGCGCCGCGGGTCATGAACTGTTCCGCTGCGGCGATGTTGAGGGCTTTTTTCATGCCTGGCAGGGATGCTGTGGACACGGCCCTGCTCATTTCCGCAAAGCTGAGCAGCGTTGTGCTGTTCCGGGCGGCCTCAAGGACGGCCTCTCCGAAGGCGGCCTTCAGATCCTGCCGGACGGCGGGATCAAGACCGCGCGCAGCGCAGAATTCTCCGAAAGAGGCATCCAGGTTGCGGGTATCGCCCGGCCCGGCATTCGCCATGATGAAATGACGGGCCATGTCTGTATTGATCCGGACAAGTCCTTCGGACATTTCAGCGGCTTTTGCCAGCACATCGCGCGCCGTGCGCGCACCGAGCGGCCTGCCCTGTTCGCGCACAGTCCGCAGATCAGGAGCCAGAGCGTCGGCCACGGCATCGCCGTACCGCTGGCGCACGCCCTGAAGCAGGGCCTCTCCCGCCGCACGGTGGGCGGCTTTGGCAGCGAAGAACGCGCCGACTTTTCCGGTGGTCTGCAGGCCGCCGTCCCTGACGATGATATTGCCGTTCCCGGCCTGGGCAAGGCGGGCAAGATTGTTGAATGTAAGGGCAATGGGCTGTGGCATGCTGTTCTCCATACTTTTAAGGAATCACTGACGGGAAAGGCAAATTTTCCCCAGAGTGTTTTGTTATTGAAAATATCTGCCGGCCAGACCCTGTGTTCCGGCCCGCAGGTTTCACGCCTCCACCGGGGCTCTACGCCGCAAGTGAATTGCGGCTGCTTCGATGTCGCGGCTCCAGTCTCGCCCTGCTTGACTGAAGTAGAGCATTTCATGAGCGAAATACTCTGAAATGAATATCGCATGGCCTTGCGGGGGATGCAAGGCGGCTGGCCATATATATGCAAAAGCCATGCCATGCGCGGCAGGCTTGGAGATGTTTGTCATGCTGCGCGGCCGCGCCTGTTTTTTTGCGGGGTGTGAACATCGTTGGGGTTCGGAATGCCCACTTTGGTGGCTGTCACATGCGTGCGCGTGCGGTTGAAGGCAGTCATGCGGAGGAAAGCCGCCTTCTTCCGCCCGTCGCGTCTCCGGCATGGATTTTGCTTTTAATGCGCCGGAGGCACGCCGCGCGAGTTCCATATGGTCATATGGTTTGACAAGGGCGGGCGGTAATGAAATTCTGGCGAAAAAAGGATGCATAATGGGAATGGTTTCAAATGTTGCGGAGATCCTGGCCGCCCTTTCCGCCGCGCTGGAGTGCGGCCCTCTGGAAGCCGATGAAAAGGGCAGGGTGCTGTTCGGCCTGGATCAGGATATGGGCGCGGCGCTCTTCATGGAAGAGGATGGTGATTCGGGCCTGAGCGCAATTGTGGCCTGTATCGTCGTCGGACGGCCCGATCCTGCGGATGCGGAGCTGCTGCATGACCTGCTGTGCGCCAATTACATGTGGACGGCTTCCGGCGACGGGACTCTGGCCATCGACGGAGAAAGCGGCCTGCTGGTCGTCCATCGCATGATGGAACTTCCCATGTCTCCGGCTGACTTTATTGATCTGTTTTCCTCTTTGGTTGGTTCCGCGCGCTACTGGCGGAGCAGGCTGGAGCCGGAAGCGGGAAGCGCGGTACTGCCCGGAAGCGCCGGGATGCTGAGGGTCTGATATTCCGCAGCATGAAATATTTCGGAGTACCGACCGTCAGGCGCACAAGCCTGGAGCGGTGGGGCAGCCGCCGTGAGCAAGCCGAAACCGTGGCTTCAGCAAAGCGATCCGTTCAATATCACTCAGAAATTCACGAGATATTCAGGCCTCCGGTTTGTCGGAAGGAGGGGGTGTCATGTCGCAGATAGAATTGCGCACGGCTCTGAACGCGCCGTTGCTGCCGCCCGATGGAGCTGGGGAAGGGCGCGGCGCGGCGGGAATTGAACGCGCCCGCGCGGCTGCGGTTGACGCGGGGACGCTGGCTGCTCCCCGTGAAGCGGGAGAGCGGGCGCTTCGGGACATGCCTCCTCCCGATCGTCATCTGGCCGGGGCCGCCGATCCCGGCGGGGAAGGCTTCCGGAGCAGGGTGGGGCGCTGGTTTCGTGAAGGTTTCATGGGGCCGCGGGCCGGGCTGCCCGAAACCGTCAGCGTCAACATGCCGGGAGGGGGAGCGGTGGCGTTTTCCGGCAGGAGTCTGGCGGGCATGATCAAGTCTTTGCCCCGTCTGGATCGCGCCGCCGCGCGGGAAAATCTCGCGGCGACCCTGGAAGCACGTCTTGAACATGGGCGCTCTCTGCTGGAGGCTGTACAAGGCGGGGGGGAACTGCCTGCGCCGGACGCGCAGGATGTGGCGGATATCATGCTGTTTCTGGAAGCGCGGGCGCAGGCCTCCGGCAACGGGTTCGCCGAGGGAGCGTTCAGCATCGAGGATGCCGACGGCCGTCTGGCGGCGTTTCTCAACCGCTGTCCGGAAAAATACCAGCGCAGCTCAAGCCATCTGAACGACACGCAGAGCGCAGAGGTGGACGGCCATCGCAATACCCACCGCGGCATTGACATGCCTGGCGGCATGAAAGGTCTTCCGCACGGCCACGCTACGGTACTGTTCGGGGTTATTCCCGGCGGAGAGGGTGGAGTGCCTGCCCGCCGCCTTTTCCTCAAGGCCGAATCCCACGGCTGCCGCATGAATACCCTTTCAGGAAGAGAACATGCAGCCGGGCGTGATGACGTGCCGGATCGTCCGAAGCGGGCCTCGGATCTGTTCAGCGCCATCAGACATGGTCTGAGTTTCATCCAGACCAGAGGCAAGGGCAGTGCGGCGGGCAGTCGCAAGGAACGTATTCCCGACAGGCTGGGTCACGCCTGGAAATCCCTGCAGGAAGGAGCGAAGGGCGATGAGGCGCTGCTTGCCCTGCTGAAGAGGGGAAACCCTCTGTCCAAGAGCGGCGGCGTGCATGTCATGCTGGCCAATATGCGTGAAGCGCTGCGCAATCCCCCTGCCGGACATGCCCGCTCCGAACTGGCGGAAATGTTCCGCCCCGTACGGGAGGCTCTTGGCGCTCTGAGCGAACTTTCGCATCTTGAATCCCGCATCGGCAACGAAGTCATGTTCGACATGGATGAACTCATGGCGCCGCCTGATCCGCAGGCTGCCGGAGCGGCAGGCTCATTCGACGGAATTCTGGCCGATGCGGTGCGGGAGCTTGCCGCGCGGTGGGGGCTGGCGGATATTGCGCTGACCGGGGCGGATCGGGAAGCCATGAAGGCGCGTATTGCCGATCTGGTCTTTAACGGCGCGGGCAGTGAGGAAGGTCCGGCTGCGCTGACCCGCGAGGTGATGGAGCGGATCACTGCCGCCGTGGTGAACGATCATGTGGGCAATCTGGCCGAGATCGCGGCCGGAGCAAGGCCTCCGCGCGTTGATTCCCCTGTGTCCGTGGGCGAATGCTTCCGCAATGCGGGTGCGCGGCTGTGCGAAAATACGCCCGACTTCGGCGGACTGATCCAGGATCTGGCTCTGGCCGGACGTGCCTGCCGCTTCCACGCCGCAGAGAGGGCCGCAGGCCCCGGCGGGACAGGCAGCACGAATTATGAAGCGGATATCCGGGCCGGAGCGAGGGCGCTGCTGGAGGGCCTCGATGACTGGCAGCTCCGGCGTCTGCAGGCCAATCTGGCCAATACCGGCATGAGAGAAGGACTGGTCGCCCTGTTCACGCGGAGTACGGCCTTTGGGCCGGATATTGTCGGCACTATGGCCGTCAACGACTGCGCCGGGGCGCTGGCCGTTGCCGATGCGCTGGATGAAGCTGCCCGCCAGGCGTGTGCGGACAGGGGACTGGAGGTGACGGCTCCGTATTCATCCTCTGTGATCCCCGCTCCGGACGAGTTTGTCGTGGAGGTGACGGCCGAACGTGTCCGTCAGGAGGCCCGGGCGCATGTGGATGCCCGCATGGACGCCGCACTCGGCCGGCTTGCGGAATGCCGGGGGGCGGAAGACGCGGACGCGCTTATGGCCTCGTTGACCTGGCTGCGTACGGACTGTCTCGGGCCGTCTCCGCGCGGTCGTGAGCTTCAGAAATTTGAGGATATGTTCCATGACAGTCTTGCCCGGCAGGTATCGGCCATGAGCAACCGGCAGTTGCTGGACGCCTTCCGGGGGCTGAGCTCCACCGGCGTTCTCCATGCCCGTATTGCGGCGGACAAGGACCCGGCTGCATGGGGGGCTTCCGCGCTCGGAGATCTGAATGAAATGGAAGGCCTGATCAATATGGAAATAGCGGATCGCGTCACGGCTGACGCCTCGGGCAGGGCGGCGGACGGCGATATCAGCGCCGCAACGCTCCATGTTCTGGCCGAGGCGGATCGCATGGCCGCCTGGAAGGATCTGAACCTTCAAAGCGATCATTATCTCCGGACAGGCGAGGGGCCGCATCTGAACATCAGCGCCGGCGCCGCCGCCGCGCTGCGTGCGCCGGGAGCCGCTCCGCTTGATGTGGACACTTTTGTGGATACCCTGCGGCGTTCGGATCTGACCATCAATATTGATCCGGACATTTTTTTCGGCGCGGCGCCCTCCGCGCCCGAGGTCAAAAACTATTTCCAGCTTGGCATCGACAAGGGCATTCATTACGCGGATCGTCGTCTGTTCACGGAACAGCAGCAGCTTCGCGGCGTGGCGGATATTGACCGTCAGCAGGGCGTCCGGGGGGAATATCATCCCATTTCCGCGGCTCTGAACATCGGGCGCGACACACTGGGCGCGGCGGGCAACTATTCGGTGCAGGGCTATGTGGTGCTGAAGGATGAGGTCAAACAGACCCGCGCCACATTTACTCCCAAGGATTCCTTTCATGCCTTTCACCAGGAAGTGACGCCCGAACGTGTGGCGTCCATGTCCGACGCCCTGCGCGACGCCGTGGGAGGCTTCCCCGAGCCTTATGACCGGGTGGAACTGCCCGACGCTCTGCTGGAACGCTATGCGGCCCGGCTGACCGAGCTGGAAGGGAGGAGTTTCGGCCTGCGCAGCAGCGAGCGCTTTGAGAATGTACTCAATCTTGCGCCGGAAGAAGCTCTGCTCGACGGGCGGCCCCTGACCCGGCAGGAGATCGACAGTCTGAGCGCGCTGCTGGATGTGGCGCTGCTCAAGCATTTTTCCAGCCGGGCCGTGGCGGACAATCCCGTGGCCACCTATGAGGGCATGCATCAGTTGCTGGAAGGCGTGGACAGTGAAGTTATCGACAGCGTGCGCGCCCGCACCGATGATCCCACCCGCATAAACGCCCGGGTGAACAATTATGTGGAAGCGCAGATCCACGGCGGAGTGGACTTGCGCACCGACGTCAGCGAAATTCATATCATGGCGGACATGGCTGACAGGGCTGTCATCAGCCGCGCGCGGGAATTCTGCCGGGAACATGGGATCAGACTGTATCTTGACGCCCTTGATTTCCGGCAGGAACAGCATGAGGACGCCATTCTCGTCCGGCTTGAGTCCATGCCCGCTCCCGGTATTCCTGTCGATCCTTCCTTCGACAGATTCAAGTCCGGAGAACTGCCCGATATTCTGGAACTGTACCGGGCCAAGGAAATGGACTTCGATCCCACGGGCATTCACGGCCGCGAGCATGTCTGCCGGGCGCTGATTTTCGGAAAGGCGCTGGCCGGAATCTACAAGCGCGCGGGCTTCGAGGTGGACGAATATGCCCTGTACCGGGCCATCGCCTTCCATGACTCGGGGAGGCGCTCCAACGGCGCGGATATGGACGAGGACAAGAGCGCGGCAAAACTGCGGTCCTACCTGCGCGGAGAAGGCGCGGTCGATGCGTACCGGGATGCGGCGGCCGGGCTGATCACACATGGCCAGGCGGGACAGCAGACCGTGGAGGGCATGATCCTGCAATCCGCCGACAGTCTGGATATCATCCGGGTTCGCGGCCTGGAGGGGTTCAATACCAGGTTTCTCTCCTTCATGCAGAAAACGGCGGTCAAGGGTGACGCGGCTCTGCCGTCTGATCCCGCGCTGCTGCGGAAGCTGCTGGAGGAAGTCAGCCGGTTCATTCAGATGACTTCGCCGCCTCCGGAGGAGGTCATGCCTCTTGACGACGAAAGTCCCGAAGCATTCCGGGCCCGCAGAGATGCCGCCACAGAGGCGCTCAAGGCCCGCAACGGCGCCATACCCAGCGAGGGATATTTCGAGGAACGCTTTGAAAGCGTGCTGATCGCCCATAAGGAGCAGTTCCCGCTCCTGTATGAAAACTATATGCGTTAGACGCTTTCATGCCGTATGGGATGATTCCGGTAGTGCCGAGGGGGAGCGGGGGGGGGAATCGCTCCTCCTGACGGAAACGGGTCAGCGGCCCGGAAAAGCGGTCTTTTCTGCAGATGCCCGGGAAGGAAAAACACCGGCCGTCCCTGGTACGGGACGGCCGGACCGGACAGGGGGAAGCGTATGTCAGTCAGCGCCGGAGAGCGCAAGATGATTCCGCGCAGTGAGGATGATATTCTGTCCCTGCTGGACGCGCATTTCCCGCGTTCCGGCAGGGGGCTGCTGCTGGGGCGCGGGGACGACTGTGCGCTGCTTGCGCCTGCCGAGCTTCCGCGGGCGTTGACCTGCGACGTGTTCGTGGAGGATTCCCACTTCCGCACCCGCTACTTCACGCCGTATGAACTGGGCTGGAAGGCTCTGGCCGTGAATGTGAGCGATCTTGCTTCCGCCGGTGCGGAGCCGGAAGGCTTTGCCCTCGGACTGACACTGACGGGTCGGGAAAGCGGAGAATGGCTTGACGCCTGTTTTTCCGGCATGGCTGATCTGGCCGGTCGCTGGAATATGGCTCTGGCAGGGGGGGATCTGGCCCGTGCAGGCGTGCTGCATTTTTCCGTCACCGCATGGGGTCGTGTGGAATGCGCTGATCTCAGGCGGAGCCGGGCCCGGGCCGGAGATGTGATATTCGCATGCGGGGAAATCGGGCTGGCCCGCACAGGGCTGCTGGCTCTGGAGAATGCCGGAACGCCGGAAGACGTTGCCCGCGTCCGACGGGAGTATCCTGCGTCCTGCGCGGCGCACCTCGCGCCGGAACCCCGTGTGGAATTTGCCCTTGCCTTGGCGGAACTGGCGGAAAGGAGCGGCGCGGCGGTGCGCATGGGGCTGATGGATCTGTCCGACGGGCTGGCGCGGGATCTGCCCCGCCTGCTGGACAGCCGCCGGACGGGTCTCGGCGCGGATATCGAACTGCCGGATGCCGCTTTGCACGCTGAAGTGCTGCGCTTTGCCGGAGAACAGGGCGAGAGCGCGGCAAGGTTCGCCTTCCGGGGAGGGGAGGATTACGCGCTGATCGGCACGTGTCCGCCGGAACTGGAGCATGCCCTCGAAACTCTCGGAGCGCGGAGGCTGGGAGAAGTCCGGGCCGGGGGGATGACGCTCAACGGCACGCCGTGGACTGCTCCCGGCTTTGATCACTTTGGTTAAGGAGGGGAATCTACTTTCCCGTTAAATGAACGAACTGTCGGGGCTGCCGGCAAAAGTCGGCAGCCCCGAGAATTGCGAGCGGGTCGCGGAGCTGCCGCGCCGCAGGGCGAGCGGTTTGCGTGTGTTCCTTCAAACCGTTTTGCGGTCTGGACGGCTGAACTCCGCAAGACGAGGGTTGCATCAGTCTAACCTGATGTATTCACAAAACAAATCAGCATCCCTCAATAGGGAAAACCTATCCAGACGGCCGTATGTGCGGTATCGGCGAAGAACGCAACGCGTATGCACAGCACGCTGATAAGGGCAAGGGCTTTCTGCGCGGGACGCATGCGGTCGGCTTGAACCAGAACAAGTGTCGCCGCTATGGCCAGAAGTCCTGTCCAGTACCAGGCTGAATGCAGCCAGGCCAGGGCCGAGGCCCGCATGACGGTGCCGCCAGTCCCGTCAGCGGAGCGATGACAAGCACGGCCAGCAGCATCCACAGGCAGATGGGCAGGATTCCCCCGAAGCTGCGCGTTTCTCCTTCCGCGCCGGACAGGGGGCGGAATACGGCTCCCAGCGTCAGAGCACTGAGGAAGAAGATAAACAGGGGCAGGCCGCCGGAAACAAAGGGCATGGATTCGGGCGCGTATGTCATGCCTTGCGCCGCAAGGCCCAGTATGCCGACGACCGCGGCCCCCACGGCGGAGATGCCGGTTCCGCCGCGCAGCCACGTGATGCCTGCCAGAGCAGTAAACACGCCGAAAAGCAGCCCTTCCGCGCTGAGCCAGGACGTACCCAGTCCGTTCAGTGCGGAGGCCGCCCGCAAGGGTTGACCCAGATGGAACAGCGAGGCAAGCAGCCCCGCCGCCCCGACCACGAAGACCGACAGCCAGCCCGTCCGTGAGGCGGGGCGGCCCGGCAGGGCCAGAAAGACGGCCAGCCCTGCGGCCAGTTGGCTGAGTACAGTAAATGCGATGAGAGGCCATTCGGCGGTCATGACTGCCCCCTGATTTGACGCGGCATCCGCGGCAGGATGAAGCGGGTTGCGGGATTGAGCCGGGGCATGGACGGATACCCGGCCGGAAACTGCACAGCGTTGGGTTCGTTCAGCGTGTTGAGATCCACCAGTTCCAGCGCCCCGACAGGGCAGGCCTGCACACAGGCAGGCAGCAGGCTGGCGTCAATGCGTTCCCGGCACATGCTGCATTTTTCGGCGTGCTTCTCCTCCGCATTATAGCGGGGTGCGCCGTAGGGGCAGGAACGCACACAGTTGGTACAGCCTATGCAGGTTTCCTGATGGTGAACGACAATGCCGTCCTCGCGCTTTTCATACGAGCCGGTAGGGCAGGCCCGCAGACAGGCGGGGTCGTCGCAATGGTTGCAGGCCAGGGAATAAAAGGCCCGTTCCCGGTGAGGATAGATGGACTCGGCCAGGGGATAGACCTGACGCCACACCATGCTCGGCTCAAGCCGGTTGAAATTCTTGCAGGCCATGGCGCAGCCCCGGCAGCCGATACATTTGTCGGCATTCATTAAAAAGGCATAGCGTTTATTCATGCAGGTATCCTTTCCCCCGTCCTTTTCGCGGGCTGATATTCATCGTGCCGGGAAAAGTGCGTTTTTGCATGATCCGTGGGAGGGGAACAGATGAGCCGAAGGCAATCCGTTCCTGACGCGCGCCCGGATCCGAACTTGACGCGCGGATGCATCGCGCTCGCGCCTTACCCGGCGGGCGCGATATCCACAAACTGATCGTGAATGGCCACGCCGGGCGCACCGGTTTTCATGGCGCCCATGTCCGCGGCGCAGTCATCCACCACATTCTGAACATTGAAGGCCAGCCTGCGGAACCATGCCTCGTACATGACCACGCAGTTTCTTGCCACATTGGAAGTCAGTCTGGCCCGAACCTTTACTTCTCCTGTGGAGTTGAATACCCGGACGCTGTCCATATCGCGGATGCCTTTGGCTTCGGCAGCGTCGGGATGAATATAGACAAAGGGTTCGGGATAGAAGTTTTCCATCCAGTCCAGGTTGACGAACTGCGAATGCAGGCCGAACTGCACATGCGGCGTGAGCAGACGGAAGGGAGCCGTGGCTTCGCGCCCCGGCACATATTCCGGCAGAGCCTT
>ERZ824575.2320-NODE-2320-length-15199-cov-3.209852_pt1 | contig 15199 bp, 15 predicted proteins | sample MGYA00519470_ERZ824575 | MGnify/ENA primary metagenome ERZ824575 (study PRJEB31778, sample SAMEA3449170) | human gut metagenome | biome: human gut; feature: human-associated habitat; material: faeces | place: United Kingdom | collected 2010/2012 ...
AAGTGAATTAGCTTAAGAACGAATAAGGAGAAGAAAATGAATAAAGGGAAAATGGGTGTTGCTATACTGGTATTTACATTCATAATGCAGGCGTTTACAGACGTATTAGCAGAGAAGAAAAGTATTATTGAATTAAATGAATTGGAGTCAAACAAAGCTGTATTGCAAGCGTCATATTCTGTTAGAAAAAGGAATGTTGATATAAATATACCAATTATAATTCCAAATGTAGAAAAATTACCGATATTGAGAGTAACTGCACTAATGCCAGATATGGAATCAATGATTAACAATAAAAACATCGTTTCTCAAGGGATGAATGGATATTTATTAAAATATGAAGATGTGGGGTTGGAAAAAGTTAATTTGCAAAACGGCGGAGGAACGCAGAAAGTAGAAATTAGTATATCAGATGGAGTAGAAACTATAGAAAAAAGTATACTTGTTACATGTAATGACGCCAAAAACTTAAGAAGCAAAATACATGGAGAAACAAACGCTGGATATGATAAATCAGTATTTTACCCATGGGAATATACCGACATTGGCGAACTACATGCGGAGAATAACAACTATTCATTAAGTGATGCTTTAAATTATCTAGAAATAGTACTTAATCACTATTATCCTTCCTGTGACAATGACAAAATAGAAATTGATTATATAGAAATACGAGGAAGATTACGGAAGAAAAATAAAAATAAATCTTTGGGCGAAACATATAATGAATATCCATCCGGGACGTATAATATACACTATTTTCAAAAGCTCCATGGAATTCCAATCCTTATGAAGGCAAATAATATGTACGATTATTCCAAATTGATGGATACAAAAATAAATGAAACTGAATTTGATAAACTAGGATATATTTCAAATCTTCAAAATGAGGCGGAAGTTATGTATCCTTATGAAGATTTATTTATGGAAAATTGCTTTTTAGAAGAGATTGATGAAAAATATGAAGATGTTCCGCTTGCATCTATTGATGATGTTATAAGTAATATTGAAAATGAGCTAAAGAAAGGATATATTAGAAATATATATTCATTGCGACTAGGATATGGACTTTTTTTAGACCCTGAAGAAAATAGACAAAAACAACAGGAAGTATCTTATGTTTTATATCCGATTTGGGTAATGGAATGCGATTATTTGTCAGATTTGAGTAGAGATATAAGAGAAAATACGGACAGTACAGATTTTAGAGACGGTTATAGCTTTAAGAAACTTTGTTTCAATGCTCAGACAGGAGATGTTATAAACAGGGAAACCCCCAATAAGAAATGCCTTGAGTGTCCTAATGTAATCACATGGTAAAAATTCGTGCCACCAGAGCCCCAATTCGTGCCAGTTGAAAAATAAAGCAGAAAAATCTGCTATAATAAAACCAGAAACGAAGAGAGAAAAAAGGAAGATGCACTCCGAAAAAGATTCAGAAATTCTAGAACGAGAAGGTGATACCAATGGTCTGAAAGCGAAGGGTATACAAAAATAATCCTTGTAAACTTAGCCGGGGGGCTGCCATCGCCATGGGCGATGTAGTTCACAAGGATCATAAGTAGTATACCACAAGAAAGGAGATAGCACAATAAAAATGATCGAAAGAAAAATCTAAGGAGGTACATTTTATGAAAAAGTTTATGGCGCTGGCTTTGGCGGCGATTATGCTTGTTACCTTTGCAGCCTGTGCAATGGCTGAAACTGCCTTTGAATTTCGGGCGAGCTGCACGGACACCAATGCGATTGCATATGATACTAATGGAGCACATCAGGAATATAAAACTAAGAATAACCATCAAGTCTATGTGCGTCATTGGGTAATCGGCGGAAGCGATCAGTACACCAACCTTTTTAAGGCAAGAAAAATTGTGGAAAGTCCTGTTAATTGTGGAAGCAAATGGGCTACTATTGGTCTAAAGGTTCCGATCCAGAGTAATTCCATTACGAATTATGTTTCTTATACAATGGCAGGACGCGGAAATACGAATCACTATGATTATGATGGAGTTTCAACTGTAACATTGCACGGAAATTTTGATACTAATCTTTAAGATTCCAAAAGTCTAGTTAAACCGTGTAGGATGGAATTTTCCTTCCTACACGGTTATTAAAATGGAGGAAATATGAAGAAGTATTATTTGTTTTTTATAATGTCCATACTATTTGCATTTTTTCCAACAATAGCAAACGGAGAAATAAAAAGCATAACGGAAATAGAGAAAATTGATGTATGGGATGAATATATAAAAAGCGAAAATGGTCGTGAAATTCATATCCAAATTCCTATAAATATACCCGATGTAGATACATTACCGATAGTAGATATCTCTCGTATGGAACCTGATATAAATGGATTAAATCAAATATTAAGTAATGGTGCTGAATTGTCATATAATGATTTAAGTGGAATTTCAATAGGTTGTTCAGATGAAAACTCAATATATAATATAAAAAAATCTGGCGTCCGCTCATATTTGTGCATAAATGATTTGTGGTCTTATGAAAATAAAAACGATATATCAAGCATATATGCAAATGATAATACATATTCGCTGATGTATGTGAAAGAAAAAATGATAGAATTCTTTCAGAATATGTATAAATGTGAAGATGAAGTTGAAGTACAAAAGGTTAAGATGGAAATTTGCTACTTATTAACAGATGAAAAGGAAATCGAAAATGGGGAACTGATTGGAAGTGGGCAGTATATGCTTACTGGAAACCAGAAAATCGAAAAAATCCCCATCATAGTATCGGCTTTGAGAGGATATAAAGTTGATAAAATAGAAAACAGAGTCGAAGATGAGCTGCGAATGCTAGATAATACAGTGCTTTTATATTGGAGAGATGAACATGAATTTGCGTTTATGACGAGAGGTGCAGTGAAAGAGCAAAATAAAATAAAAGAAAATATGAAAATTTGTGATATGAGTGTTATTTTTGACAGTATACGCAACTATATCACAAAAGGAGTAATTGAAGATATTTATAGCCTAGAGTTAGGATATGTTGTCTATGCAAAAAGCGATGAAAACTATGAAAAAAAAGATAAAGATGTTGAATTTCGTCTGATACCAACATGGGTAGCAAAATGCAAATATCCAAACAAGAATACAAATGATGTGGAGTTTTCAAATGCTTACGATTATATGAATGAGTTTGGATTTCAATATCTTTTAATTAATGCGCAAGATGGAAAAATAAGTGATCCATACACATCAGGGAAAAATAAGTATTTTGCTCCAGAAATTATAGAATAACATCTGATTTAATATAACTTCAATAAGTTTCTGATATTACTCAATAGATAATCATTTCCATTCTAATAAGCTCCGCTTGCAGAAATGCAGTGGGGTTTTTAATATTTCGTGCCAAAAACGGGGCATTTCGTGCCAGAGTCGGAACACTCGCTGTTATTTCGCTATAATAAGGGGGAACAACGACGGACGATATGACACAGAAAGGAAAGGCGGAAAATCATGAAAAAATTAATTACAGGTTTGGTATTCTCCCTTCTGATTCTTATGGCGTGTGTTAGCCCAATTCTTGCAGACGGGGCGAACGTTGCCCTTGATCTGACGGAAATGCAGCGCTACGAAATGGCTGGTTCGCTTTGCTGGATTGACGATTCTTTATATGTGCTGGGGAACAAAGGCGTTTATTCATGGAAAAGCGGAAGCGAGAAGATGAATACGGTCATTGACTTGGCTGCAGCTTCCAATTATGACTATGTTCAGGACTGCCCGGAGGATGAGAGCGAAGCAGCCGTATGGAATCAGATGTTGCAGCTGATTTTTACGGATGGCGAAACACTCTACGGGCTTCATCCGTACAGTGGCATGATTAAGAAAATCGAAGGAAACACACAGACGGATGTGGCAGAGATTCAGCAGGAATACCTCTATTCCGAAGATATGGAAGCCTATCGCGAGATCCGCCAGGCGGTCTATGCGGATAAGAAATTGTACCTGCTGCTTGGAACAGATACATACGAAGAATATGACAAAACGGAACTCTGTGCTTTTGATCTGGACACAAGCGAAATGGAACTCGTGGATATTGAGGGCGTAAACGCCATCATGTTGGGAGCAGAAGGAACGCTGCTCATTCAAACGAACGACGCGCTTTCCAGTGCTGCTCAATATGATGTGGAGAGCGGAACGCTTGGCGAAGAAGTCCTGACAGTCGGTGAGGATGAACGGATCGCAGGTGTAGCATGGGATGCGGTTGACCAGCGATATGTGCGTTTTGTTCAGGGTCAAGTGGTCACTTGTGATGCAAACGGCAATGAAATTGCAAAGGCATATATCCCTGTGTTTGATGCAACAGAAAATGTGCCGGCGGCGTGCTCGGCAACTGGGCTGTATGCGCTTGCAAATGGAAGGTATATCTTCATCCGTGATATTACGGGAGATGAAGCTGCCAGCCAGACGATTCTTACCGTCGCAGGATATTTGAATCCAGATATGTTGATTCAGTTCTCGCTGGATAATCCTGATATCGCGGTTCTGCAAAGCGCTCAGTCAGCGCAAAATGCCGCCTTGTCCGGTGATTATACCGTTGATATGTTTACGTTGACTGCCCCCGGCGATTTTGCGGCAATGAAAGAAAAGGGATACTTGGCATCCATGCAGGACGGGCAGCTTCGCGACTGGTCAAAGACGCTCTATCAGGAAATTCAAAATGTGATTTGTAGCGGCGAAGAACTGCTGGCAGCGCCGATTGCAATCAACGTTAATTCGTGGACGATGGATGAAACCATGTGGAACGAGCTGGAACTTGGCGAATATCCGACGAACTACGATGAACTGTTTGAAAAAATTGCAGTCTGGCTGGACGACTATGCCAGCGAGTACCCCGATTATACCTTGTCTGATATCCAACAGAACGGCATGGAAACGCTGGTAGCTGCTGTAATGAAGGACTACATTATCCAAAATGCGGATCGGGGCGGGCAATTCACGTTCAAAACCGATGCTTTTAGAAATGTGCTGATGAGCATTGCGGCTCACGCGGAACTTCTTTCTGATGAGCATGACCAGTGGGGGATGCCGATTCTCTCGTCGTATAGTCAGGGCTTCGGCGTAAGCTACAACGATTCCCATCGGGTGGTTATGATGCTTCCGCCTGCATTGAACGCGGATGGGGAGCAGGCTATGAACACCGAGATCGAAGTGCTGGCGATTCATAATGCGTCGAAAAATAAGGATATTGCCGAGAAATTTATTGCTTGGTATGTTGCCCATCTGAGCAATACGGTGAGTTATGAATTGTCGCCGGAAAAGAACGAGCCGATTGAAAATCCGAATTATCCGATTCGGGTTCAGGAAGTCACCGATGAACTCCAGGATTTGAAAAAGAAATTGGAAGAAACGGATGATCCCGATAAGCAGGCAGACCTTGAGGAACAAATCTTCCGAAAGGAAAATCAGCTCGAAGGTCTTGCGGACATGCAATGGTCGATTTCTCAGGAAAGCATTGACTGTTATCGCAGCGTTGCTAAGAATATGAAGATTGCGTATGAATCCCCGTTCTTTGGTTCCGGCGATGGCGGAGGAATGCAGGCTGTGAATGAGGTTATTGCCAAGTTCTGTGAAGATGGGTTGGTTGAATCGGAAGTGGATGGTTTGATTTCGGAGCTGGATCGTGTGACATTCATGGTCAGCATGGAAGGACGATAAGCCATTCTAATCGGAATAAGCTGTGTAAGGGATGAGCAAACGGTGCAAAAATCAGGGATATTCATTTTGATGTTGTGTATGGGCGTAAGCTGCATATCACAGGGAAAGGCTGAATTTCGTTCAACAGGAGTAAAAGAAGCCTGTTACATGGAAATGAATGCTTATTGTACGGAAAATAAGAGGTTCAAAGACGGCAAGAATTGGAGCAAAAAGGATTGCGGCTATGACAATCACGCCATCTATGTCCGTCATTATGTACCACACTCAGTGACACCTTACACAAATTGCTTTAAGGTCAGAAAGGTAGATAGCGAAGGGAATACGCTTGCTGTCTACGGAGAAAAGTGGTGTACGCCGGGATTGAATATTCCGATTCAGAGCGATGAAATCGTGATGGGGGAGTATTATTCGGTGGCGGCGCGTGGGAATACCTGCCACTATTTGTACGATGATGTGGAGCGCGTCGAGCTGCGTATCAACATGTATGTGAACATGAATGAAACGCCGAAAGACAAAAAGAAAACAACGGAGGATGATAAAGACCATGAAATATTCAACTGAAACCGCTAAAGAGAGCCCGATGATGGATACCTCCAAATGGGGAGAATGGCTGGAACAAGCAATCGGCGAACATGAGTTTCCAGCTTCGGCAAGAGCGGAAGTTCTGCGCAAAGTAGAGCAAATGAGCATGTCCGGCAACGATAAAAATGCCTCGAAGCACATTTGAACGATACAGAAGCGAATGAGCAGGGGAAGGCTTGAATAAAAACAAGCCCTCCTTTTGCTTATAAAGAATGGGTTGAAGGCGGGAAATATCATGAAAAAAGGCTTTATGCTTGGGCTGATGTTTTTCGGTATGCTGGGCATTTGCAGTCAGGCATCAGCGGAAAATATCTTTGCAGGAAAAGTTGCTGCAAGCAATACGAGCGTCATTTCTGCACCTTACGGAGGGCGTGTAGACAATATTTATGTCCATATCGGAGATTATGTGGGTGAAGATTCGCTGATAGCGACATTGGGAACGGATGAGGTTTACGCGCTGGTGGATGGAACGGTCAGCGGAATATTTGCCAGCGAAGGCGATGACGCGGAAAGTGTTGCCGAAAGGTATGGGGCAGTTTTGTTTATAGAGCCGACCAATCGGTTCACATTGGATTGCAGCAATGAAAAGGGTTACAGTTACAGCGAAAATCGCTACATTCATATTGGAGAAACCGTGTATTTGTCCTGCACAACAGACGGCAGCCATAGCGGAGTTGGCGTGGTAACGGGCGTGGATGAAAAGGACGAGAAGAAATTCTCCGTTGAAGTTACCGAAGGATTGTTCTATATGAATGAAAGTGTCGGAGTATTCAGAAATCCGCAATATACATCCATGTCGAGAATTGGACGCGGGACAGTGGTGCGCACTGCCGCCGTTGCAGCAAAAGCAAAAGGAAGCGTCCTGAAGATGCATGTAAAAAACGGAGATCATGTTGAGCGGGGGCAGCTGCTTTTTGAAACGGTGACAGGCTCTTTGAAGGATTTGCAGCCGACCGATTCGGAGGTCATGAGCGATGTTGAAGGAATTGTGGCTTCGGTTGATGCTAAGAAAGGGGCAAAAGTCGAAAAGGGGGATGCCTTGATTACGGTGTACCCCAAGGACGAAATACAGATTGAGATTTTGATATCCGAAGCCGATTTGCCTACAATTCGTGTTGGGGAAACGGTCAGCATCGAGTTTAACTGGAGTATAGAGCATGAAGATCGTCAAGAAGGGGTTATTACTTCAATCTCCTATATCAACCAGACCGATGAAAATGCGACGGGGACGACATACAAAGCATACATCAATTTTGAGCCGGATGAAAATATCCGGCTGGGAATGACCGCGATTGTGTACGCTCAGTAGATATGGAGGTAACAATATGTTTGGAAAAGCTAAATGGGGAGAGAAAAAAGAAACCGAACAAAAGCAAAAAGCACAGATTCAGGCTTGGATTCGAGAAGCCAATGAACAGAGGAACGTTAGAAAACAGCAGGATAAAATGGAATGGATGACCAGAGATTTGCTGAAAGCAATCGTTGAAAAATGAAACACGGCAAGGGAGAGAAAGCGATGAGCGAAGAAGAAGTGCTGGAAGCACTGGAAGTGATAAGGGAAGCTCTGATGAGAACTGCTCGCTGCTTTTTCTCCTGCTATGCAGATTGCGAGGATGCTGTCCAAGAGTGCTTTTATAAAGCATGGAGAGGAAGAGAATCTATTCAGAATCCAGAGTATTTCAAAACATGGGCGACACGCATCCTTGTTAATGAGTGCAAAACGATGTTGAGGAAAAAAGTTCCTATTCCTATGGAAGCAGATTATAGTTCAGTCTACTATGAAAGCGAATATGAGAATATCATTGAGTTTGATCCGCTTCACAAGGCAATGGAAAGGATAAGAGAGGACGACAGGCAGCTTATTCAGATGCACTTCATTCAAGAGTATTCGTACCGTGAAATTTCAAGAATCAAGAAAAGAAGTGTAGGTGCGGTAATCAAGCGGGTAAATCGCTCATTAGAATTCATGAAAAGTGCGATGTAAACGATTTTGAAAGGGATGAATTTTGTGTTAAAAGAAGTACCTGAAAATATGGAAGAACTCAAGCGCAAAGCGACAAATCAAAGCAACTGGAGAGAAAGATTGGAGGCAGTCAATGAACTTAAGAATTATGATTGTGAACAATCCAGAAGTATATTAACGAATTTAGCTATTCATGACAGTGTTTTCGCGGTTAAAGAAGCCGCCTTTCGGGCTGCACAATCTATGAAAATTACAAAGAACGGGCAACCCATTCGTTTGAATCGAAAACCAAAAGGCAATTTGGTAAAAGGGATCAATGGGAAACTGGTGACGGTTCGCAATTCATTGCCGGAGGGATACACGCTGGATGAGTTTAAGAAAGCGTTCCAAGAAAGATATCCTGCTGCCTATGATATTTATGACGGCAATAAAGGAGAGAGACTTGATAAATGGCTGGAAAATGTCATTAAATCCTTGCCTAAAACGAAATAATAGACGAATCCCGCTCAACGAGCGGGATTTGTTTATAAAAACAGAACTATATTTAAGTAAAACGTGGGAGTAATTAAAGTAAAATAATACTAGGAAAAAATGAAAAATGGCTAAATGAGGCTATAAAAAGGGCAACCCACAGATAAATTCAGAACGACGAGAGTTTGCTGTTAAAATAGAATAAGCGCAAAAGGAGAATGATAGAAGAAGGTAATGAGGTTATATGGGGAAAACGAAAGAAACATAACAATTATACATGAAGATGATAAAATTATGTTAAGAGAATATGTTCAGAAAAGGCTTATGGAGAGAATTGATAAGCCTAAAAGACCAAATACTAAATGAACTTTGAAATTAAACCAATGACGAACATGAAAGCAAAAAGACGAGGGCGCTAACACGACCCTCGCTTTTTTTATAAATGATCTTCTTACCAGACCAACATTGCCGCGATCCGCCACCTTTCTGTTTTGCAATTTTACGCACGACAGAAAGGAAAAAAGCAATGTTTGATAAGAAAAATGACGCTGCTCGAAATAAGAAACGAGCAGATGCGATTGTTTATGCGGGCGCGGCAGGCGAAGTTGTGTTGACCCAAAGTGATTTTGAAAGTGAAGCAGAATTTCGTCGTTGGAAAGCATGGTCGGATGAAGATTATAAACAGACGGAAAAAGTGATGCGCAAGGATTATGACCATGCGATTTATGGATTAGAAGGACAGGAGATTCCTGCACCGGAAGAAGAACAAACCAGAGAAGTATGTATAGATGAGAAGAAACTTAGAGCAATCCTGACGAAACGTCAATTTGAAAGATTAACGCTGTATGCGATTAGGGGAATGACGGTTGAACAGATTGCAGAACAGGAAGGTGTAGCCCATCAGAATGTTTCCAAGTCGATTAGACAAGCTAAAAAGAAAATTAAGTTTTTCTTTGAAAAACAGGGTGCAAAAGTGCCGTTTTAAGCGTGATAGGTGAAGGGCTTAATTAGGAAGCGCTTTTGTACCTTGACAACGGCATACCGCAACCCAAGTACGAAACTCATGCAGGAGCGACGAAGCAGGCAGCGCGACGATGGCATAGCCGGAGCGATTCATGTGGCTTTGATCCGATTTGGCAAATCGGACGCGACGACGGCATGGGGTGATCATGATACTTCCTCACGGCCCCTCGATGACTGGAGGGGAGTTTCTGCTGCGTTCGTCAAATGGCGCGGCGGAGCTATGACGCTTTGCCGAAAGCGGCTTGGGGTGCGTTTTTAGACGGGAAAATGTAAAGATGGTAAGATAAGGGCAATTCTCGGAGTATAAATGAGAATTGCCCTATTTCTTTACAACAAAAACTAGGAGGTTATTAAAATGAAAGAAGTACCGATTTGGGAGAAAAGTAATCTGACGCTGGAAGAAGCCGCTGCGTATTCTGGAATTGGCATCAATAAGCTGCGGTCAATTTCGGATAGTGAGAAATGTCAGTTTGTTTTGTGGATTGGTTCTAAACGCTTGATTAAGCGCAAGAAGCTGGATGAATATACGGAACGTATGTACTCGCTCTGAAAAACGGGATATCTCGGATTTTTTGCAGAAATGGCGTAGACATGCTATGATGCGTGTGGAACAAGGCTTTTTTCTGTAAAACAGAAAGGAGCGAGAATCAATGGCAACCAAACGAGGAACAAAACGCAAGGATAAATCTCGCGTTGTGTTAAAAAAGGGGGAATCCCAAAGAAAAGACGGGACGTATGATTACCGCTGGACTTCTAAAAATGGGAAAAGACATTCAATCTATGCTCAAACATTGGAAGAACTTCGTATCAAAGAAGAAGTTGTAGTCCGTGATGAAATGGATGGCATCAGAGCTGAAGCGCGATGCACGACTTTGAATGAACTTTTTGAGGTGTGGGCGCAAGTCAAACGAGGGTTAAAAGATAATACTTATCAAAACTACCTGTACGTTTATCGGCAATTCGTTGAGCCTGACTTTGGTCAATCTCGAATATCGTCAATCAAAAAGACCGATATAAAGAGATTTTACAATATGCTGGCAGACCAACGAGGGCTGAAAATCAGCACGATAGAAAGTGTCCACACAGTGCTGCATCAGGTCTTGACGACGGCGGTCGAAGATAATTATTTGAGGAGTAATCCGTCAGATAATGTTCTTAGAGAACTGAAAAAAGAAAAGGAGTTTGAAACCGTGAAACGTAAGGCATTGACGATTCCAGAGCAGAATATTTTCCTTAATTACTTGAAAAAGACGCCTAAGTATCAGCATTGGTATCCGATTTTTGCGGTAATGATGGGTACTGGACTTCGCGTTGGTGAAGCGACAGGGCTTCGTTGGTGTGACATTGACCTGCAAGAGCGAACGATTTCAGTGAATCATACGCTGGTCAATTATGATCATCGTGAAACTGAAGGGAGGAAAGGCTGCTATTTTAACTGCCATTCACCTAAAACGGAAGCAGGAAAGAGGATGGTTCCGATGATCGAAACAGTTCGTGAAGCCTTCCTATTAGAACGAGAGTATCAGAAGGAAGCAGAATTGAAATGTACTGTTTCGGTTGATGGATATACGGATTTCATTTTTATCAATCGTTTTGGTGAATGTCAGCATCAGGGAACGCTGAATAAAGCACTTCGTCGAATTATCCGAGATTGCAATGATGAGATCATTGAAAAGGAAGGTATGGATGCGGTGCTGCTTCCGAGATTTAGCTGCCATATTTTGCGGCACACGTTTACAACACGGATGTGCGAAGCGGGTGTTAATGTTAAGGTCATGCAGGAGGTGCTGGGGCATAAGGATATTTCAACGACGATGAATATTTACGCTGATGTGACGAAGGAACTTGAAACGACCGAGTTTGAAAACTTAGATCGTCATTTCACAGCGTGGATGAAGGACGCCGATGAAAACGGTAATGTCAAGCGGGTGAGCTGAAATAATCTATATGAGCAAAGGAAAAAATACATTTTTCTACATACGCCATTTTACGCCGATTGATACGCCAGACGAAACAAAGGACATGCGAATTGGCGTAAAGGTATAGTATGGGCGAGAAACAAAAGTGCTTTGAAAGTATAGATAAATCAAGAAAAATTGATTTGCAAAGAGCGTAAGTTTGAAGTCCCGACGATGAAGCCGCTGAACGCTTCCGCCGCGCCGTCTGCCAAGGATGAAGCCAAGACCGAGGCCAAGGAAGAGAACGCGGCGAAGGAAGCCGAAAAGCCCGCGATTGATTTCAGCAAGGTGCAGATCGAGCCGCTGTTCGCGGATTACGTGGATTTTGACACCTTCTCCAAGAGCGATTTCCGGGCCGTGAAGATCCTGGCCTGCGAAGCGGTGAAGAAGTCCAAGAAGCTGCTGAAGTTCACTTTGAATGACGGCGAGCGCACGGATCGCGTGATTTTGAGCGGCATCCATGAATATTATGAGCCGGAAGAGCTGGTCGGCAAGACGGCCATCGCCATCGTGAACCTGCCTCCCAGAAAGATGATGGGCATTGATTCCGAGGGTATGCTGATCTCCGCTGTTCATGAGGAGGACGGTCACGAGGGCCTGAATCTCCTGATGGTGGATGACCGGATTCCCGCCGGTGCGAAGCTGTACTAAGATTCGCATTTCTAAAAAACCAAAATGAAAGGGCAGTCCCGATTGGGACTGCCCTGAGACTGTCGATAAAGTAGTAAATTCTCCGCGACGGTAAGGAAGGGTGTGCGCGGGAAACCCAAGAGGGGTGTCCCGCGCCATTAAAATCCTAAGTTTTCAGAACTTTTATGAAGTTCTGAAAACTTGCTCAGCGGGGAGAAAAGACTTTTTCGACACGCTGAAACCGGGAAGCCGTCAGGCTTCCCGGTTTTTTGTCGGAACGAGACTGTTCTCAAAGCAAAAAACAGCTTTCCAAGGAGTGGGGGCGGTGGGGAACCGGAAAAATTTCCCGGGAAAAACTTTGAAAGGAATCTGCAAGGAAACGTTGCAATGTCCCGAAAAGCCGTATATAATGTGGCTATGTGTAGTATTATGTCGACCTGATCCCATGTGGACAGGCCGATTGGACAAAGAATAAGGAGACTGCTTGATGATCCGCCTGAAAGACGTGGAAATGGAATATCCCAACGGGACCCGTGCCATCCGGGGTATCAGCGCCGCCATTGAGGACGGCGAATTTGTGTTTTTAGTGGGCCCCTCCGGGTCCGGAAAATCTACCATTATCAAAATGCTCACCGGGGAGGAGGTCCCCACCGCAGGCCGTATCATGATCAACGGCTTTTCCGTCAGCAACATTGCGGAGCGGCAGATTCCCATGATGCGCCGGACGCTGGGGGTTATTTTTCAGGATTTCCGCCTGATCGAGAAGAAAACCGTGTATGAGAACCTGGAATTTGTCATGCGGGCGGTGGGAATGCCGAAAAAAGAGATCAAACAGCGCATTACATACGTTTTGCAGCTGGTGGGTCTGGAAAAGAAGGCGGAGAATTTCCCCAGCGAGCTTTCCGGCGGCGAGCAGCAGCGCGTGGCCATCGCCCGGGCGCTGGTGAACAACCCTGCTACCATCATTGCCGACGAGCCTACCGGCAATCTGGACCCGGAGCGCTCCATGGAGATCATGACGCTGCTGGTGAAGATCAACCAGCTGGGCACCACCGTGCTGGTAGTGACCCACGAAAAGGATCTGGTAAACAAATTCGGCAAGCGGGTCATTACCATTGACCAGGGCCGCATCATCAATGACAGCGTAGGCGGCTATGTGGGAGGGCATATCCATGAGTAAACACGATTTCGGATATTTCTTCCACGAGGGTCTATCCAATATGTTCAGCCACGGCTTCATGTCCTTCGCCGCCATCGGCATCACCGTGGCGTGTCTGCTGATCATGGGCACCTTTACGCTGGTGGCTGTCAACGCGGACGCCAACTTGAAGCAGGCGGAGCAGGACAATGAGATTTTAGCATTTGTGGATGACAGCTATACGGAGGCACAGGCCAAGGCCCTGCAAAAGAAACTGGAAGCGGTGGACAATGTGGCGTCCGTCACCTTTATCTCCCGTGAGGAGGCCATGCAGTCCTTCATCAGCGAACACCCGGATGAGGAATATTTTCAGGATCTGGACCCCAACATCCTCCGGGACCGATTCGCCATCAAGGTCAAGGAGCTGAAGCTCCAGAGCCAGACAGTGGAACTCATCAAGGCCATTCCCGGCATCGGCGGCATCAACGCCTATGCGGAGCTGACCAACGGCTTCATCACAGTCCGGAATATCGCCACGGTCATCTGCCTGACGCTGATCGCGGTGCTGTTCGTGGTGTCCATGTTCATTATTTCCAACACCATCAAGCTCACCACCTTTGACCGGCGGGATGAGATCGCCATTATGAAAATGGTGGGCGCTACCAACGGCTTTATCCGCTGGCCCTTTGTGTATGAGGGCTTCATGCTGGGCCTTACCGGTGCAATCCTTGCCTTTTTGCTGCAATGGGGCTTGTATGAGGCCATTGCGCAGGGCGTTGCCGACAATGACACCTTACAGCTCCTTTCCATCGTGCCCTTCCAGCAGCTTTGGAAGCCGGTGGGCGGTGTATTTCTGGGGGCCGGCATCCTCATTGGCGTAGGCGGCAGCCTTTCCGCCATCCGGCGGTTCCTTCAGGTGTAAAGGAGGGCGGACATGAAGAAAAGCAAGCACTATGTCCGCATCTGCGCCGCGCTGCTCTGCGCGGTGCTGTGCCTGACGGTGAATGTTGCTCCGGCCATGGCCGCCAAGGTCACCCAGGCGGATATCGACGCCCTGAAGGGGAACGCCGCCAGCTTGGATAAAAAGCAAAAGGAGATCCAGAGCAAGCTCAACAGTCTGAAGAACGACAAGGCGGCGGCGGTGCAGAAAAAGACCCTTCTGGATGACCAGATCGCCAACACCAACGCCAAGATCAGCAACACGGAGGCTCAGATCTCCGATTACAACGCCCTTATTTCTCAGGCGGAAACCGAACTGGCGGACGCCCAGCAGCGGGAGGAGGCTCAATACGAGCTGTTCTGCAAGCGGGTCCGGGAAATGGAGGAGCGGGGCACCATCAGCTATTGGTCGGTGCTGTTCAAGGCCAACAGCTTTTCCGACCTGCTGGGCAGTCTGGACTTTATCAACGAGGTCATGGACTATGACCGGCGGGTGATTCAGGACCTTCAGACCCTGCAGGCGGAGATCGCGGAGAAGAAAGCCGGTCTGGAAGCCAATAAGGCGGCGCTGGAAGCCGCCAAAGCAGAACTGGAGACCCAGAAAAAGCAGCTCAGCGCCCAGCGGGACGAAGCCAACAAGCTGGTCAAGGAGATCGACGACAACGCCGCCGAGTATCAGGCCACGCTGAAGGAACTGGAGGCCGAGGAGCGCCGCATCGAGCAGCAGGTCAAGCAAATGCAGAAGAAGCTGGAAGAACAGATGGCGGCGGAGGGAAAGAAATACAACACTAACCCCGGCGGCTACATCTGG
>ERZ824575.2321-NODE-2321-length-15197-cov-4.008189_pt1 | contig 15197 bp, 12 predicted proteins | sample MGYA00519470_ERZ824575 | MGnify/ENA primary metagenome ERZ824575 (study PRJEB31778, sample SAMEA3449170) | human gut metagenome | biome: human gut; feature: human-associated habitat; material: faeces | place: United Kingdom | collected 2010/2012 ...
CGTAGCGAATCGCCGCATGGGCGATCACCTCGTTGCCTTTCATCAGTTTTATCTCTTTCTCTGCCATGTCTATTCGAATTTTTGCCGGTATACCGTAATACAACTGTCCGGACAGATGATCGCACACGAAGCGCAGCCCGTACAGGCGTCGGGGTGCGCCATCATGCACATGCGATACCCCTTGTTGTTGACTTCGACCGAAAGGGCCAGCACGTCGCACGGACACGATGCCACGCAGACGCCGCAACCCTTACAGCGTTCTTTATCAACGACAATCGTTCCTTTTATCTTTGCCATAATGCCGTTTTGAGTTAAGTTTCTTACAAATGTAGCAAAAAATCGCCCTCTTTGTTTCGATTCTCCGAAAAAATCGCGTCCTGCCCGTCGAACGGCAACCGCCCCGCATCCGCCGGAAGAGGCGGAGGGCAGCAACGGATATTCCGCAAAAAATACTATCTTTGCAATCGTTTTCAGCGACATAGGAAGCCATGAATCCGACACCATACCGACATGCGGCAGACCGGATCGTCTCCCGAATCGCCGTTCCCGTCCTGCGGGAACCGGTCTTCTTCTGCTTCATGCTGCTGACCTTCGTATGGCCCCAGCTGACGAGCGACCTGTTCCGCATCGAAGCGACGCATTGGGAGATACTCGGACTCTACATCGCCTATGCCTATGCGGCGACGCTGCCGCTCGGCATACTCGGCGGCAAAGCCCGCCGCTGGTACAAAGCGGCAGCCTACACGCTCGCCTATGCCGTTTCGATGGCCGAATGCTTTCTGCTCGTCTTCTTCCGCACCTTCATCACGCCGTCGCTCATGAGCATCGCCACGGATACCGATCCGGCCGAAAGCGCCGAATTCATCGAGTGCTACCTCTTCACCGGACGCTTCGCACTCTTCCTCGCGGCTTGGAGCCTCGTCGCAGGCATCAACCTCCTGCTGGAAAAGGTTTCGCAGGCCCGGCGCACCGCACCGATGCCCCATGCCGGCCTGCGCACCTGCCTGCTGACGACCGTACTGGCGGGGGGGGGAATTTTCGGACTGACATCCAACGCCTCCGCCTTCGAATCGGCCTGGCGGCTCTCCCGCATACACGACCGGCATGAGCTGCACGAACTGTTACGCGAAGAACCGGAGCTCTGTCTCGAACGCCGTTCGGCACCCGAACGCCTGTTTTTCAGTCTGCGGATGCAGGCCTTCGACCGCAACGCGATCGGGAGCCTGCACGAAGCGATGGAGTCGATTGCGATCGACTCCTGCACGTTCCGCTCTCCGGAAATCGTCCTTATCCTCGGCGAATCCTACAACAAACACCATGCAGCATTGTACGGGTACCCGCTGCCGACGACGCCCCGACTGTCGCAGGAAGAGGCGGCGGGCCGTCTCTATCCCTTCACCGACGTGGTATCGCCGGCCAATTTCACGGTGAAAGCCATGCATCTGCTCTTCTCCTTCGCCAGCCAGGACCAGCAAACGGCGTGGTGCGACACACCGCTATTCCCCGCTCTCTTCCGGCGTGCGGGTTACGATACGCTGATGTTCGACAACCAGACGACCTTCACGCTCGAAAACGACGACGTGTGGGATCAGGAGATCCGCCATTTCCTCTACCATCCCCGACTCTCCCCGCAGCTCTTCACACATTGCAACGCCGACAAATACCCGTTCGACGAAGGACTGCTCGCCGATTTCGACCGACAAGACCTTCACTTCCGCAATCCGCACCGGCTCACGATCTTCCACCTGATGGGCCAACACGTGGCCTACCGCAACCGCTTCCCCGCCAAAGCGGGTTACTTCACGGCCGACAGCATCCCCGAATATTCGACCTCGGGGCTGCGGCGAAGCCGCGACGAACGCCGCATCGTCGCCGACTACGACAACGCCGTCCGCTACAATGACCGTGTCTTGGGAGAGATCCTCGACCGCTGCCGCACACGCGACGCCGTGGTCGTCTACCTCTCCGACCACGGCGAGGAGGTGTTCGATTACGCCCACCGCAACGGACGCATCCACGATGCGACGCTCTCGCCCGACTGCTGCCGTCACCAATACGAAATTCCCTTCATGATCTGGATGTCGGACCGCTATCGGGCCGCACGTCCCGAACTCGCGGCGGCGATCGCCCGTGCGGTCGACCGGCCCTACATGACCGACGACCTGCCGCACCTGCTGCTCGATCTGGCCGGCCTCTCCTGCCGTTGGTTCGACCCGACGCGCAGCGTCGTCAACGACCGTTTCGATGCCTCGCGCCCCCGATTGCTGCGCGACGACAAGGTGGACTACGACCTCATCATGCGGCAGGCGAAGGGCAGTGCGGAAACGAACAAGGGTGCCTGATACACTCTCAGACACCCTTGTCTATCTCCTTGCGGAACCGGCGGATCGCCCGCCGGCGCTCTATTTTCCCTCCTCGAAGGAATGGATCACCACGCCCGAACGCAGTTTGGGTTCGAACCACGTCGTCTTGGGCGGCATGATGTTGCCCGTATCGGCGATGTCGATCAGCTGTTTCATCGAAACGGGGTAGAGTGCGAAGGCGACCTTCATCTCGCCGCTGTCCACACGCCGCCGCAACTCGCCCAATCCGCGGATACCGCCCACGAAATCGATCCGTTTCGAGGTACGCAGATCCTTTATATCCAACAGCTTGTCCAGCACACGGTTCGACAGCACGGTCACGTCGAGCACGCCGATCGGATCGTCGTCATCGTAGGTGCCCTCCCTGGCCGTCAGGCTGTACCACGCGCCGTCGAGATACATCGCGAAATTATGCAGACGGGCAGGGCGGTACACCTCGCCGCCGATCTTCTCCACCTCGAAATCCGTCCGCAGCGCCTCGACGAACTCCGCGGGCGTCATGCCGTTCAGATCGCGGACCACGCGGTTGTAATCGATGATGCGCAACTGGCTGGCCGGAAAGGTCACGGCCAGAAAGAAGCAATACTCCTCGTCGCCCCGATGGTTCGGATTGCGGAGCATACACTCTTCGCCCACACGCGCCGCAGCCGCCGTGCGGTGGTGGCCGTCGGCGACGTACAATGCCGGTATATCCTTGAAAATCTCCGTAATGCGGTCGTTCACCTTCCGGTCGCGGATGACCCACAACCGGTGGCCGAAACCGTCCTCGGCCGTAAAGTCGTAGTCGGGCGCAGCACCCTTCACCACGCCCTCGACCAGCGCGTCGATCTCGGCGTTGTCGGGATAGGCGAAGAAGACCGGTTCGATGTTGGCCCGCTGGCAGCGCACGTGCTTCATGCGATCCTCCTCCTTGTCGGGACGTGTCAGTTCGTGCTTCTTGATCGCACCGCTCCGATAATCCTCGAAATGGCAGCACATCGCCAGTCCGTACTGCGTCCGTCCGTCCATGGTCTGCGCATAGACGTAATAGTGTTCTTCCTCGTCCTGTTGCAGCCAGCCCCGTTCGCGCCACAGACGGAAATTCTCGACCGCACGGTCGTAGACCTCCTCGGCATGTTCATCGGCGATCGGATCGAAATCGATCTCGGGTTTGATGATGTGCAGCAGCGAACGTTCGCTCGCTTCGGCTTTGGCCTCCGCCGAGTTGAGCACGTCGTAAGGCCGCGAAGCGACCTCGGCGGCATGTTCCTTCGGCGGGCGGATTCCCCGGAAAGGTTTGATTCTTACCATAGCGTACAAGATTAAAAGACGGGGCGAAAGACGACCCGCAGGCCGCGTTCCGCCCCGTCGTGAATCGAATTACCTGTTGACCTGGAAACGGGTGTCGCCCGTCTTGAAGAAATCGACGATCTGCCGCGCCGCAGCCAGTCCGGCGTTGATATTGGCCTCGGCCGTCTCGGCACCCATCTTCTTGGCCGTGGCGAAGAAGCGCTTGCCGAACTTCCCGGCCATCTCGGCCTGCGCATCGGGGGCGATGTCGGTGATGTATTTCAGATCCTCCCGCTCGGTCATCGCACGCACCACGCCGGCTTCGTCGATCACCTCCTTGCGGGCCGTATTGACCAGCGTCGCGCCCTTGGGCATCGACATCAGCAACTCGTACCCGATCGAACCGCGCGTCTGGGCTGTCGCCGGAATATGCAGCGACAGAAAGTCGGCCGCCTCGTAAAGCTCCCCGACCGAAGCGGCGCGCTTCACGCCGTCGGCCTCGAACAATGCGTCGTCCGTCACGAACGGATCGTAGGCGATGACGTTCATTCCCATCGCCTTGCCCTTGCGGCCGACGAGCTTGCCGACGTTGCCGTAGGCATGGATGCCCAGCGTCTTGCCCTGAATTTCAGATCCCGTGCCGGGCGTAAAACCGTTGCGCGCCATGAAGATCATCATCGCAAGGGCCAGTTCGGCCACCGCATTGGAGTTCTGCCCGGGGGTGTTCATCACCACGATCCCGCGGGCCGAAGCGGCTTCCAGGTCGACGTTGTCGTAACCGGCGCCGGCACGCACCACGATTTTGAGATTCTTCGCGGCGGCGATCACTTCGGCCGTCACCTTGTCGCTGCGAACGATCAGGGCGTCGACATCGGCCACGGCGGAGAGCAGCTCCGCCCGATCGGCGTATTTTTCCAGCAGGGCCAATTCGTACCCCGCCTCTTCCACAATGCCGCGAATGCCCTCCACCGCCTTTTTAGCGAACGGCTTCTCGGTTGCAACCAATACTTTCATATCTTTGAGTAATGACGTGAAATAAATTCGTTTCTCTTTTTTCGCCTCGTATGCGTAGGGAACGATCGTCGGACACATGGCCTATTTGCCGTGTTTGCGGGCGAACTCCTGCATGCAGGCCACCAGCGCCTCGACGCTCTCTTTCGGAAGGGCGTTGTAGCACGAAGCGCGGAAACCGCCCACCAGACGGTGTCCCTTGATGCCCACCATGCCCTGCGACTTGGCGAACTCCAAGAACTCGGGCGCCAGCTCTTCGTAGCCGTCGGCCATGACGAAGCAGATGTTCATCAGCGAACGGTCCTCCTCGGTCGCCGTACCCACGAAGAGGGGGTTGCGGTCGATCTCGTCGTAGAGCAGCGCCGCCTTCTCCTGGTTGCGGCGGTAGATTTCGGGCACGCCGCCGATCGATTTGAGCCAGTTGAGCGTCTCGGTCAGCGCGTAGATGGCGAACACGGGCGGCGTGTTGAACATCGAGTTGTTGGTCACATGCGTGCGATAGTCGACCATCGTGGGCAGATCGCGCTGAATCCGGTCGAGCATATCCTCGCGGATAATGGCGAACGTGACGCCCGCCGGAGCGAGATTCTTCTGCGCGCCGCCGTAGATCATGGCATACTTGCTCACGTCGCGCGGACGGCTCAGGATGTCGGAACTCATGTCGGCGATCACGGGCACCGGCGAATCGAGGTCGGCCGTGTACTCCGTACCGTAGATCGTGTTGTTGGTCGTGATGTGCAGGTAGTCCAGATCGGCGGGGATGTCGAAGCCTTTGGGGATGTAGGTGAAATTCCGGTCCTCGGACGAGGCGACGACTTCGGTCCGGCCGTAACGCTTGGCCTCCTTGATCGCCTTCTTCGCCCAGACGCCGGTATTGACGTATCCCGCCTTGGTGTTGAGGAAATTGGCGGGCACCTCGAAGAAGTGGGTGCTGGCGCCGCCGCCGATGAAGATGATCTTGTAGTTATCGGGAATATCGAGCAATTCGCGCAGCAGCGAATCCGCCTGAGCCATCACCTCGTCGAACTCCTTCGAGCGGTGTGAAATCGAGAGAATCGACAACCCCGTCCCGTTGAAATCGAGGATCGCCCGGGCCGTCTTCTCATAAACGACTTCAGGCAGGATCGAAGGTCCTGCGTTAAAATTGTGCTTTTTCATAGTCTGATGATTTAGATAACTGTTACTCCGATAACACAAAGGTAAGCAAAAAATGAGAATCCGCAACCACGACGGCCCAAATATTTTCAGATAATTCGCCGGCAGCCATTTTTCGAACGGAATCCTTCCCCGTTTCGCATTTGTTTACTATTTTTGCAAAAATTTACCTCGACCAATGATCAGATCCATGACCGGTTTCGGCAAGGCCGAAAGGCTCGCCCCGAATAAGAAATTCAGCGTCGAAATCCGCTCGCTCAACTCCAAACAGCTCGACCTGAGCATCAAAATGCCCTCGGCGTACCGTTCGCTCGAACCCGAAATCCGCACGCTGGCGACAAAGGCGTTGCAGCGCGGCAAGGTCGAAATTTTCGTCACGGCCGAGAGTACGGCCGTCGAGACTTCGGCCCATATAAATAAGGAGCAGTTCCGCGCCTACGTCCGCCAGTTGAGCGATGCGCTCACCTATGCAGGTATGGAGGCCTCGTTCGACGCCATGATGCAGTCGGTGCTGCGAATGCCCGACGTGGTTTCGACACCCAATGAAACGATATCCGAAGAGGAGCACGCCGCGCTGCTGGCGGCGGCGGGGGAGGCCGTCGCCCGGCTCGACGACTTCCGCTTGCAGGAGGGCGCCACGCTGATCGCCGACCTGCTGCGGCGCGTGGACAAGATCGAAGGCTACAAGGAGGAGGTAGTCCCCTACGAAAAGGCGCGCACCGAGACGATCAAGGCCCGCATCCGCGAGAATCTGGCGCAGCTCGACGTCGAGGTCGATTCGAACCGGCTGGAACAGGAGATGATCTTCTACCTCGAAAAGCTCGACATCACCGAGGAGAAGGTACGCTTGCAAAACCACTGCCGCTATTTCCGCGAAGTGGCTGCCGACGAGGAGACGCCCGGGCGCAAACTCGGTTTCATCGCTCAGGAGATGGGGCGCGAAATCAATACGATGGGCTCGAAGGCCAACGAGAGCAACATCCAGATTCTCGTGGTAAAGATGAAGGACGAACTCGAAAAAATCAAAGAGCAAGTACTCAATATTTTATAACGGTCAACCCGAAGCAGAGCTTAATATCCGGTCTCATGGGAAAACTCATCATCTTTTCGGCTCCGAGCGGTTCGGGCAAGACGACCATCGTGCGCGAGTTGCTCCGACGGATTCCCCAGCTGGAATTCTCGATCTCGGCCACTTCGCGCGCACCGCGCGGTACGGAGCGCGACGGCGTGGACTACTATTTCCTCTCGCCCGACGAATTCCGCCGGGCGGTCGACGAAGAGCGTTTCGTCGAATGGGAGGAGGTCTATGCCGGCACCTGCTACGGCACGCTGCGCAGCGAACTCGACCGCATCTGGGGGAAAGGGCATACCATTCTGTTCGACGTCGACGTGCTGGGAGGGATCAACCTCAAACGCATCTTCGGCGCCGACGCCTGCTCCGTCTTCATCATGCCGCCGTCGATCGAGGAACTGGAACGCCGGCTCGAACTCCGCGGCACCGATGCTCCCGAAGTGATCGCCAAACGGGTCGCCAAAGCGGAGTTCGAACTGACCAAGGCGCCCGAATTCGACCACGTCGTCGTCAACGACGTGCTGGACACGGCCGTGGCGGAGGTCGAACGCATCGTGCGCGACTTTCTCAGCTAAACCGATCGAGTCGTGAAACACGTCGTTCTCTATTTCGGTTCGTTCAATCCCGTCCATCGGGGGCATATCGCACTGGCCGAGTGGGTAGCCGAGCATGTCGGCTGCAACGAGGTGGTGCTGGTCGTCTCGCCGAAGAACCCGCTCAAAGCGGACGATTCGCTCGCACCCGAGCTGAACCGTTTCGAAATGGCCGAACTGGCCTGCGCCCGCTCGCGTTTCCCCGAACGGATCAAACCCTCGGTCATCGAATTCCTGCTCGAAAAACCCTCCTACACGATCGACACGCTGCGGTACCTCTCGCGGAACTACGGCGGACAAATGCGTTTTTCGGTACTGCTGGGCGCCGACCTCGTCCCACAGCTCGAACGCTGGCGAGACTACCGCGAGATCCTCGACGGCTATCCGTTGCTGGTCTACCCGCGCAGGGGCTTCGAGACGACGCAATACCTCGACCGGATCACCCTTCTGAACGAAGCGCCGCTGTGCGACTTCTCCTCGACCGAGGTGCGCCGCGCATTGGAGCAGGGCGACGACGCATCGGCGATGCTCACGCCCGAAGTGCTGGCCTACATCCGCGAGAAACGGCTCTGGGACCCCGTCCGCTACGCCGAACGGCTCACCGAACGCATCGGCGAGGAGCCGTGCAACGCCGCGCTGCTCGTCGAACGCGGACGGTGGTACTACCGCCGCCAGGAGTGGGGCAAGGCGCTCAACGATTTCAACCGCGCACTCGGGATCGATCCCGCACGCGACGAAGCGCGCCAATACGCCGAACAGATCGAGGAAATCCTCGCTTTCCGTTACAAAGACATCTACAACCCGTAACTTACGATTATGAACAGATTGAAGATAGCGTTTCTGGCCGGAGGTGACTCTTCGGAACGGGAAATCGCATTGCAGAGCGCAGCCCAGATCGAAGCGGCGCTCGACCCCGGAAAATACGACGTGACGGTGATCGACGTCCGCGGCCGCGACTGGCACTACACGGCCCCCGACGGACGCCGGTGGCAGCTCGACCGCAACGACTTCTCGCTCACGGTCGACGGATGCCGCCGCGAATTCGACTACGCCCTGATTCTCATCCACGGCACGCCGGGCGAGGACGGCAAGTTGCAGGGCTACCTCGACATCATGGGCATTCCCTATTCGTCGTGCTCGATGACCTCGTCGGTCATCACCTTCGACAAGATCTCGACCAAGCGCGCCGTCGCCGCCACGGGCGTGGGGCTGGCGCGCGAACGGTTCATCCGCCGCGGCGACGCCGTCGATCCCGACGCACTCGCGGCCGAACTGGGACTGCCGCTCTTCGTCAAACCCAACGCCTCGGGCAGCAGCTTCGGCGTGACGCGCGTCGAACGAGCCGGCGAAATTCCCGCCGCCGTCGAACGCGCCTTCGCCGAGAGCGACGAAGTGCTCGTCGAGGAGTGCATCCGCGGCCGCGAAATGGGCTGCGGCGTACTGATCGCCGGCGGCAGGGAATACCTGCTCCCGATCACGGAGATCCGGCCGAAAAAGGAGTTCTTCGATTTCCAGGCCAAATACGAGGCGGGCTATTCGGACGAGATCACGCCGGCCGAGATCGCACCGCAGACCGCGGCCGAACTCCACCGTCTCGCGCTGGCGGCCTACAAGGCCTGCCGCTGCCGGGGCATCGTGCGCGTGGATTTCATCGTCACGCCCGAAGGCCGTCCCTACCTGATCGAGATCAACACCATTCCCGGCATGAGCGCCGGCAGCATCGTACCCAAGCAGGTGCGCGCCGCCGGCATGACGCTGGGCGAACTCTACGACCTCATCATCGCCGACACGTGCGGCCGCAAGCCATGATCGAAATCGACGACAAGATCGTAAGCCTCGACCTGCTGCGCGAGTGCTTCGCCTGCGATCTGAGCCGCTGCAAGGGCATCTGCTGCGTCGAGGGCAACGCCGGCGCACCGCTCGAAATCGAGGAGGTCGCAACGCTCGAAGCCCAGTACGAGACCTACAAGCCCTACATGACCCCCGAGGGCATCGCCGCCGTCGAGCGGCAGGGCTTCATGGTCGTGGACGACGAGGGCGACTACACCACGCCGCTGGTCGGCGACGCCGAGTGCGCCTACTCCTACACCGAAAACGGCGTGACGCTCTGCGCCGTCGAACGGGCCTTCCGCGAAGGACGGTGCTCGTTCCGCAAGCCGATCTCGTGCCATCTCTATCCGATCCGCGTCGTGCGCTTCTCGAACGGTACGCTGGGCCTCAACTATCACCGCTGGGAGGTTTGCCGGCCCGCGGTGGAGTGCGGCCGCCGGCTGGGCATCCCCGTCTACAAGGCCTTTCGGGAGCCGATCGTGCGGCGTTTCGGCGAAGAGTTCTACCGGGCGCTCGAAGCGGCCGAAGAGTTCCTGCGCGAACAGGAGCGATGACCTTAATTTTGATTCAGCGAAACTAAAACACACACTCGATGAAATTGCGTTATCTTTTCACCGCCCTTCTTTTCACCGGCGCGGCCGCGCCCCTGCAAGCCCAGAGCATCGACCACATGCGCAAACTCCTGCAAGAGATCCAGCAGGAGATCGACTGCCTCGAAAAGGAGCAGGCCGAGACGCTCAAACCGCGGAAAGAGCCGCAGCCGGTCGAATCGACCGAATACGTCGACGGGGTGATCGCCGTCGACACGCTCCCTTCGGGCAACGACGCAGTGATGATCGTCCTGTTCAACGACAACACATGGAAATACCTCCGCAACCGCGACTACGTCAAGGACAGCGAAATCTACACCCGCTGCTGGGACACGACCAAACTCTTTCCCTACCGCGACGTGGTGAAGCTCGCCGACCTGCCGCGTTCGGTGGACATCGAGCTGGTCGACTCGCTCAAATGCTACCACTATCCCTACAAGGCCGCCATCCGTTCGAAGTTCGGTATGCGCCGCCGGCGCAAGCATCAGGGCGTAGACCTGCCGCTGAAAACGGGCGACCCGATCTACGCCACCTTCAACGGCAAGGTGCGCATCTCGATCCCGTCGTCCAAATCCGGCGGCTACGGCAACCTGATCGTCATCCGCCACGACAACGGACTGGAAACTTTCTACGGCCACCTCTCGGAGCGGATCGTCCACGCCGACGAATGGGTCGAGGCGGGGCAGATCATCGGCTACGGCGGCAGCACGGGACGCAGCACCGGCCCGCATCTCCACTTCGAGACGCGCTACTGCGGACAGTCGTTCGACCCCGAGCGGCTGATCGACTTCAAGCGCGGCATCCTCAACCGCGAGGTCTTCCTGCTCAAGCGTTCGTTCCTGAGCATCTACTCCAACGCCGGACAGGACTTCGACGACGAGGAGGCCAACGAGAAGCAGGACAAGCAGGAGGCCGCCGAGCGCGCCGCCATGCGCTACCACAAGATCCGCTCGGGCGACACGCTGGGACACCTCGCCGTGAAGTACGGCACAACCGTCAAGAAGATCTGCGCCCTGAACGGCATCAAGCCGACCACCATCCTGCGCATCGGCCGCACGCTGCGGGTACGGTAACCCGAAATTGCAGAGACCAGGAAAAAGCGCCCTCCCCGACATGGGGAGGGCGCTTTTCTCATGACGGCAGCGGGGGAGGCTACCGTTTGTCTTCGATGGCATCCACGACATCGATCACCGCGGCGCGGAAGCCCCGGCGTTCGAGTTCGGCGACACCCACGATCGTCGTACCGCCCGGAGAGCAGACCGCATCCTTCATTGCGGCGGGATGCGTGCCCGAGGCGAGCTGCAGCTTGCCCGTGCCGACAACCATCTGGCTGGCCATGCGATAGGCATCGGCACGCGGGATGCCGTGCTTGACGGCCGCATCGGCCAGCGCTTCGAGGAACATCGCCACAAAGGCCGGGCCGCAACCGCAGACCGTGCCGGCGACACTCAACAGCGGGGTATCGACCGTCAGCAGCAGCCCGAGCCGCGAAAAGAGCCGCTCGAAACGCTCCCACTCCTCCGCGGAGAGCGAGTGGCGCCGTTCGCAGACGATGATTCCCTCGCCGACGGCCACCGGTGTGTTGGGGACCGTACTCAGATGGGACGTACCCGCGGGCAGCATCCGTTCGTAATCGTCGAAGGTGATGCCTGCGGCCACCGAGACCACGATCCGCCCCCGCAGCATCTCCCGCAGGGGTTCGATCACACCGGCTACCTGGTGCGGTTTGACGGCCACAACCACAAGGTCCGCAAAGACAACGAGATCCTCTGCACGCTCGAACGCACGGAATCCGCAGGGCTCCGTATTGCAGCGCAGCTTCCCGAAATCCCGGGCACAGGCGCCGATCGCTTCGGGCGCGAGCGCCCCGGTGGCAACCAGCCCCCGGGCCATGGCCTGCGCCATATTGCCGAATCCGATAAAACCGACCTTCAAGTTATCCATAGGCGTTGGTTTTGAACGATCATTTCGAATAGTCCCGCTCGCCGAAGATCAGCGAACCGACGCGCACCATCGTCGAGCCGCAGGCAACGGCCAGACGGAAATCGTGCGACATGCCCATCGACAGCGTATCGAACGTCTCCCCGAAGGCGGGCTTCAGCTCCTCGAAGCAGCGTTTCAGACGCTCGAAATCACTGCGGATAACCGCCTCGTCGTCCGTATTGGTGGCGATGCCCATCACGCCGCGCACACGCAGGTTGGGCATCGCGGCAAAGGGGGTTGCGGCCAGGTAGTCGCGCAGCTGCGCGGGATCCCAGCCCGACTTGGTCTCCTCGCGGGCAACGTGGATCTCGAGCAGGATATCGATCACGCGGCCGCAGCGGGCCGCCTGTGTCTGGATCGCCTTGGCGAGGCGGGCGCTGTCCACCGAATGGATCAACTGCACGAAAGGTGCGATGTACTTGACCTTGTTGGTCTGCAGGTGGCCGATCATGTGCCACTCGATATCCTTGGGAAGCAGCTCGTATTTCTCGCGCAGCTCCTGCGGACGGCTCTCGCCGAAGATGCGCTGCCCGGCGTCGTAGGCCTCGCGGATCAGCTCCGCAGGGTGGGTTTTCGAGACGGCAACGAGCGTTACCCCCTCGGGCAATTCGGCCCGCACACGGGCCAGTTGTTGGGTTACCGACATAGAAACGGTGAATTTTGACAGGTAAAGTTACACAAATTTTCCCGATTCATCGTCGCAGAATCCGCATCGGAGCCTCTTTTTTTGCCGTTCCGGAATAGTTTTCTATCTTTACGGGGTAAAATGCGCAACCTATGAAAAAATTCCGAATGATTCTCGCGGCAGCCGCCCTCGTCGCCTACGCCACGGCGGATGCCTGCACCAACTTCATCATCACGCGCGGCGCCTCGACCGACGGGTCGGTGATGGTCTCCTATGCCGCCGACTCGCACGCGTTGTACGGCGCCCTCTACCACCACCCGGGAGGCAAGCACCTCGAAGGGTCGATCCTTCCCGTATACGAGTGGGACACGGGCCGCTATCTGACGGACATCCCCCAGGTCGAGGAGAGCTACACGACCGTCGGCAACATGAACGAGCACTCGCTCATCATCGGCGAGACAACCTTCGGAGGCCGCGCCGAACTGGCCGACTCGACCGGCCGCATGGATTACGGATCGCTCATCTACATCACGCTGCAGCGTGCCAAAACGGCTCGCGAGGCGATCGCCACGATCGTCGAGCTGGCCAATACCTACGGATATGCCTCGAGCGGCGAGTCGTTCTCGATTGCCGACCCCGACGAGGCCTGGATCATGGAACTCATCGGCAAGGGATGCAAGATAGATGCCCAAGGAAAGAACACCCGCAAGGGTATCGTATGGGTCGCACGCCGCATCCCCGACGGCTGTGTCTCGGCGCACGCCAACCAGGCACGCATCACGCAGATCCCGTTCGATGATCCCGAAAACTGCCTCTATGCCCCCGACGTCGTGGACTTCGCCCGCGAGATGGGCTACTTCGAGGGCGACGACGCCGACTTCAGCTTCGCCGACGTCTACTGCCCGGCCGACTTCGGCACGGTGCGCGGTTGCGACGCCCGCGTATGGGCCTTCTTCCGCACGGTGGCCGACGATATGGACCGATACGCGGATTATGCGATGGGCCACAACGCCGCGAACCGCATGCCCCTGTGGGTCATGCCCCGCGAAAAAGTGTCGCCCAAAACGGTCTTCGACTGCATGCGCGACCATTACGAGGGAACCCCGATGGACATGACCGCCGACATCGGCGCGGGCGGCAGTGCATGCCCTTACCGCTGGCGTCCGATGGAGTTCGAGGTGGACGGCGTGAGCTATGTCAACGAACGCGCGACGGCTACGCAGCAGACCGGATTCTGGTTCGTGGCGCAGGCCCGGCCGTGGAATCCCGCCGACATGGGCATCCTCTGGTTCGGCGTGGACGACGCGGCGACTTCGTGCCTGACGCCGATCTACTGCTCGGCGCAGGAGGTTCCCGCATGCCTGAGCGAGCAGAACGGCTCGATGCTCGAATATTCGCCCACGGCGGCGTTCTGGCTCTTCAACCGGGTGACCAACTTCGCCTACATGCGTTACGACATGATTTCGGCCGACATCCGCAAAGTCGCGGACAAGTGGGAGAACGGCATGCTGAAAACCGTACGCGAGGTGGACGCCGAAGCGCTGTCGCTCTCGCCCAAAGCGCGCGGCAAGTTCCTCACGGCGTTCAGCACGGCGACGGCGCAGCAGTTGTTCGACCGTTGGTCTAAGCTGGACAAATACCTGCTGGTGAAATATATGGACGGCAACGTCAAGAGCGAGAAAGCCGACGTGCTGACCTTCCTCGACGGCGACGGCGGACCGGCGCACTTCGTGGACAACGGCAACGGCAGGAACATTCCCGACAAGATCCAGTTCCCCGGTTACAACGAGAAATGGAAGCGCGCCGTGGCGAAGGACAACGGAGAAATCCTCCGGGTCGTAAAATAATGCGGCAAAGCCCCTTCCGGCAAATCCCGTCCCGACGGACCGGACCGAGAGGGGAACGGTAACGGACAACAAACATTCAACCGAATTATGAAATACGATATTATCGTCGTGGGAAGCGGACCGGGCGGCTACGTCGCCGCCATACGCGCTTCGCAGCTGGGCCGCAAAGTGGCGCTCGTGGAGCGGGCCGAAGCCGGGGGCGTGTGCCTCAACTGGGGCTGCATCCCGACCAAGGCGCTGCTCAAGAGCGCGCAGGTCTATGGATACTGCAAAAACGCGGAGCATTACGGACTGGAACTTGCAGGGGAGGTGCGCCCCAACCTCGAAGCCATCGTGGCGCGTTCGCGCAGCGTGGCAGAAACCATGTCGAAGGGCGTGCGGTTCCTGCTGAACAAGAACAAGATCGACCTGATCCCCGGATTCGGGCGGCTCACGGCCCCGGGGCGCATAGACGTCGACGGGGCGGAGTACGAGGCCGACCACATCGTCCTCGCCACGGGAGCCAAGCCGCGCGAAATGCCGTTTATGCCTGTCGACGGGGAACATGTGATTTCGTCGCGGCAGGCGCTGACGCTCACGCGCCTGCCCGGGTCGATGATCGTGGTGGGTTCGGGAGCCATCGGCAGCGAATTCGCCTGGTTCTATGCCTCGCTGGGCGTGCGGGTCACCATCGTCGAATACATGCCCCGCATGATGCCGCTCGAAGACGAGGAGGTGTCGAAGACCATGGAGCGCGCATTCCGCAAACTGCGCGCGACGGTGCTCACTTCGACCACGGTGAAAGCAGTGAAGGTCAACGCCGAAGGGCTTTGCGAAGTGGAGATCGAGGGCAAAAAAGGCGCGGAGACCCTGACGGCCG
>ERZ824575.2332-NODE-2332-length-15132-cov-3.820521_pt1 | contig 15132 bp, 14 predicted proteins | sample MGYA00519470_ERZ824575 | MGnify/ENA primary metagenome ERZ824575 (study PRJEB31778, sample SAMEA3449170) | human gut metagenome | biome: human gut; feature: human-associated habitat; material: faeces | place: United Kingdom | collected 2010/2012 ...
GGTATATGTGAAGACAAATATATGAAATGTTTTACACAGGATATAACAAGTATACAGGTAACAAAACAGGTCAGATGACTGAAGGGGAGATTTATGGATACTACATTAATAATTATGGCAGCCGGAATCGGATCAAGATACGGTGCAGGAATCAAACAGCTTGCGAAGATGGGACCGAATGGTGAGATCATTATGGATTATTCAATTCGTGATGCGAAAGAAGCTGGATTTAATAAGGTTGTATTTATTATCCGTAAGGACATTTTTGAAGAATTTGAAGAGATAATCGGCAACCGAATTAAAGATCAGATTGATGTAGAATATGTATTTCAGGAATTAGATGACCTTCCAGAAGGATTTGAAGTACCAGAAGGACGTACAAAGCCTTGGGGAACAGGACAGGCTGTTCTTTGCTGCAAGGATGTTGTCAAGGAACCATTTGTGATCATCAACGCAGATGATTACTATGGAAAGGAAGCTTTTGTGAAGCTTCATGATTTCTTAGTATCTGGAGAAGATCTTGGAAGAGAATTCACAATGGGAATGGCTGGATTTATCCTGAAGAATACATTAAGTGACAATGGAACTGTCACACGAGGAGTTAGTGTTGTAGATGAGAATGGATTATTAAGCCAGGTTCATGAGACAACAGGAATTATGATGGGGGAAGATGGTAAGATCAAGTGTGATCTTCCAGATGTTCAGGAGTGGATCAGTCCAGAGGATAAGGTTTCTATGAATATGTGGGCTGCATATCCAGAATTTTTAGAGTTCCTTGCAGAAGACTTCAAGACTTTCTTAAGTGAAGTAGAAGAAGGAGATCTGAAGAAAGAATATTTATTACCAAACATCGTAGATAAATTATTGAAAGAAGGACGTGCAAACGTCAAAGTATTAGAGACACAGGATCGATGGTTCGGTGTAACTTATCAGGAAGATAAGGAAGCTGTACAGAAAGCATTTGCCGGATTGATCAAAGAAGGTGTCTACCCAGCGAATTTATGGGGCTAAGATATATGGCATAATTTAGGGGCAGTCAGTGTTGAACTGGCTGCCTGTTTTATTTCAGAGGAAGTTTTGGTGAGGTCCGCTTTGGAATAGAATAAGGAGGATCAAAATGAAATATAGCAAAACAATTGCGGGAATTACGATAGAGATCTGTGAAAAAGCAATAGGAGAAGATCTTGTTTTAACTCTAAGCGGTGGTGAGAAACCGCATATTGGCTGTGTTGTTCAGGCGGTTCCACGCCCTTCGTTGAGTGGTGACGGAACGATCAGTGTCACTTCATCTGTGATCAAATCCAAGATTTTCTTCATAACTTTTTCCTTTCGTTCTCTCTTATAGATACTGCTAACTATATAGTTTACTTGCGTTTTCAGAAATCGTCAATATTTTCTTAAAAATTATTAAAATGCCATGAGAAAGAGAGTTTTATCTCTTTGACATGGCATTTTTATAACCTTCACATTTATTCATTCTTAAAAATAACATTTCTCACTTTCGCCAATGCATTCAATAAGACAGAACCAAGAATACAGCAGCAGATCACTTCTCCTGCGCCGACAGTCAGCATGTAAAAAGGAATCGCAAGATCATGTCCACCGACTTCCATCGCAAGTCCGTATCCGTAGCGCAATACAAATGGAATGATCACCATATTTGCGATCACCGGAGGAAGCGTGCACAAAAACTTATGTTTCCGCAGTAAATACGTTCCGACTGCACCGAGTAATGTTGCAAGGCTTCCGAACACGACATCATAAACCGCTGCCCCTGTCAGCAGATTGCTCAACAGACACCCGATCGCCAGTCCCGGAATCGCTGCCGGTGTAAAAAATGGTAAAATGGTAAGTGCTTCGGAAATTCGTACCTGAATGGCACCGGAAGCTAAGTTAAATGCACTGATAAAAATAGTCAGCACAACGTAGATCGCTGCGATCACTGCAGCCTGGGTAAGAAATAATACCTTTTTGTTTCTCATATGTTTTTCTCCTTTAGTTTTGTTTTTCGTCAGGAAGGTTCCGAACTGACGTTTGTTTTTGCAGAATTGTACCTCTGCATGAAAAAATCGTTGTGTTATTCACACAACGATTTATAAACTATCATATTCTGCCTGCAATTGCAAGACTTTTTTATGATGGTTCCCATATGCCCTGCTGTGCAGTATTCACAACACCAAGAAATTTTCCAATTTAAGCAAAAAAATTTTCCGCCAGCGTAATACTTCCGATATAAACCACAGGTCCTGTCATAAACACGCGGTCGTCCTCTGCAAATTCCACAAGCAGATCTCCGCCCTGCATATGAACCTGCACACGGTTTCCCACCAGTCCGAGTTTATGTGCTGCAGATGCCGCCGCACAGGCTCCCGTGCCTGACGCATATGTGTACCCGGCTCCCCGCTCATAGATTTCAATCTGAATATTTTCCCGGTCAACTACGTGACAGAGCTGCATATTGATCCGGTTTGGAAAATATTTTGAATTTTCCACATATGGTCCTAAATGCAACGCTTTATTCTTGCTGATTTCTTCCATCATCACGACACAGTTTGGGTTTCCCATAGACACACAGGTGATATTGTAAAAATTATCACAGAAGAAAACGGATTCATTGATCATATCTCCCTCAAATCCTACCGCATGGATACTGTCTGCCCCAAACGCGGCGTATCCCATATCGACTTTCATATGCGATGCATCCTCGTCTAAAAACTCCACCTGTACCGGTCCTGCCTTTGTCCAGAGCTCATAACACTTCTCTTTCACATATCCGGCATCTTTCAAATACTTTGAAAAAATCCGGATGCCGTTGCCGCTTCTCTCAGCTTCACTTCCATCCGGATTAAAAATACGTACTTTTATTTTTTCATTTTCAAACACAGGCCCAGATAAAATACCGTCTGCTCCCACTCCGGTATTGCGCCTGCACAACAGCTGTATCTGCCGTTCCTGTAATAATTCACGGTTCTGATTCGGATCATAGATCAGATAATCATTCCCAAGACCGTGATACTTTTTTAATGTAACCAAAACGATCCCACCATCGCCTGTTCTTACTATTACATTATGTGGCAGACTACAAAATGTGCATCTGCCCGCAACCCTGCCAAAACAGCTTCAGGATTCCTATCCCTCATGCTGCTCATGTTCGATCAGGTTCTGTAATCTGTCATCTTTCTCATGCAGGATCTGTTGGATTTTTGTCTGTGACACTTCATCGATTGCCTCGATCTCTGCCTGTTTTAACTCTGACTCTTCGTCATAGACATGATTTTCCTGTGGATATATGCCGGCGGCATGTTCCCGCTCTTTTTCTTCCTCTTCGCCGCCAATTGCTTCCGGGGAACCATAGGAAACATTCCAGTATTTTATGATACTTCTTTTCATTTTTTCCTGTCTGTTCTTCTCATCGATCAAATCTTTCATATATGCACCAGCCTCTTGTTGTATTCTTCGTATCCCATTTGATTCTGCTTTTTTTTAACAATCCGTCTCTACTGAAACGATTTTCTTACCGTGTATAGTATAGCATTTTTTTCCAATAAAAAAAAGTTTCTTTCTGTATAATTTTTTCTTAAATGCCACATCCTCATTAATAGCATCCGACATCGACAGACCTCGGAGCTGATCCTGATTTTAGAAAAGACCGGAGGATAGCAACATGCCTGCATATAAAGTAGAAATCTGTGGCGTCAATACCGCCAAACTCCCAATTTTAAAAGAAACCGAAAAAGAAGCCCTGTTTGCACGGATCCGGCAGGGCGATCAGGAAGCAAGAGAGATGTATATCAAAGGCAACCTGCGCCTTGTGTTAAGTGTGATCAAGCGTTTCTCCGGCAGCCATGAAAATCTTGATGATCTGTTCCAGATCGGCTGTATCGGACTGATCAAATCCATTGACAACTTTAATCCTGATCTACAGGTAAAATTTTCCACTTATGCGGTACCTATGATCATCGGGGAGATCCGCAGATATCTGCGTGACAACAACAGTATCCGTGTGAGCCGCTCCCTCCGCGACACTGCCTACAAAGCGATCCATGCCAAGGAAGTTCTGTCCAGGAATTCATTTAAGGAACCTACCCTGCAGGAGATCGCAGCAGAATCCGGAGTTGCCGCAGAAGACATTTTGTACGCACTGGATGCGATCCAGAGTCCGGTCAGCCTCTATGATCCGGTCTACACCGATGGGGGCGATACCCTTTATGTCATGGATCAGATCAGTGACAAGAAAAATAAAGAAGAAAACTGGGTGGAAAAACTCTCACTGAGTGATGCCATGAACCGTCTGTCAGAGCGTGAAAACTTTATTATCAACCTCCGCTTTTTTGAAGGAAAAACACAGATGGAAGTGGCGGATGAGATCCATATTTCCCAGGCACAGGTCAGCCGTCTGGAAAAGTCTGCATTGAAAACCATCCGCCAATATCTTACCTTATAACATTATCTCGACCATTTATCACATAATGCGTTGATCTGATCGGCAAATTTTGCAAGTTCCTTGTTCGGCAGTCCCTCGCACTTGTAAATAACCTCAAGCAGTCTCTGTCCTGCTGCGAGAAGTCTCGCAAATACATTGCTGGAAGCTTTGGATGTTCCGTTTTTCTTCTTCTCAATCAGCTCCCTGCTTCCGGCTGCGATCTGTTCTCCCGTCACAAGGTCAAATATATCACCGCTATATGGTGCATAAGCGTCATAACCATATACGTCATGCACATGTGCTGCAAAACTCTCCGTCACTTTGTCGTCCCCATGTACAATAAACACTTTTTTCGGCGGTGTCTCGAATGCCCCGATCCACTTTATCAGATGATTCCGGTCTGCGTGTCCGCTGATTCCCGGAAGATTCTCGATCCTCGCATGCACCTCGATGGTCTCACCAAAAAGCCTTACCTGCTTTGCTCCGTTCAAAAGCGAGTTGCCAAGCGTACCCGGAACCTGATACCCCACGAATAAAATCGTGGAATCCTTCCGCCAGAGATTGTGTTTTAAATGGTGGCGGATACGTCCTGCCTCACACATACCGGATGCGGATATAATAACTTTCGGCTGTTCGTCGAAATTGATCATTTTGGATTCATCACTCGTGATCGCCATGCGCAGTCCCGGAAAACCGATCGGGTTAATTCCCTGATGCACAAGATTCAATGCTTCCTCGCTGAAACAGTCCTCCACATTCTTATTAAAGATCGTGGTTGCCTCCACTGCCAGCGGACTATCGACAAACACCGGGAAATTCTCAAACTCCGGCAGCAGATGTTCTGTCTTAATCCGTCGCAGATGATATAGCATTTCCTGTGTACGACCTACAGAAAATGCCGGAATGACAAGATTACCACCTCTTGCAAATGTCCGCTTAATTACTGCCGCAAGTTCCGGTGCATAATCCGGCGGATCTGCATGTATCCGGTCACCATATGTTGATTCAATCAATACATAATCTGCTTCATCGATAAACTGCGGATTTTTAATCAATGGCTTATTGCCATGACCGATATCTCCGGAAAATACAATTTTCACGGTCTTATCTTCTTCCGTCAGCCATACCTCAATGCTGGATGAACCAAGAAGATGTCCTGCATCTACAAACCGGATTTTTACTCCATCACAGATTTCAATGATTTTATTGTAATCACATGGTACAAAATGCTCTAAAACCCCCTGTGCATCATCCATATCGTAAAGAGGCACTACTTCCGGTAATCCGGCTCTCCTAGCCTTACGGTTTCTCCACTCTGCTTCAAACATCTGGATGTGTGCACTGTCCTTTAACATGATATTACAAAGTTCGCTGGTTGCTGTTGTCGCAAATATCTGTCCCCGGAATCCATGACTATACAGCAATGGAAGTAAGCCTGAATGGTCGATATGGGCATGTGTTACAAACACATAATCAATATTGGATGCATTCACCGGAATCTCCTGATTCACATATAAATCCGGTCCCTGCTCCATACCACAATCCACCAGTATCCGCTTATCCTGACATTGCAGAAAATGACAACTTCCAGTTACTTCATGTGCAGCCCCTAAAAACTCCAATAACATAATACCATCTCCTCGCCATCTCTTTATTGTCGAACTTATGATAGTATCATTTTATCATATTGGACAAAAAATGTATACATTTTATTCGTTTTTTATTCAAATCGCACAATTTCTTTCTTCAATCGTTTCATAATCTTTTTCTCCAGCCTGGAAATATAGGACTGGGAAATTCCTAATAAATCCGCCACCTCTTTCTGGGTCAGTTCATTATCATTTTTCGAATTGATGCCAAACCGCAGTTCAATAATCGTCCGCTCCCTGCCGCTTAAATGCTCAATTGCTTTATTCAAAAGCTTCTTTTCAACCTCAGTCTCAATATCCCGGTAAATGACATCTTCATCTGTTCCTAAAATATCCGAAAGTAGTAATTCATTTCCGTCCCAGTCCACATTTAACGGCTCATCAATGGATACCTCTAATTTCGTCTTATTATTTCTACGCAGATACATCAGAATTTCATTTTCAATACATCGGGAGGCATAGGTTGCAAGCTTGATATTTTTTTCCGGATTAAAAGTATTAATTGCCTTGATTAATCCGATGGTTCCAATAGAAATCAAATCCTCCACTCCTACTCCCGTATTGTCAAATTTCTTCGCTATGTATACTACAAGCCTCAGATTATGCTCGATTAATTTCTTTCTTGCAGTCTCACTCTGCTCCTTCACCAGTTGTCCGATACATTCCATTTCCTCTTTCGCCGGAAGCGGTGGCGGAAGCACTTCTGCCCCTCCGATATAATGAATCTCCGTCTCCTTACGAAGCAGCATATCTTTTAAACTACGCACAATGCGAAACTGAAAATGCTCCGGGATATCTACTTTTAAATACATTACAACTCCTCTTTCCTCTCTTATTCACATTCCATCCTATAGCAGATGGCAATTTAAAATCATCTGATATTCCTTCTTTTGAAACAACGATGGACTTCCAAGTGCAATCACTGCCTGTAAAATCTGCCGCTCTTTTTTTCCTTCTTTAATATAAAGTTCTTCTACGGTAAGTGCTTCTACCAAGCCGTTTTTCTCTCCCATACTGCTAAATGGCAACAGCCGTACTACCGGCTCATCTTCCCGGAAAATCGGCATCAGAAGCTCTTTATCTATGATACTGACCGGTTTTCCAACATAGGGGTCGATCAGCAGATTTCCGGTATCATAATAGGCTTCTAACAACAATTCATGTTCATGATAGCAAAGACGCACCTGATAAAGATACCGGCTTCTCTCCTTTCTGCTGCGCCATATTATGGATGCTGACACAGCAATTCCCGCCGTCAGCACCATTGCCAGATAAAAATGCTGCCCATAAAAAAGGCTCTTATTGAGCCACTGCATGCAGCCTCCTGTCAGAATCGAAAACAAAAAACAGCCAAGCCAGTTTTTTATCAGAAAAGCTACTCCTTGTGTCGTATGTTTCCTCGTAAAAAATGCAATCATAACCATGCCAAGCGGAACCGGTACATACATAATCAGCCGATACAATCTATAGGATGAAAGCATCAGAAAACAAATGACTCCCATACCACTTCCAAACAAGGCAGCAAGCAGTATCCTGCCCTTATGTATGAGATTCCGCGAAAATATGCCTGTCAAGAACAGATTCAGCACATCCATCAGGAAATTATTGACAAAAAGAACATCTAAATATATCTCATAAATACATGCCACCTCCCTTCCTTTCCTGCATTATACAAACTTTCCTCTGCATATTTTGTCAAAACAGATGCCGCCATTCTTTCATTTCATTGACAGAATCCGACTGCCCGGCAGGGAAGTTGCAAAAGAAACGTAATGCACTCTGCAAATCTTACCTACAGAAGCTGCCACCGGCAGCTTCTTACGGATGCCTGACAACGCAAAAAAAAACGCTTAGAACAATGGTTGTCACCAGTATCTGGTACATTTCAAATGTTCTAAGCGTCGTATCATATAGGAACTTCAAATTCCTTTTCTACTCTTACACTATAATTTTATTGCTATCCTTTTCAAAATGATAGTTCTTATTTTTTGGTACTCTTTAAGAACTCCGGAATTTTAATATCCTTCTCATGAACAGTACTTTCCGGTCTCTTTGGTTTGGTAATTCCAATAAATGGAGAAGCTGCCGGAGCCGGCTGCTGTGCAGCAGTCTGTCCCAGAGTAGATGTTGCTCCGAAACTGCTGTTGGTTGTAACATTAGCAGTACGGTTTACAAGTCCGGAATTAATGACCGGTCTGGTGGTTGCTGCTGTATTTGGATATTTCAATCCGGACATAAGATTAGAAGATGCAGTGGTTTTTGCTGCATTCTCTTCCAGTCCTGTTGCAATTACAGTAATCGTTGCAGCATCTGTCATAGTCTCATCATATTTTGCACCAAAGATAATATTTGCATTATCGCCGGCAAGATCTTCTACATAGCTTGCTGCATCATTGGCATCCATAAGAGAAATATCACCGGAAATATTGATAATAACATGGCTTGCTCCATTGATAGTTGTCTCAAGCAATGGACTGGTAACAGCCAGTTTGACTGCCTCAATTGCCTTATCATCACCCTTGGCCATACCGATACCGATATGTGCAAGACCCTTGTCCTTCATAACAGTCTGAACATCTGCGAAGTCAAGGTTAATCAATGCCGGCATATTAATCAGGTCTGTGATTCCCTGAACCGCCTGCTGAAGCACCTCATCTGCCTTCTTTAATGCATCCGGGAAGGTTGTTCTGCGGTCTACAATCTCTAATAATTTATCATTTGGAATTACAATCAAGGTATCTACATTCTCACGAAGCTTGTCAACACCGCTTAAAGCATTTACCATTCTTGCTTTTGCTTCAAATTTAAACGGCTTAGTTACAACACCAACGGTAAGAATTCCCTGATCCTTTGCAATCTTTGCCACAACAGGAGCTGCTCCTGTACCGGTTCCGCCACCCATACCACAGGTTACGAATACCATATCTGCACCTTCAATAGCTGCTGACAGTTCTTCCATACTCTCTTCTGCAGCTTTGGCTCCAACCTCCGGCTGTGCTCCTGCTCCAAGTCCTTTGGTAAGCTTCTCACCAATCTGAATCAACGTAGGTGCTTTACATAAAAGTAATGCCTGTTTATCGGTATTTACTCCAACAAACTCAACACCACCAATATTTTCATCAATCATTCTATTTACTGCATTATTACCTGCGCCACCAACACCAATTACAATAATTTTAGCACTGGATTCTGCTTCTGTTGTTTTAATTTCAAGCAAGGTAGTTCCTCCTTCTCTCCCTCATTCTATATGTAATTTATGAGAAATCTGCTTTACAGATTTCTCATAAAAAGTATGCTTTTATTTACTCATATACTCTATCATATAATTTTTCGTAAAAATAATCAACCTATATTTTTTGTTTTTTTAAAAAAATTACGCCGTCTTTTCAAAAGTAATATCTGTGGTATCTTCTGTCCAGTCTTCCAGATGAAGAATGCCTGTAAGTCCTTCCAGATTTGGCATAATTTTCTCCATACGAACTACTTTTTCCGTAAGGCTGGTTGCCTGTCCAAGATTCACCGTAATCGTTCCGTACTGCAGGGTTACATTTCCCTGGTCATCATAATTGATGGTATCCGGAACCAGATTATACTTCTTTAAGGTCTGGGTTACTGCCAGCAAATCCTTTAGGGTATCTTTTCCGCTTACGTCAAGCTTTTCATAAAGTACTGCATCCCCACAAGTCAGTCCGGTAATCTGCGGTACTCCTTCGATGACATCCGTAGACATTTCCACTACAAAGCCATCTTTGTCAAAATAGACATTCTGTCCCAGGGAATCCATATATAAGTAGCCCAGCAGTCCTTTTTCATATACTTCTACATGAAGGGTATGCGGTGATTTGACACTCACCTCCATCGTATCAATAAACGGAACTTCCTGTGTATCAAAGAAACGATATTTAAAATATACATATAATGTATTCCAGGAATAGTCATCATTTAAGACCCATTCCTTAATCTGCTCATCACTGTATAATTTATTGCCTTCTACTTCGACATTTTTTACGGTAAATACCTTGATTACAATGAGTGCTGCCAGTGCCAGAATCAACAGTGTAGTCAGAAATCCAATCAGGATATGTTTTCTTCTTCTCTTCTTTCTGCGCTCTTCTCGTATCATATCCTATCCCTCCAACTGAATTCCTCTGGAAACACTTAACGCAAGTCCCATTTCTGCTAAGAGGAATGATGCCGAAGTACCACCATAACTGATAAAAGGAAGTGTGATACCGGTATTTGGAATACTGTTTGTTACAACGGCGATATTAAGGATTACCTGAATGGCAATGTGAGCCATAATACCAACCACCAGCAATGCACCATATAAATCTTTCGCATTATTGGCAATTACCATAAAACGCCACAGCATTAAGATAAACAGCAAAATCAGGCAGATTGCTCCGAATAATCCAAGCTCCTCACAGATGATGGAAAATACCATATCATTCTGTGCTTCCGGTACGAACCCAAGCTTCTGCATACTGGCACCAAGTCCTTTTCCAAAAAGGCCTCCAGAACCAATGGCATATAAGCCCTGCATGGTCTGATAACCTTTATCATAATTTTCCGGATGGAGCCAGATTTTGATACGTTCTGCACGATAGCTTGCCAGTACAATAAAGACTGCTCCAAAAGCGAATACTGCGATTGCCATTCCCACAAACTGCGCATATTTCGGGCTTGCCACGAACGCCATTGCCACTGCGATACCCACAATGATAATCGCGGTACTTAAGTTCGTATAAGCAACCGGTCCAACCAGCGGAAGCAGTAAAACCATTACCTTCATCAGTTCCTTCAGATCGCCAATCTTCTTTTGCATGCGGCTGATTACCGTTGCAAGAAAAATAATGACAGCAAGCTTTGCAAACTCAGATGGCTGGAAAGAAAGCGGACCAAGGCGGAACCATCTGGTAGAACCATTTCCATTCGATCCTAAAAAGATAACGGAAACGCACAGTAAAAATGCGCCTATGTATGCCACACCATACAGCCTCTTCCACACATGATAATCAATCTTGGAAACCACAAACATGGCAGCAAATCCAAGGCAGCATGCAAATGCCTGCCGCTTTAGATAATGAGTTCCATCGCCATACTCAATCTGTGCATTATAAGAACTGGTGCTGTACAGCATAACCAGACCAAAACACACTAAGAAAATAATAACAAACAAAAGTGTATAGTCAAAATATTTAATTGTCTTTTCTTTTGTGCCTGATTTTCTTCCCGGTCTGCGGCCCATAAATCACTACTCCTTTAAATTGCGCACCAAATCCTTAAATATTCTTCCTCGTTCTTCGTAGCTTTTAAACATATCCCAGCTTGCACATGCCGGTGATAATAATACGGCATCACCGGAAACTGCATTGTCATAGCAGATATTTACGGCTTCTTCAAGACTGTCTGCGAATACATAATCTGTAAATCCATGTCTCTTTGCACAGTCTGCAATCTTCTCTTTTGTTACTCCGATTAATACTAATTTCTTCACTTTACCATCGAAGCTTTCTATCCATTCATCATATTCAGACTGCTTATCATAGCCGCCTCCAATGAGAAGTGTCGGACGGTTCATTGCCTGAATTCCCTTAATTGCTGCATCCGGGTTTGTTCCCTTTGAATCGTTATAGAATTTTACGCCACGTTTCTCCGTAACATATTCAATTCTATGCTCTACTGCCTGGAACTCACGCAGTGTTTTTACAATGACATCCATCGGTACTCCGATACTTATGGTCATGGCAACTGCCGCCATAACATTTTCATAATTATGGGTTCCAAGAATATTTAGCTCATTGACATCAATGACTTCTTCCTCTTTGCCCTCAGAGACATAAATAATCTTCTCACCATTTAAATAACATCCATTCTGTACCGGCTTTTTACTGTCAAACCAGAGCACTTTCATGGATAAGGATTCCCCAAATTTGCGAAGTACTTCATCCTCATAATTTAAGACGCAGACATCATTTACTTTCTGATTCTTTGTAATGTCCTCTTTTGCCTTAATATAATTTTCCATGGTATGATGGCGGTTCAGATGATCCGGTGTAATATTTAAAATAGCAGATACATCCGGAGCAAAATCTACAATTGTCTCTAACTGGAAGCTGCTGATTTCTGCTGCTGTTACCGTTTCTTCTGTGGTATCTGCCGCTACCGATGTATATGGAATTCCAATATTTCCTACGACTTTTACATCCTTAAAGTAATTGGATAAAATTTCTCCCACCAGTGTAGTGGTTGTCGTCTTGCCATTCGTTCCTGTAATTGCAAGGATTTTTCCTTTTGCCACCTGATAAGCAAGCTCAATCTCACCAATAATCGTAATTTTCTTATCACGCATGGCATTTACCAATGGTAAATCGGTTGGAACACCCGGACTTAACACAACAAAATCCAGTTTATCCATCACTTCTTCCGGAAGGGTGCCCACATAGATTTCTGCCTTGGCAAAGCTCTCCGATTTTTCTTTGATTTCTGCTACACTCTGCTTTTCATTTCCTTCAAAAACGAAAATATTCGCATTCTGCTTTTCTAACAGCTCTGCTGCAGCAATTCCACTTTTCCCAGAGCCAAATATCAGTACATTTTTCTCCTGAAATTCCATTTTATTCACTCCTGTCTCTTTATAATCCAATCAATGCAACCAGACATAAGATTGCTGTTACAATTGAAAATACTGCCACTACCCTGGTCTCTGACCAGCCACCTAATTCAAAGTGGTGATGAATCGGAGCCATACGGAAAATTCTCTTTCCACCTGTTTTTTTAAAATAGGTTACCTGAATGATAACAGATAATACTTCTACCAGATAAATCAGTCCCACAATCAGAAGGAAAATTGGCATCTGAAGCATATATGCGGTAGCTGCCACAAATCCACCCAGTGCAAGAGAACCTGTATCTCCCATAAATACACTTGCCGGATATACATTAAACAGAAGGAAGCCCATCAATGCACCTACTACAGCACAGGTAATCGGTTCGATTCCGCTGTTGGTTCCCACTGCAACTACGGTAAAAAAGGTTGCTACGATAATGGTTACGCTGGTAGCAAGACCATCTAAGCCATCGGTAAAGTTGACTCCGTTTACAGTTCCGATTACTGCAAAATACATGACCGGAATTGCAAGCCAGCCAATATTCCAGTATTTTCCACCGGAAAATGGAAGCAGCATCGTAAGGGAAACATCTGAAAACTTCACCATGTATACCACAAAAACAGTGGTCACTACAAGCTGGCATAACATTTTCTGCCATGCAAGCAGTCCATCCGACCGTCTCAGTACAACCTTCAAATAATCATCTAAAAATCCAATTACGCCAAATCCTACTACCATAAAGAGAATCGGAATAATCTTCGGATAATCTTTTACATAAATCAGACTGGTTACAATAATACTTGCGATAATCATCAATCCACCCATGGTAGGGGTTCCCATTTTCTTCTGATGGGATTCAAGCTCTTTCCGCTCCGTCTGACCAACTTTCAATCTTCTTAAAAAAGGAATTACGACCGGTCCTAACAATGCACTCACTGCAAAAGCGATAATAACCGGAAGAATAACATGATACGTCATAACTGCACCTCTTTTTATTTTCTTTTTGTATATCATTTCAACTTATCTAGTATACGTTATTTAGAGCTTTCCTGCAAGATATCTCCCCAAAGTTTCACGGATTTTCCTGAATTTCCGCATCTTCTGTAACTGGTGCCTGCTCAATGCCAAGATATGGCAGAATATTGGAAAACAAATCCCGGCAGACCGGTGCTGCTATGGTTCCACCATAATAAACGCCTTGTGGATTATTGATAATAATTAAGGCAAGTACCTGCGGATCGTCAGCCGGAGCAAAGCCTAAAAAAGAAGAAATATACCTTTTTTCACTACGCGGAAGCGTCTGGGACGTTGCGGTTTTGCCGCCAATAGAAAAGCCTTCAAGAGCCGCATTCTTTCCACTGCCCTCAGATACTACTTTTTCCAGCAAATAGCGCATGGTGGTGGAAGTTTCTTCGCTTACAATATGTTCCTTTTGTCCGAAGACAAAAGTATGTGTCACTTCTCCTTCTGCATTTTTCGTCTCCACGCCAAAATGCGGCGTCACACGGTTTCCTCCATTTATAATAGAGGAAACCGTAGTTGCAAGCTGAATCGGTGTAATCTGGAAGGACTGCCCAAAGGACATGGTTGCAAGCTCCACCTGACCGATATTTTCTCTTTTATGCATAATGGTAGATGCTTCCCCCGGTAAATCTATATTTGTCCTGGATAATAAACCAAACTGTTCAAAATAATCGCAGAAGCGGTCGGAACCGATACGAAGTCCGATTTCTATGAATACCGGGTTGCAGGAATTCATAATGCCATGGGTAAAATCCTCTGCCCCATGCCCTCCCACTTTATGGCAGCGGATTCTCCTGTCCTCCACAATCTTATATCCCGGACAGTTAAACTGGTCAGAAAGACTTACTTTTCCCTCTTCCAAGGCTGCGGATGCTGTTATTATCTTAAAAGTGGATCCCGGTTCATAAGTGTCATTGATGCACTGGTTTCTCCACATTTTATTTAAAGCATTCTGCTTCTCCTCTTCACTCAATTCCGTGTCAATCTCCGTATTTAAGGCAAAAGGTTCATTCAGATTAAACTCCGGTTCATTTACCATGGCAAGGATTTCGCCATTCTGTGGATTCATCACAAGGATGCTGACACTGTCTGCCTGTTTTTCCTCCCGCACCTTTACTGCCGCCTGCGCTGCATACATCTGGATATTATAATCAAGACTTAAATAAAGGTCATCTCCTTCTACCGGCTCACTCCGCCGCTCTCCGGCATTTTTGATCTCTACGCCTCTGGCATCTGTCAATGTAAGTATCTTTCCATTGATGCCCTCCAGATATTCATCATATTTTACTTCTATTCCGATAATTCCCTGATTGTCCCCGCCGGTAAATCCGATTACTTTAGAAGCCAGTTCATTATAAGGATAATACCGTTTATAATCTTCATCGATCTTCACGCCCGCCAGTTCATAAGATCGAATCGCATCTCC
>ERZ824575.2344-NODE-2344-length-15053-cov-3.168689_pt1 | contig 15053 bp, 9 predicted proteins | sample MGYA00519470_ERZ824575 | MGnify/ENA primary metagenome ERZ824575 (study PRJEB31778, sample SAMEA3449170) | human gut metagenome | biome: human gut; feature: human-associated habitat; material: faeces | place: United Kingdom | collected 2010/2012 ...
TCCCTGGGGACGTACAGGACAGGGGACGGGACGTTCGAACTCGAAAGGGGATTGGAAAAGCTATTATCAATTCATGAATAACCAGTTGACGGAGTTACTGACGAATTATGGTCCGGTAGGTGCCATCTGGTTTGACGGATGGTGGGATCAACCTAAATCTTTTAACTGGGAATTACCGGAGCAGTATGCTTTGATTCATAAACTCCAACCGGGCTGCCTGGTGGGTAACAATCATCATCAGACGCCTTTTGATGGAGAAGATATTCAGATTTTCGAACGCGATCTGCCCGGTGAGAATGCTTCGGGACTGTCCGGACAGGAGGTGAGTCGCCTGCCGTTGGAAACTTGCGAAACAATGAATGGTATGTGGGGATATAAGATTACCGACCAGAATTATAAATCTACAAAGACATTGATTCACTATCTGGTGAAGGCAGCCGGTAAGAATGCCAATCTTTTGATGAATATCGGCCCTCAACCTGATGGGGAACTTCCTGCGGTAGCTGTACAACGCTTGGCAGAGATGGGAGAGTGGATGAAACAATATGGTGAAACGATTTATGGAACACGAAGCGGTGCAGTTGCTCCACATGATTGGGGAGTGACAACACAAAAAGGAAATAAACTCTATGTGCATATTCTCGACCTGAAAGATGCGGCTTTGTTCCTGCCGTTGTCAGATAAGAAGGTCAAGAAGGCAGTCTTGTTTAAAGACCAGTCTCCGGTTCGTTTCACAAAGACGAAAGCCGGTGTTTTGCTCGAATTCGCCGAGGTTCCGAAAGATATTGACTATGTGGTAGAACTGACAATTGATTAATTTTTAGCTAATTCTTCATAAAAGCAAGGGGAAACTATTCTGACATTGAACGTTTCCCCTTATTTTTGGCAAACAATTTGTTTATAAAGATATAGAGTAATAATTAAAATTGAAAAGTATATGATGTCTTATTGGGTATTATTTATAGGAATCGCTGTTGTAAGTTGGTTGGTACAGATGAATTTGCAAAACAAATTCAAGAAGTACTCTAAGATTCCTACAGGAAACGGAATGACAGGACGCGACGTTGCTTTAAAAATGTTGCATGACAATGGAATTTATGACGTACAGGTTACGCATACGCCGGGACGGTTGACCGACCACTACAATCCTACTAACAAAACGGTGAATTTGAGTGAAGGGGTGTATGAAAGTAACAGTATAATGGCAGCTGCCGTAGCAGCTCATGAATGTGGACACGCTGTACAACATGCACGCATGTATGCTCCGCTGAAAATGCGTAGTGCGCTGGTTCCGGTGGTAAACTTTGCCTCTTCCATTATGACGTGGGTATTGTTGGGTGGTATCTTGCTGATAAACTCTTTTCCGCAGTTATTGCTGGCAGGTATTATCTTGTTCGCTATGACTACATTGTTCAGCTTTATCACGCTGCCGGTGGAAATCAATGCAAGTAAACGTGCATTGGTATGGTTGAGTTCATCCGGCATTACTAATTCGTACAATCATGCACAGGCTGAAGATGCTCTTCGTTCTGCTGCTTATACGTATGTAGTTGCTGCATTAGGCTCACTGGCTACATTGGTATACTACATCATGATCTTCATGGGTAGAAGAGACTAAGAAATGAAAAAGGGAGAAAAGTGCGTTTATTAACTTCTCTCCATAGAATATAAAAAGATCCTCCGCAGTCTTTCCGAAGACTATGGAGGATTTTTTGTATTGTTTAGGGCCTTACTTGAGTGTTTCTTTACGATATTGATAGGGGATGGACACAATACGGGTGATTTTTTCAAATATATGTAAGCATTGCTCGGAAATTTGCAGTAAATTTGCGCAATTAAAATTATAAACAGTAATATTATGGCAGCAAAACCAAGTATTCCTAAAGGAACTCGTGACTTTTCGCCGGTAGAAATGGCGAAGCGTAATTATATATTCAATACGATTCGTGACGTATATCATCTGTATGGTTTCCAGCAGATAGAAACTCCGTCGATGGAGATGCTTTCTACACTGATGGGGAAATATGGCGATGAGGGTGACAAACTTCTATTTAAGATTCAGAACTCCGGAGATTATTTTTCCGGCATCACGGATGAAGAGTTATTGAGTCGTAATGCTGTTAAGCTGGCAAGCAAATTCTGTGAGAAAGGTTTGCGCTATGACTTGACAGTGCCTTTTGCCCGTTACGTGGTGATGCACCGCGATGAAATAACTTTCCCGTTCAAGCGTTATCAGATACAGCCGGTATGGCGTGCAGACCGTCCGCAGAAAGGACGTTACCGTGAGTTCTATCAATGCGACGCTGATGTTGTCGGCAGCGATTCACTGCTGAATGAAGTAGAACTGATGCAGATTGTCGATACTGTATTCAGCCGTTTCAACATCCGTGTGTGTATTAAGATTAATAACCGCAAGATTCTTTCCGGTATCGCTGAGATTATCGGTGAAGCGGATAAGATTGTAGATATCACAGTGGCTATTGACAAACTGGATAAGATTGGTCTGGAGAACGTCAATGCGGAACTGAAAGAGAAAGGGATCAGTGATGAGGCGATTGCCAAATTGCAGCCGATCATTCTGCTGAGCGGAACCAATACTGAAAAGCTGGCTACACTAAAGAGCGTGCTGGCAGCCAGTGAAACAGGCATGAAAGGAGTGGAAGAAAGCGAATTTATTCTGGGCACACTGGAAACAATGGGCTTGAAAAATGAGATCGAACTTGACTTGACGCTGGCTCGCGGATTGAATTATTATACCGGTGCTATCTTCGAAGTGAAAGCGCTGGACGTGCAGATCGGCAGTATCACCGGTGGTGGTCGCTATGACAACCTGACAGGAGTATTCGGTATGGCCGGTGTGTCGGGAGTCGGCATTTCTTTTGGTGCAGACCGTATCTTCGACGTCTTGAATCAACTGGAACTTTATCCGAAGGAAGCAGTGAACGGTACGGAATTGATGTTCGTAAACTTTGGTGATAAAGAAGCTGCTTTCTCTATGAGTATGCTGGCAAAAGTTCGTGCGGCAGGTATCCGTGCGGAAATCTTCCCGGATGCGGCAAAGATGAAGAAGCAGATGAGCTATGCCAATGCCAAGAGTGTTCCGTTCGTAGCTATCGTAGGAGAGAACGAAATGAACGAAGGCAAAGCAATGCTGAAGAATATGGAAACCGGCGAACAGAATCTTGTTTCGGTGGAAGAACTGATAGCTGCTTTACGCAATTAAAAGCAGGGTATAGAGTGAGAATATCCGCTTTTCCGGTGAAGTACTTGACAAATGATTTTTTATGTTGTATCTTTGGGAAAAGAAAAGGCATAAATAAAATGAATATAATAAGAAAAATAGATACATAAATATCACCTTTATACTGTTACTTATAAGTAATAGAAGAACTTGGAATGGGGCAATGATCAGATGATTATTGCCCCATTTTGTCGTTAATTATGCCTGCTATATTTCGTCTCGTACTTAAAAAGGGACGAATATAGTTTTTAATAAACTTGGATACCGTTTTTAATAAACGTGCAATAAGTTTATTATAAACAGAATCCGTGTTTATTAAAGGCTGTTTTTGTTTTTGTAAAGATAAAAAAAATGCGGCTCCGAATGAAAATAGACTATCGGAAACTATATAGAATGAAATGGTAATTTCATATAACAATTGCTTCTTGAACTCATATTTTCGGAAGGCTTAATTCCATTTCTTAATTAAAAACTTTAGATCTTCGTTTTATATTAGACTGAAAAAATAAGGAGAGCCGGACAGTAATTTTTATCTTTGTGCATACATTGAATTGATAGCAAATATATGAAAAACAACAACCCCCAAAGTAATATGAAAACAATAAGAAACACACTTTTTCTAGGCATAATCTGTGCTGCCAGTATTGCCTCCTCGACTGCTCATGAACTCGAAACCAATGAGAACTCCCTGAAGAAGTCGGTGAAGGCACCGACAAGAAAAGAGATTGTTACGTTCTTTTCTGAATCTCTTTCCGGTAAGACAACCACTTTTGACGCAGGAAAACCGTTGAAACTGTCAGAGGTAGAACACTATCGTGATGTCGTATGGCAGTTGTGGAAAGAGGCAAATGATGGTTTTAAAGAAGAAAAATTAATAGCTTTGGATACACTCTCATCCGCTTCTTCCGGCTACTGGAAACTTCCTGATAGTTTGGAACCAAATGCTGTGATGCCCTATTACTGGGGAATGAAAGGGACAGATGGAACAGGAAATGAGCTTCCATTATTCCTCTATCTGCATGGTTCGGGACCCAAAGAGCGGGAATGGAGTACCGGATTGAAAATTTGCCGGAATTTTGATGATGCTCCTTCCGTTTACTTTATTCCACAGATTCCGAACGAAGGAGAGTACTATCGTTGGTGGCAGAAAGCTAAACAGTTTGCCTGGGAGAAATTGCTGCGGCAGTCCTTGCTCTTGGGAAAGATTGATCCCAACAGAGTGTATGTTTTCGGAATCTCGGAAGGCGGATATGGCAGTCAGCGTCTGGCCTCATTTTATGCTGATTATTGGGCTGCTGCGGGACCGATGGCAGGAGGGGAACCTTTAAAGAATGCTCCTGCGGAGAATTGTAGTAATATTGCTTTTTCTTTGCGGACAGGAGACAAGGATACCGGATTTTACCGGAATACACTGACCGGATATGTGCTGGAAGCATTCGATAGTTTGGCGCATCAGCATCCCGGCTATTTCACTCACAAGATAGAACTGATTCCCGGAATGGGGCATAGTATTGATTATCGTCCGACGACTCCCTGGCTGAAGCAATATGTCCGTAATCCTTATCCCAAATATGTAAGCTGGGAGAATTTTGAAATGGACGGACTCTACCGGAAAGGATTTTATAATCTGTATGTGAAGGAAAGATCCAGTGAAGAGGGGAAGTCGCGTACTTATTATGAAATGAGTATTTCGGGAAATCATATTTCATTGAAGGTCGATGATGTTGTTTATGAAGCCACGGAGAAGGATCAACGATGGGGAATAGAGATGAAGTTTGCGAAGAAATATGCGCAGGTGCATAAAGGGAAAGTGGTCATTTATCTCTGCGACGAGCTGGTCGATTTAACTGAAAAGGTGACTCTGACGGTGAATGGCAAAAAGGTTTTCGAGGGAAAAGTAAAGGCTGATTTGAAGAATATGGTTAATAGCTGTGCTGTGTTCTTCGATCCGCAACGGCTTTATCCGGCAGCCATCGAGGTAGAATTAAAATAGATGAGATTGCAAAGTAGAAGTATCCCCGGTCGTATATCCAAGAATTACTCTTGTGTACGACCGGGGATACGTATTTATTATAAATTATAAATGGCGTTCCGGATACATTTCCTTCCACCATTCCGGCTGATCCTGTAACCAACGGGCAAACCATGCCATGATGGAATTATGCCATTTGATTCGCTTGTCATAATCGGAGATGAAATGGTTTTCTCCGTCTACGGTCACGAATTCTACAGTCTTGCCAAGTATCTTCAAAGCGTTGAAAAGCTGGATACTTTCACCGATAGGCACATTGGTATCTACCGTACCGTGTAGCAGCAGTAACGGAGTGTTTATCTTGTCGGCGTTGAACAGGGAGCCTTGTTTGGTGAATAAGTCCGGGTCCTTCCACGGGTAACTGTCGGCTGCGGCGATGGCATTGTAGGAATACCCCCAGTAACCTTCACCCCAGTAGCTGGTCACGTCACTGATTCCGGCGTGCGACACAGCAGCGGCGAAAATATCCGTCTGCGTCTGTAAATACTGCGTCATGAATCCGCCATAAGAAGCACCGAGACATCCGATTTTCTTTTCATCCACAAACGGATGCTCTTTGCAGAACTGCTTCGTGCCTTCGATGATGTCATCTGCTGTACGTTTGCCCCACGCATTGACGTGGCGGGCGGAGAATTCCTGTCCAAAGCCAATCGTTCCGCTAGGCTGGATGACGTAGACCACATAGTCACGTGAAGCGAATAATTGTGCGCAATACGGATTACTGATTCCGCGGGTAGTCGGAGTCGTACCGCCATAGTAATATACGATCATCGGATATTTCTTGTTGGGATCAAAATTCGGAGGCAGGCACATCTTGCCAGTGATGACAGTTCCGTCGGAAGCGGTAAAGTTCCACGGCTCTGTTTTGCCTAATTCTATTTTCTCCAGAATCGGTTTCATCGGGTCGGCAAGCAGGCTGGAAGTCTTTTTCTTCATGTCATAGAGATAGGCTACTCCGGCATTGTAGTCCGATTGACCGATGTAAGCTGCGATGCCCGGATTGTATTCGGACAGAGCGAAAGCGCTGGTAACGTCCGTTTCAAGGTTCAGCTTCTCAAATTTTCCGTCCTTCGGAGAATAACGGTAGATGTTTTTGCAATCGCCATCGTCCGTATTGAAATAAATGCACCCATCGCCATGATTCCATTGCAGAGGGCTGACTGTCGGATGAAAGTCTTTGGTAATCGGCTGTATCTTGCGGGTACTCAGATCCATAATAAAGGCCTGAGTATCGAAATCATTGGCAATAGGGTGATTGCCACAATTCTTTCCGATGCCGCCGAACGCTTCGGGGCTGCCGGTCAGCAATAGCTGCTTGCCGTCAGGAGAGTAGCCCGCACCTCCGATAAAGCGGTCTTCATAGAAAAGGGTATCCACTTTCAACGTTTCCAAATCTACCTGGTAAAGTGAGGACAGAGAGAACGGACGTTGAGTGATGTTTTCTTTGGATGTACTATATAACATGTATTTTCCGTCCGGAGAAATATCTTGCAGATATGTGCTGTGGTTGCCATAAGTCAGGCGTTCGGAGACACCGTCGGCCAGGTTGTATTTCGCAAGGAAACTCCGTCCGCGGGAATTGGGAATACGGTCTGCCGGACTTACGATGCGGCGGAGAGGACCGTCTTCTTTGACTCCTTCTTCGCGGGGATAGTAAATCAGAAAATCTTCGTTGGGCGACCATCTGAAACTCTGTTCGGGAATACTTTGCAAAATCGTTTCTTCGCGGAGTGTGGCAGGGTCGAGGGTGATTACGTCATTTCCTGTCAGAGCGGTTACCGTGTAGTATAGTTTATCACTTTTGGGCATCCAGCTCATGCCGTCTCTGAGATTGGTCAGGAGTACTTTTCCGCTCTTTAGTTCCGTCAGTTCGCAATAAGTGCGTGAGCGTTTGGCGGCGTGGTTATCCCAATAACGGGTCAGCAGATACTTTCCGCTGGGAGAGATGGAAACAGCAATGGCACGGTTGCCATAAACTGTATTGTCGAGAGAAAAACGCTTCTTTGCTTCCGGATCTAGATTGCAGGCGGTATCCTTGAATTTCTCGTCTTTGATCAGTTCGCATTTCAGCGTTGGTGCCGCTTTGTCATCAGAAGCAGAAAGCAGTTTGATGATTATCTCGTAATCCCGCTCCGGTTCAAGGCTGAGAGCGATGTCACGTGATGAGCCGGAGGTGATGCTGTCTTCTGCCGCATCTTTTACTTGCTTGGAGGCTCCGTCAATGAAGACTTCCCAGCGGACGGGGGAGGTGATTTTCAACTTCCCTTTCAGGAAACGTTCTGCACGAATCTGAGTCTTAACCAGATAAAGTTTATTGTCTTTATCCGCTTTCTCGAAGCTGATATACCCCGCTGTGTCCGCAGTGAGCGACTGCATCGGCGCATCCGGCAAATGTAGTACGACCGGGGTCTGGAGTAACATCTTTTTGGTGTGTTTTTCTCCTTTAGGATTGATGCTGTCGTTCATAATGGGGGTACGAACGCTAATGGCATTCCGGACTTTGTACTGTGTCAGTCGGTCTTGTGCTTGCATAGTAACACCGGTTGCCAGAAAGATGGCCAAAGCCATAGTTCTCTTTTTCATTTGTTTATGTCTAAAGTTAATAAATATTTGATTGCGTGACTAATATAAGACAAATGCTCGAAGTCTGCAAGGTTCTGTTCTTTTTATTTTAATATTCTATTTGATTAAGTATCCCGTTGAGGAAAGCGATAGCTACTCCGTAATTTGTCATCGGCACATTTTGTAGCCTTGCTCTTTCGATGCGGTTCAGCACATATTTGCGGTTGAACATACAAGCGCCGCAATGGATAACCAAAGAATAAGGAGTGAGATCCTGCGGGAAATCAGTTCCCGCCACGATATCTATCGATAACTTTTCTCCAATCCGCTTTCTTAACAGATGCGGAAGTTTTACTCTCCCGATGTCTTCGGATAGAGGGGCGTGTGTGCAGGCTTCGGCTATCAGTACACGGGAAGATTCTGTCAGACTTCCGATGGCTGAGGCACTTTTCACATAGTACCGGATATCTCCTTTATAACCTGCAAAAAGAACAGAAAAAGAGGTCAGTCTGCTTTCTTCAGGCTTTTGCTCGTAGACTGTTTTAAAGACTTGTGAGTCTGTAATAATCAGTTTAGGAGGACGGGAGAGGGCTTGCAGCGTTTCCCGTAACTTATCTGTGGTGCAGCTCATGATCAGACATTTCTTGTCGAGCAATTCCCGCATTGTCTGTACTTGTGGCAAAATAAGCCTCCCTTTGGGGGCTTGAATGTCTTGTGGCATGACCAGCAAGACAAGATCTCCTTCCGTTACCAGGTTGCCAGTAATACTTTGCTGATCGAAATCTTCCGGCAACTTTTCCAGAATGGCTTGTCGTATCAGTTCGATGCCTGTCTTCTCTTTGGCACTGACAGGAATCGGCTGGCTTCCAAAAGTCTCCTTTATCCGGATGGCAAGGGATGCGGTGTTCTTCCGTATATCTGCCTTGTTGATAAGCAGAATGGTCGGGATGTTTTTTGCCTTGAGTTGTTCCAGCCAATGAAGTTCTTCGGTAAAGTCCGGTTCTCCGGTTTCCTCTGCAGAGCTACCACCTGCGCAAAGCAGAAGGGCGATATCGGTTTTCTCTACGGCTTTCCATGTGCGTTCGATACGCCTGTTTCCTAACTCACCTTCATCGTCAAATCCCGGAGTATCAATGAACAGACAAGGACCGATACCGTGAATTTCCATTGCTTTCTGCACGGGGTCGGTCGTTGTTCCGGGAGTATCGGAAACAAGAGCGGTATCCTGTCCGGTCAGTGCATTGATCAGGGAGGATTTTCCGCTGTTACGCTTTCCGAAGAGGGCGATGTGGAGCCGGTTGGCATTGGGGGTGTGGACTAAATTCATAAATCAAGCAATTGTTGTAACGTTAATTATCCGCATGGAAACTTGGCAGGGGCACCTTGCCCCTTAAAATCTGAAATCTCTTTTTCCTTCCGCAATATCTTTTAAGTTCCGGATGGCTATTTCTCTGATTTTGGGATTCGGAATCCGGTCGGTCTCTTTGGCTATCAGCTTCATACCTTTGATTCGGGTGTCTTCCGATGCATAATCTTCGAGGTATTCTTTCAGAGTCATTAATGCATTGGGGCCGCAGCAGTTGGCTATCTGTCCCGATTTGACTAAGGACATAAATCGGTCCCCGGTGCGTCCTTCCCGATAGCAGGCGGTGCAGAAGCTGGGGATATATCCTGATTCGAGCAGCCAGTTGACCACTTCGTCCAATGTCCGGGTGTCGCTTACATCAAATTGTGCGGAGTTATCTTCCGGAAGTTCCGTTTCCGCATAGCCGCCTACGCTGGTGCGGGAGCCGCCGCTGATTTGTGAGATACCGAGTTCAAGCACTTTTTTGCGGGACTCCTGTGATTCACGTGTGGATATAATCATGCCGGTGTAAGGAACCGCTATCCGGATGACAGCTACAATCTTACTGAATATATCATCGGAAATCGCATTGGGAAAATCTCCCGCATTGATGTCGTCCGCCGAACAGATGCGCGGCACGCTGATAGTGTGCGGACCCACACCGAAACGGGCTTCCAGATGTTCTGCGTGCATCAATAATCCTACGAAGTCATAGCGATAGGTATTCAGTCCGAAGAGCACTCCCATTCCTACGTCGTCTATGCCGCCTTCCATGGCGCGGTCCATTGCTTCGGTATGATAAGCATAGTTACTTTTCGGTCCGGTGGGGTGGAGAGCTTCGTAGTTCTTTTTGTGATAAGTTTCCTGAAATAGGATATACGTGCCGATGCCGGCATCTTTCAACCGGCGATAGTTCTCGACGGTAGTGGCGGCGATATTTACGTTTACACGGCGGATAGCCCCCTTCTTGTGTCTGATACTATAAATGGTCCGGATGGATTCCAGTATATACTCCAGTGAGTTGAGAGTCGGATGTTCGCCGGCTTCAAGTGCCAGACGTTTATGCCCCATATCCTGCAAAGCGATTACTTCCTGACGCACTTGTTCCTGCGTCAGCTTAATACGGGCGATATGTTTGTTTTTGAGGTGATACGGACAATATACGCATCCGTTTACGCAATAGTTCGACAGGTAAAGCGGTGCGAACATAACGATACGGTTGCCGTAAAACTTCTGTTTGATTTCTTTGGCGAGATGGAAGATTCGTTCTATCAGGTCAGGTTGGTCACATTCCAGCAGGGTAGCTGCTTCGCGGTGCGTCAGTCCCTTGCAAAGAGCGGCTTTTTCGATCAGCTGTTCTATGAATGCGCGGTTATTTTTGTGATTCCGTGCATATTCAAGAGTTTCCAGAATCTCTTCATGATGAATGAATTCTTCTGCTTGGGGTGAATCTATTTTATACATTTCTTTATTGTTTGTAATCGCCTCTGGAGAAGGAGATTTGATAACCGATCTTTTCCAGCTGCTGTTGCAATATGTTGAGTCCCTCCACAGATTCCGCTCCGAGGGAGGCTTTGTTATTATACAGATTGTACTTTTTGCGTTCTTCCTGTGGCGACAAATTGGGCATGACTACATTGGCGCCTGCCAGTATTCCCCGTTCCCGTCCGTCGGGAGTGAGGGTAGCCAGTGCCGTAGTTGCCGGAATCAGCGCCGACGGATGCATCAGACGGAAGATGGATAATAAAAGGAGCGTCTGTTCCACGGTTCCGCTGGGAGACTGGGCAAAAGGCGTTTCACCATGAGGCAGGAAGGGGCCGATACCAATCATTTCGGGGCGAAGCTGTTCGATAAACAGAATATCCTGAATCAGGTGTTTTATAGTCTGTCCCGGACTGCCTACCATGATTCCGGTGCCTGTCTGATAGCCGATGTCCTTTAAATCCCGTAAGCATTGCAGACGATGCTCGCATGACATACCGGTAGGGTGCAGTTGTTGATAATGTTCTTTGTCATAAGTCTCGTGACGCAACAGATAGCGGTTGGCTCCTGCCTGAAAGAAACGCTCGTATGCTTCCCGCGACTTTTCGCCCAGTGACAGTGTAATGGCGCAATCAGGATAACTCCGGCGAATCGTTGAAACTATATCCTCTATCCGTTCATCTGTCAGTACGGGGTCTTCTCCCCCTTGCAGCACAAAAGTACGGAAGCCGAGGTCATACCCCTGCTTGCAACAATTCAGTATATTTTCTGTGGATAACCGATAACGTTCCAGATTCGGATTCCCTTTCCGGATACCGCAGTAGTAGCAGTTATTTCGACAACAGTTACTGACTTCAATCAGTCCGCGAATAAAAATCCGGTTTCCGAAATGACGGAGACTGACTTCTTGCGCCTGTTTATTGATATAGCGCAATGATTCTCCGTCACATTCGGTCAGCAGTTGCCGGAATTCTTCCGGTTGGAGTGTCCTTTCTTCTTGCAGTTTATCTATCCATTGTCTCATAGCTTTCTTTCCGCTTGAGCAGTTCTTGTGCTAATTGACGACGTCCTGAAACAATGTCGTTGTGCGTACTTGGTCCGGTGATACAGCCACCTTCGCAAGCCATCACTTCGATAAACTGTCCCGCTGCTTTTCCTGTTTTGGCACAGGCGCGCAGCAAGGCTATATTTTTTTTGTTGATATCCGACACTTGGATAGCATTGATCTTGTCCGCTTCTTCTTTCAGATATGCTTTTACGGCTCCCATCACACCACCGGCTTGTGCAAAACCATGTGCTTCACGGACGGAAGTATGCAGTATAGAGAAAGAATTCACCTGTTCCAGCTGAATGTCCATTCCATCCAAGATAGAACCTACTTCCTCGAATGTCAGGATATAGTCTACAGCATCGTCACGGCGTACCTCTTTTCGTTTGGCTACGCACGGACCGACAAATACAATCTTCGCATCCGGATGTTTCTTTTTGGCGATTCGTGCCGCATAATACATCGGTGATCCTGTGGTAGAAACGTACGGTTTCATTTCCGTCATGTGCTTTTCTACCAGTTCAATGTATGAAGGACAGCAGGAGGTAGTCATGAATTTCTGACCTTCTTCCAGTTTTTCCAGCAGTTCGTGTGCCTCGTTGCTGGTGGTCATCATGGCTCCTTCGGCTACTTCGATAATGTCGGTGAATCCTATTTCTTTAAAGGCACCGTATACCTGTTCGATAGAAGTCTTGAACTGTCCGAGGATAGACGGAGCGATGATAGCTACCAACTTTTCTCCTTTCTTGATGTGTTGCAGTACATCAAAGGTTTGTGAAATCTCAAAGATAGCACCGAACGGGCAGGCATTCATACATTTTCCACAGTAGATGCACTTGCTTTCGTCAATATGTTCCACGCCATGCTCATCTTTGCTGATAGCTTTCACCGGGCAGGATTCTTCGCAAGGAACGGGGATATATACAATCGCGTGATAAGGACAACTCTTATGGCAGATACCGCAACTGACGCAAGTATCATGATCAATCATTGCCTGACCGTTTTTCTTGAAACGTATTGCATCCTTAGGGCAATTCATATAGCAGCTGCGTGCCACACATCCCCGGCAAAGATTGGTGATTTCATAATTAATCTGTACGCAGGAAGAACAGGCTTCGTCAATGACACACATGATATTTTCCTTACTTGGCTCCGGGCGGTTCAGTGCCATCCGTGCATATTCGGAGAGAGGAGTTACTTCATCGTGTTCATCCGTCATATCCAGTCCCATCAGCGGGAAGGTCTTGTATCTCCATACAGCACGTTCTTTGTGTACGCAGCAACGCCCCAGCGGTTTTGATTTGCGCGGACTCAGCTCAATAGGGAGACGGTCAATTTTTTCTACTAACTGGTCGTTTTTCCAGAGTCTGACAAGGTCAGCCAGCAATTTATGCCGGACAATCATAATATTATTAGTAAAAGCCATATAGTAATTAAAAGGGTTGTTAGTGGGTGCAAAGATAGTAACTAGTTTGCGGATAAACTAATAATCGTTAAATTGAATGTAGCAGATTGTTACATTAATATTTCCGGAAGGATAAAACAGCCTGTATGCAGGAGACTATTTCCCTCCGGTTGGTTAAATAAATTCAATATTTAAGGTTTTTGAAACATTCTTGTCAATTTTTTGTAGCATTTCGGTGTTATCTTTGTAAAACATAAAATAAGAGAGGAGAAGAGATATGAGTAGCAGTATGTTGGAACAAAGAAGTCGTTTTGCGATGATCGGTGCATTGATGATCATCATCAGCCTGATGTTTTGGTATTATATGGGGAGTTCGCTGGTTAGTGCTACAAAGAAGTACCTCGAACAGGTCCAGACAATAGAGATCACTTGCGAGTAAAAAACAGATATTTGTTTGTATAGGGCAATAGTTATCCGGCTAAAATCATTACTTTTGCCGCAAGCAAACCAAATAATGATGGAAGAGAAAGAGAAGGCCTGGAAAACAGTAAGTAGCAAATATCTGTTTCGCCGCCCGTGGTTGACAGTTCGCTGCGAAGATATGCTATTACCTAATGGAAACCACATCCCTGAATATTATATTCTTGAATATCCCGATTGGGTAAACACGATAGCAATAACCAAAGACGGCAAATTTGTATTTGTCCGTCAGTATCGTCCTAGATTGGGACGTACCTCTTATGAACTCTGTGCCGGAGTTTGTGATAAAGAGGATGCTTCCCCATTAGTTTCCGCTCAGCGCGAACTGTGGGAGGAGACCGGATATGGAAAAGGAAACTGGCAGGAATACATGGTGATATCTGCCAATCCGAGTACGCATACCAACCTGACTCATTGCTTCCTAGCTACGAATGTCGAACCGATAGATCATCAACATCTGGAAGATACCGAAGATTTGTCTGTACATCTGCTGACTTTTGAAGAAGTGAAACAACTGCTGGAAAACAATGAGATCATGCAGTCACTCAACGCCGCCCCCTTATGGAAATATGTGGCTGAACATGCGGCAGACTTTGAACAGAAATCTGTCGAAAAGGTGGAATATGAAAAAACGGAAACCATCTCACACCGTATCAATGATTTGCTTTATTATCAGAACTCAATTTCACGGTCTTTGTCCCGTTTTCTGAAAGATGAAGAAGTCGAGACAGGAATTTATGAGATATTAAAAGATATTCTGGCTTTTTATCGGGCGGGACGTGCCTATATTTTCGAGACGGACGAAGAAAATCATTTTTATAACTGTACCTATGAAGTTGTAGCGGAAGGAGTAAAAGCGGAAATAAATAAATTGCAGGAAATTCCGGTAGACTTCATGCCGTGGTGGACATCACAGATATTGGGCAAGAAGCCTATTTTATTTGAAACATTAAAGCCGATGCCTGGAATGGGGCAGGGTGAATATGAGGTGTTGTCCCGTCAGGGAATTAAGGCTTTGATGGCGACTCCATTGGTAGTCAATGATCATGTCTACGGATTTATGGGAGTAGATTTGGTGGATGGTTCCGCTTCATGGTCGGACGAAGATTATCGCTGGCTGTCTTCTTTGGCCAATGTAATCAGTATTTGCCTTGAACTGCGCAGGGCGAAAGAGAAAGTAATCTTCGAACAAGCAGCTTTGGCACGCAGTGAAAGACTCTTCAAAAACATCTTTGCCAATATTCCTGCCGGGGTGGAGATTTACGATAAAGAGGGGAATCTGGTGGATTTGAACGAGAGGGATATGGATATTCTGGGAATTTCAGATAAGTCGGAGGTGATCGGACTCAATTTCTTTGAAAACCCGAATGTGGATGCCCAGATACTTGAGAGTATACGCAAGAGCAGTATTACGGATTTTCGTGCCCGTTATTCGTTCGAATGTGCCCGCCACACGGG
>ERZ824575.2348-NODE-2348-length-15031-cov-12.933494_pt1 | contig 15031 bp, 10 predicted proteins | sample MGYA00519470_ERZ824575 | MGnify/ENA primary metagenome ERZ824575 (study PRJEB31778, sample SAMEA3449170) | human gut metagenome | biome: human gut; feature: human-associated habitat; material: faeces | place: United Kingdom | collected 2010/2012 ...
CCCGTTCTTCTCCCCCTACATTCTCTTAGTTAGTTTCCTTCTTGTAAGATGTCGTATTTTTTGTATGTATTAGTGTTACTATGTTTTCTCATGCTTTTGCCGCCGGGGCGCTTCTTGGAACTGCCATTTCTCCGCTTGTTTGCGTATCTGCCGCAGAAAGATCGCCTGTGGCGGCGGCTGAAGATGTAGTGGCGCGTGTAACTCCCTCGGCAAAGGGTTCTGTCTTGTTCCACTTAAATCCGGATCAGGGCAACAAGATCACTATTTCCGGTATTGCCGGAGGTATCCGGGTGGAGGCGTCAGATGTGCGCCGCTTGGTGGCGGGTTATGGATGGTATTTAAAGAATATAGCCAAGGTCCATTTTTCGTGGAACGGAAATCGGATAACGCTTCCTTCCCCTTTGCCGGTTCCCGCCAGTCCGGTTACGGTAGAAAGCCCGTGGAATATCGTTTTTGCCTATAATTACTGCACCCTTTCTTATACGGCGGCTTTTTGGGATTGGAACAGATGGCAGCGGGAGATTGATTTTCTGGCGTTGAATGGGTTTACGCATGCGCTGGTAACGGCGGGTTTGGAAAAGACATGGGAAGATTTTCTGACAGGCTTGGGGTATCCCCGGGAAAAAGCTCTTCGTTTTATCCCTAATCCGGCATTTGCCGCGTGGTGGAATATGGGAAACCTGGAAGGCCACGGTGGTCCGCTGAGCCAGCAACAGATAAATAAAATGGCCCAGATGGGAAGGCGCATTGTCTCCCGTATGGAACAGTTGGGGATGACACCTGTACTTCAGGGGTATGTGGGATTTGTTCCTTCTGACTTTCAGGAAAATGTCCGGATAGACGGATTGAAGCTTATCCCTCAGGGGGAATGGGTTAATTTCAGGAGGCCGTGGGTGGTGGATCCCACTTGCGAGGCTTTTCCCAAACTGGCCGCGGACTGGTACAAGGCTCTCCGCAAGGTATACGGCATTCCCGGAAAGATGTTTGGCGGGGATTTGTTTCATGAGGGGGGGCGGAAGGGGGATATTGACGTAACGCAGGCGGCACAGGCAGTGCAGAAAGCCATGCAAAAGGCTTCTCCGGGGGCTTTCTGGGTGATTCAGGCCTGGGGTGGAAATCCTACCCGAGAGTTGTTGTCCGGGTTGGATCCGGAGCGTGCGCTTGTATTGCAGCTTACCAAGGATATGGCTAACGGGGGAAAGAATTTAAGGACTTTTAATGGTATTCCGTGGGTCTGGTGCGAACTGGCGAACTTTGGAGGCAATACGGGAATGTACGGGGGGGTTCCCCTTCTGTCCCGGCTCGGAAGTGAGTTGTCCGGCTATAAGGATAAGGGGCTGGTGGGCATGGGAACTTTGTCCGAAGGGCTTGAGACGAACCCCCTGCATTACGCCCTGTTCAGCGACCGTTTGTGGACTAGGGAGGATATTTCTGTCCGGGAGTGGCTTGGAAAGTACGCGCGCCAGCGTTACGGTTCCGCACCAAAGGCTGTCGTAAAGGCGTTGGAAGTTCTGGCTTCTTCCATTTATAACCCCGTTCGTTCTCAGGAAGGGTGTACGGAGTCTATTATTTGCGCCCGCCCGTCCTGGAATGTTCGAAAGGCATCCACATGGTCCAGCGGGGAGCGATATTATCACCTGGGCGATATTGTAAAGGCGGCGCGCGGTTATCTGAAGGCCGCAAATGATCAGCCGAATTTGGTGAAAAAGGAGACGTTTCGTTATGATTTGGTGGATGTTGTGCGTCAGGCTCTTGCGGACGCTGCTTTTTATCAGCTTCAACAGGTCAGGAGTGCTTTTGATTCCGGAGATTTGGCTGTGTACAGGAAGCAGGTAAAGCGTTTCCTGTCTCTGATTTCAGATATGGATGCCCTTTTGGCGACGGATAGCCAGTTCCTATTAGGAACTTGGCAGAAAAGGGCTTTGGATTGGGGTGATTCCCGGCAGGAAAAAGCCTTAATGGACAAGTCTGCGAAGATGCTAATCACTACGTGGATTGATCAGGTTCCCCGGTCTCTGAATGATTATTCCAATCGTCAGTGGGCCGGGCTTGTTTCCGATTTTTATTTGCCTCGGTGGAAGAATTTTTTTGAATTTCAGATGGATGTCCTGACCGGAAAGAAGACGCGTGATGCCGCCCATGCCGCATTTATGGATAAGATGGTTCGGGATGAACTGGCCTTTGCCGGAAATGGGAAAATATATTCTGCCAAACCGGCGGGGGATACTTTGACCGTTGCTAATCGTGTGATGAATACCCACCGGGAAATGTTGGACGCCCTGGGTGCGGAAGAAAAGCATTCCTCGGGCAGTCCATGGGAACTCCAGCAAGGTTCTCCGTTGCAGTTTGATGTGACGGATCAGGTGACTGCTTCTGGCACATATACTGCTACTTTCCGGTGGAAGAATGGCCCCAGCGCCTTGAAAATCCATTCTGTCAGATTATACGAGGGTAACAGGGAGGTGGCTTCCGATGTTCATGAGGGCAGAACTGGCGTGGAAAATAAGGATAATATTTACAGACTGGAATTGAAGAAGTACAGAACCAACCTTGATTCCTATATCCTGAAGGCAGAAGTAAGCGGTGTTTCTCAGGGCGCTTCCAAAGGAGAAATGGTGTTGAAAAAACTGGTGAATTGAGAAGTGGACAGGAAGTTGTGCAGGGATGGGAGAAAAGGCGGTTATACGTGCAGGCTCTTCCATTTGTTCCGGAATCAGTTTGTTTCCCTCTCCGAAAAAAGGAAGAAGGGGGATTTCCCCCTTTCTTCCTTGAAAGATGGCATGATGATAAAATTTATCGGCGATGGCGTAACAATAGAGTGCTAAGACCGAACAGACCCAGCGTAGCGGTTGCCGGTTCCGGAACCACTTCATTACTTGTGGAGAAGTTTACTGCCGACAAATACATGCCCTCCCAAGAGTTCAGGGTATTGTTTTTATAGGTGCCGGTTCTGCAGCCGCTATGCATGTCCGGAGAAAGGCTGTTTAAATAAACGGTTTCGGGAAGTGTTGCTTCCTTCCTATTCGTGGCGGCGGACATAACGGAAGAAGACGATTGGGTCGCAGAACCAAAGTGGTTGTTACCTGCGTTGTTGGCGGTGTTAGTGTTCGTGGTGGGGAATATGGTGGCTGCTTGGGCGGTTCCCAACGATAAAAAAATGGAGATAACAGAAATAATGGGTTTCATTTTTGGGATGGAAATATAACTTGATACATTGATATTCACCGGAAAAAATCTATAGAATTTCGAATCGGCTTTGAAAAACATGAAATGTGTTGATGTTATAAAGAAACCTTCAAATCCTTGAAAATTTTGGATGAAAAAACGATTAGTAATAGTCTTTTTTGTTTCATTATCAGTATTATCCGAAAAAAAATTCATGACCCAACGGTAAATACCGGTTCTAGATTTTCCTTACTCCGACACATAGCAAAAATTCCGTCTTCAGAAAACTCCTGCTTCCCGAAGCGGAATGGTCAGCCTACACAAGCTATTCTCTTTTAAAAGTAAATATTGACCTCGGATTCGCAACCCGTTTGTCGATATTCTTATTGTACTGCCCCAATTTATGCTCCGGTTCCAAAAGATGAGCTGTACAGGACCTTTTGTAGAGATGGATTTTTTTGGATATAGCCTTTTCGTTCAGAGGGCTGCCTGGTAAATGCTGAACATCAGAATGGCCATTCCCGTGAGGGCTGCGCCTGCAATGATGCCGGAGGCGGTGGGGACTTTATATTCCCGTGATTTGGCCTTGAAAAGATGGTCCGCAGCCCAGCCGAGCACAGCTCCTGTAAAGAAGAGGAAGGAGTCGTTCCACTGGATGGCCCAGGCCAGGCCGAAGCCGATGGGGGTGGGGAGCCATTTTCCTGTCCGGGGAATATAGCGGGGAATAAGCACCAGAATGAGTCCGAGAATACCGCCTGCAATGATGGAAAGCACCTTGATGCTGTGCAAATGGCTGAACCCCATGCCCAGTGCTTCCGCCGTGGCCGCCCATGTTCTGGCTCCCGGAGCATTGAAAGCCTGGAGAGTGTTCGCATCCGGAACCATGGAGCGGAAGGCCAGCACGGAGACGAGGGTTCCCAGAAAAATTCCGGAAAACTGGGCGATGAATTGTTTGCGGGGGTTAGCTCCCAGCAGGTAGCCTACTTTGAGGTCTACGAGCAGGTCTGCCGAGGAACTGGACGCTCCTGAAGTGATATTGGCCGCCATCAGGTTGGCTGTTACGTGCCCGGGTGCAATCCCTCCGAAGATGAGCTGTGTAACTTTTCCCATGGCTCCGGTGGGTGTAATATTGGCTTCTCCGGTGATTCGGCAGACGACCAGCGCTAGGAAAAAGGATATGACTACCGCGATGCAGCTCATCCAGTACGGAACGTTAAAGGATGTATGAGCCAGATAGCCGAGAGCTCCCAGAGAGATAAGCTGGCCTGTCAGAAACCAGCTCATGGGTGTTTCTATTTTTTCCACATCTGTCAGTTTTCGTTTTTTACTCAGGGAAAACATGGCCCCTAGGGAAGAAAAGGAACGAACAATGCTTTTCCATTGGAACAGGAAAGCCACAATGCTGGCGACGACCATGCAGGCGGTTCCTCCCCACAGGGTCCAGCTTACGCTCTCCCGATAACCTGCTCCCGCGGGAAGCAATTTCTGGCTTTCCAGCCACGGAACGTAAAGAGCCCAGCAAACGGTTCCTCCGATGAAGAGACTGAGGGATGTTTTCATGCCTACCAGAGCTCCCGCACCCACGAACATGAGATCCCATTTGAAGAAGATAGTACGCTGGTACCAGTTGCCGAGGATATGTTGCTGGACCGTTCCAAGCCATCGTTCTCCTCCTGCAGCCATGGCGATGGCATTAGCGGCGGCGAAAAGGGCAGAATAAAGAAGAGCTTTGGCCTGTCCCGCCGCCTTTTTGCCTTCAGAATAGAGAACTTTGAGGGTTTCCGCCGTAGCAATACTGTCTGGGAACCTTATTTGTTCAATGTTGATCATCTGGCGTTTCATCGGAATGGCCATGGTGACACCCAGTACGGCAATGAAAAATATCCAGGCGAAGGTAGTGCCAAGAGGCATGTGCTGTCCTGTCAGCAGGAGCAGGGCGGCTACGGCGGAGGTGAGGGTTCCCCCTGTAGAATAGCCTGCAGAACTGGCAGCGGACTGCATGCATGTATTTTCCAGAATAGTCATGGGGGATTTGGAAATGCCCAGGCGCACAAAGGCGTTCCAGAGGGCAAAAGAGATAATTCCTGCCGTCAGAGCCACCCCAAAGGACCATCCCATTTTGAGGTTGGCGTACAGATTAGTGAGGGAAAGGATGGAGCCTAGGAGCATGCCTACGATGACGGCTCTCCAGGTAAGCTGCTTCATTCTGTCTCCGGAACCCAGATAAACTTGATCGTACCATTGCTGTTCTACTTCATCCGGAGTGCCTTGGAATCCATCCAGAGGCAGCGGTTTTTCCAAGCAGGAGGGGAGAGGGCTGGAAGACTGGGAGGACGTAGATGCCATACAGTTCATAATATAGCATTTGCGGGCGTGGTGGAAAAGTCGTATCTGTCTTTCTCTGCTTTCGGCGTTCCTTCTGCTTGAGACTTGCGTGCTTGTGACGGCCGTGGTTTAATGGGCGGCATGAGCCAATCTTTTACGGATAAACTTGCCGCCCGCATTAAAGAGACCGGTTCCGCCTTGTGTGTCGGATTGGATCCGCGCCCCGGCATGGATGATTTGGAGGCGATTCCTGCGCTGTTGCGGAAGGTTGTGGAGGAAACCGCTCCATATGCGGCGGCGTTTAAGCCGAATATTGCCTATTTTGAAGCCATGGGGTTGCGCGGCCTGGAAATACTTGAGGATTTGCTTCCGGATATGCCTAAGGATGTTCCGGTGGTGCTGGATGCTAAGCGTGGAGATATTGGAGAGACTCAGAAGTATTACGCTCATGCTTACTTTGAACGTCTGGGTGTGGACGCTGTGACGTTGAGTCCTTTTATGGGATATGACACGCTGGAGCCTTTTCTGAATTATGAAGGTAAAGGTGTTTATCTGCTGGCAGTTACTTCCAATCCCGGTTCTGCGGATGTGGAACGGCAGGAATTGGCAGGGGGCCGCAGGGTTTTTGAACTGGTGGGAGACATGGTGCTCCGCTCTGTCCGGGAAGGCTGTAAAACTTCCGTAGGCATGGTGGTTGGGTTGACCAATGCAGATTCCAGTATTCTGGAACGTATTCCGGATGCTCCTTTGCTCATTCCCGGCCTGGGTGCTCAAGGCGGTGATCTTTCCTGCCTGAGTGGTTCCGGTCACGTGGCGCCTCCCCTGATTAATGTCTCTCGAGGAATCATGTACCAGAATCCGGAATTGGGTTTTGCAGAGAAGGCCGCCGGATTTGCTCAGCGCATTCGAGAGGCATTGAATTATTGATGTTCATGTATTTTTTTGCAAATAACAAAATGATAACGGCCTGCTTATGGCTGTGCATGAGCTTGTCAAAGGGAGGGGGCTGATATATTGAACAGGTGCATCCCCATTCCCTGCCCGTTTTTTATGGATGAAAAGCCCGGAATTGTAAAATTCACTCCCCATTCCACTTCCAGATCCGCAATGTTGATTGCGGTGGCAGTGACAGTAGGTGTTCAGGTGGCTTTGTGTGCTGTGCTTGTAGCCATACATTTGCAGGATATGTGGTTTCCCTCCGTCCAGGGTGGGGAAGTGGAAATGACGTTTGTGTCCCCGTCCGAAGAAGTTTCTCAGGAGATGGAAGAAGTTCAGCCTACATCTGTTGTTCCGGTTGCAGCTCCTTCCACAGTCAGCCCTGTTCCGGAGATTGCGTCAGATGAAGACTTATTGGCGATGAAGCTGCCGGAAAATGAAGATTGTTCCGAAATGAAGGATTTTCTTTTGGATGAAGCTCCTTCCGAACTCTTGCCGGAGGAGCTCGCCGTCATGCGGATTTCCATGAATGAAGTAAAGCGCAGGCAGCCTGTGAAGCGCCCGGCGGTATCCCTGTCGGGGCGTCCGGAACCGGATCAGAATATTTCTCCTGATAAAAAGGTGCGTTATAAATATGCTCCGTCCTTGCCCAATTCCGTCAATTCTTCTAAAGTCGGGAAGGTGAATGCCGTGGTGAAAGTAGTGGTTGGAGTAAATTCCCATGGGGAACCTTCATCCGTCAATCTTCTTCAGTCAACGGGAAATGCGGAATTGGACCGCCTTTTTATGCGTTGGGTGAAAGAGAATTGGACTTTTTATCCGGCGGAAAAGGACGGTGTGCCCATTGCTTCCAAGGTGGTGGTGCCCGTCAGGCTGAATATAGATTAACCTGTACAAGGAAATATAAAGATGCTTCCGGAGAAGACAGAGAATAGGCCCGTTTATGTGATCGGCCACCAGAATCCGGATACGGATGCTATTTGTTCAGCCATAGGGAATGCGGAGTTTTTAAGAACTCATGGCGAACCTGGCGCGGTTGCCGCCAGATGTGGGGAAATGACGCTGAGAACATCCTGGGTATTGGAAAAGGCAGGAGTGCCGGAGCCGATACTGATTCATGACGTGACGCCCACCGCCGGGACAATCTGTCGTCGTGATGTGATTAGCGTAAGTCCGGACGATACATTCCTGACGGCGTATCGAAGGATGACGGAAAATTCCCTTCAAACCATACCGGTTATTGACGCTGATTACAACCTTCATGGCCTATTGCGTTATTTTGATTTGTTGAGCCTGCTCATGCCTCTGAATATGACGGAGATGAATGTGCGCTCCGTCTTTTCCAGCCTGAGCAATATCGCCACCACCATTGACGGAAAATGTCTGACTGGGGAATCCTTAAGTGAAGAAGAAACGCAGAATATTCTGCTGGTGGGTGCTTCCAGTGAACCCAGCGTTCGAACAAGGCTCGCAAATTACAGGAGAAAAGGGATTGTCCGGGATCTGATTGTTATTTGTGGGGATCGTCCGAATGTGCAGCTATATGCAGTAGAACATGGCGTACGCGCTTTGGTAACCACGTCCGGAGCTTTCCCTTCCTTGGACATTATTGAGACGGCCCAGACGACGGGAACATGTATTTTGAGTACTCCCTGGGATACGGCCAGTGTTGGCCAGTTGATCCGTTGTTCCCGGAAGGTGAGGGAGCAGGTTCAGAAGGATTACACCGTTTTTCCGGAGAATATGCCGTTGCCCGAGTTGAGGCAGGCTGCCGTAAAGCGCAAGCAGGCATTGTTCCCTGTGATGAATATCAAGACGAACAAAATAATTGGTGTACTGAGTAAGACGGATTTGGTGGATCCGCCCCGTACACGTGTGGCTTTAGTGGATCACAATGAATTTTCTCAGGCCGTCAAGGGGGTGGAGGAGGCGGAGATTGTGGAGGTGATGGATCACCACCGTTTGGGTACCCAGCTTTCTACGCGGGATCCAATCCGTTTTCTGAATGAACCCGTAGGATCCACATCCACCTTGGTGGCACGCAGATTTTACCATCGTAATGTGGAACCCTCCCAGGCTGTAGCGGTCTGCCTGTGCGCGGGGATTCTTTCAGATACCCTGAATTTGACATCTCCTACGGCGGCTCGGGCAGATAGGGAAATGTTGGAATGGCTGACAGGTATTGCCAAAATAGATGCCAAGAAGTTTACAGAGGAGTTTTTTGCCACCGGTTCTCTGTTGCGTTCCAAAACTGAACCTTCCGTTATTATTCAGGCGGACAGGAAGACTTTTACTGAGTACGGGCATAAGATAAGTATTTCCCAGATTGAGGAAATTGGTATGTTTGGCTTGGAAGATGTCCAGGAAGGTTTAGTGAGGGAACTTCGGAATCTGGTGGAGAAAGAGAGGCTGAAGCTTGCTTGCCTTTTGGTTACGGATATCGTTACTCACGATTCCATGTTGCTGGCCGTCGGGGATGAAGAAGCTTTGGAAAATATCGAGTACGAGCGGCTTGGCCCTAATTTGTTTTCCGCTACTGATGTGGTAAGCCGAAAGAAACAGCTTTTTCCTGCTATTTCCCGTGCATTAAAGACGTTGTAGATGCAGGAAATCTTTGCTTTTTACAGGCAAGATTTTTCCTGAGGAGGAACGGCGTTTCTGTGCAGTAAAGGGTATAGATCAGGGAATTGCAATGTCTGCTACGATAGAACGGCGGATAGTATCCGGTATCAGCACAGTACTGGCTCTTTCAGGTTTGAGCGGCGGCGTGCAAAAAACTCGGTCTAGGCGTAATAGAGGGAAATTGACAGGTTGCGTAGCTCCGTAACCGGCACCTTTCAGTTTGAAGCAATCCTGAAAGTCGGAACTGAGTTTGGAGAAAATGGGGGATTGAGGGGCGGCGCTGAAGTTCCCGGCCATGATAATGGGAAGTTCTCCATGCTGGGTTCCTACTTCCCTCAGGGTATCAAACAGGTATTGAAGCTGTTTACGGTGGATGAAGCGGAGTGTATGGAAATATTTCCAGCAGGCGGGGGAGTACAGGTCGAAGCGATGTTCAAAAGGTTCCAGGCTGATGTTGATGAGCCGAATCGCCAAGGAGGAATTTTCCGGTATCCAGTCTACAATCAAACCGGCTGTGTCCGTGATGCTCTGGGCTGGACCAATCTGACCGTGCCTTACAATGATCGCGCAACTTCCTATTTGCTTGATATAAGAGGTTCTACCGAAAATGCTGTAGGCAAATTTGAGTGTTCGGTTATAGTTGCTGCAGCCTTGGACGAAAATGACATCTGCACGGAGTTTGGATATTTGTTCAATGGGAGGAGGTTCTTCGCAGCCCTCGTACAAGGTAAGAACCCTTATTTGCCTGGCATCCGGAGATGGCGGCATTTTGTAGTATTCCATTCCAGTTCTGGCAATGGGCGGGAGAAAGTCTGTAATGACGATGCCGTACGCAACCCAGACGATAATGCCAAGCAGACCGATCCGGGAACCGAAGACCAGCCATGCAATGAGCGCCGGAAAGGAGAAAATGAGACAGCAAGCCCATATGGGCAGTGACGTTGCAAAAGCCATCGTGTCTGAACCGGTCCAGAAAATAGTGACGACGATGACCCACAGGCACAGAGAGACGCCACCCAGCGCTATTCCCAAGTGGTTGACTCCGGATAGCGTTGGCAGAGGTTCTGCCAGATGTTTGCGTCTTCTGAGCCGATGCACTGTGGTGACAGATTAGAAGCCCATGCCTGGAGGGAGATCCAGGCCTCCTGTCAGCTTTTTCATTTCCGCCGCGGCTGTTTCCTTACCCTTGGCAATAGCTGCATTGATGGTTTGAAGGAGAAGCTCCTGGAGAAATTCTGAATCGGACGGGTCAATGATGGAAGGATCAATGACCAGTTCCGTGAGGTTGCCGTCACAGGTGGCGGTAACTTTCAATTTTCCTCCAGCTCCTTCCGTTGTAACGGTTTGGGAGGCGAGTTTTTCTTGAGCGGCCGCAAGCCCTGCCTGCATTTGCTGGACCTGTTTCATCATTTTCATTATGTTCATGGTCGTTGTGTCTGGGTGGATGAGTTGACTATTGGGAAATGATACGAGCCCGGAAAATCTCCATAGCAGCATCAATCAGCGGATCCGTGTAGTAAGAGTTATCTTCATTTTCCTCTTTGGAAGCTTCCTGGACAGGCTCTGCGGTTTTTTTCTGCGGGGTACGAGGTTTAGGTGCAGGAATGGTGGATGCGGAAGGAGGTGGTGCAGGCAGAGGAGCCAGTTCTTCCTGCACGGGTTCGGGAATGGAGAAATCCTGACGGATAGAAATAGTAACAGAGGTTCCAATATATTGGGAAAGAGCAGCTTCCAAAGCTGTTCGCAGAGGGCCGGTTCCAAGACTGTCCATCCCCTGACGGTCAGAAGGATGAAAAGAAATGGCGACTGCTACACCATCATAACCGGAAAAAACGCTGTTGGCTAGAAAGTCCGCTTGAAGAGGGAATTTGGCGGACATTTGTTCCAACACCGTTTTCCAGTCTTCTTCCGTGATTGTTCTTCCTGATTGTTGGGACAGAACTGCCGGTTCCTCTTTTTCTACGGGTGCCTGGGTTTGGGATAATGTGCTTGGAGTATCGAATAGATTGTCAAAGAAACTGTTAGTTCGTCTTTCCAGAGGAAGATTTTCCTCTGGATCCATAAAAGTAGGCTCTGGAGAATCCGTAGGAAATTTCGACACATCGAAGGCATCGGAGTCTGGATGTCGGGTGATTTCTTCGGAGGCAGGTACGGTTTTTGTCCGCAATTTAGTGGCGGAGTAGGGAAATTCTTCCTCTGCAACGGCAAGAGAGGTGGGGGGGGCAGCGGGTGTAAGAGTTTCCTGTTGTGGTTCGGCTTCCTGCGTAGGATGGGGAGAAGCTTGAGCGTCAGTGCTCTGAATTTTCTGTACTGCGGGAGATGAAGCAGGGGAGGACACTGAAAAATCTGGAATCGGATCCATCAAATGTTCTTCCGTAGCTGGGGTTGGGTTTGTTGCAGCAACAGGAGACTGGATGTTTTGCCGGGGGGCCGGAGTGGGTGCCGTGGCGGAGGAAATAAATGTACTTGGTTCCTGCTGTGAAGCAAGATCTGAAGAAGAGGCCGGTGCCGCGGTGGCTAGCGGAGCACCTTCCAACGCCATGATAATATCGCTGATGCTGGCCTCAGCCAGAGTATGAACGGCTTTAATCAGGCCCATTTCCAGATGAAGCCTTTTATTGGTGGACCAGCGCATTTTATCTTCCGTTTCCGCCAGAACTTCCACCAAACGCAGGATTTTGTCCGTATGGGTGCGTTTGACCAATTCGGCGAGTTCCTCCTTGGAGGATTCCGGGAGAGAATCAAAGCTGGCTTCTGGATCTACTTTAGAGACCAGAATTTCACGCACGGCGGAGATAATTTCGGAAAGGAACTGGCTCATGTCTCTTCCTGCTTCCGCCTGTTCATGCAGAAGATGCAGGAGAGAGGGAAGTTCCTTGTTCAAAATAAGCGCCAGAGCATGGGCCACGGTCTCCCGGGAAGTAATACCGAAAATGTGGAGTACCTGCTGTTCTTCAATATGATCTCCACAGAAGGAAACAAGCTGGTCCAGCATGGATTGTGCATCCCTCATACCTCCATCCGCCACTTTGGCGACAGCAAAGGCTGCTTCCCTGCTCAAACTTACTCCCTCTGCAGAAGCGATATGGAGCAGGTGTTCTGCAATGATTTCAGAAGGGATGGGGCGCAGGTCGAAGCGCTGGCATCGCGATAGAATGGTTGGCAGTATTTTGTGGGGTTCCGTGGTTGCGAAAATAAATTTGACATGAGGTGGCGGTTCTTCCAGCGTTTTGAGCAGGGCGTTGAAGGATTCCTTAGTGAGCATGTGCACTTCATCTATATAGACGATACGGAAATTTCCTCTGCTCGGAGCGAACCGTACGTTGTCCCTGAGATCCCGGATGTGATCAATGCCGCGGTTGGATGCTCCGTCTATTTCAAGAACATCCAGGCTCCGCCCTTCCGCAATTTCTTCACATATATCTTCATGCGGGTCAAAATCCACTTTGGGCCCACCGCTGCAGTTTAGAGCTTTCGCAAAAATTCTTGCGGTTGATGTCTTTCCCGTTCCACGGGGACCTACAAAGAGATAGGCATGGGCGAGACGGTTGTGCTCAATGGCGTTTTTCAACGTCCGGACAACATGATCCTGTCCAAGGACGTCATCGAATGTCAGAGGACGGTATTTTCTGGCAAAGACCTGGTAACTCACGGTTCAGAAAGACTAGAAGATGAGTTCCCGTTTGAAAAGAAAATAGAGAGTAATTGTTTTAAAATGTTGATAAAACGGTTCTTGCACACTCCCGTTACGGAGCTTGCCTAAAAAAAATATCAAGAAAACAATGAGGATGTCATTTTGATATTGAAATCTGAAAATGTTCATGCCAATCTCACAAAAGTAACAGGAACCTTCTCATCTCTATAATTTCCTATGTGGGTCAAAGTATCAATAGCAGCCTTGGTCATTGCTCTTCTCGGAGGAGCCATGTATTATCTTGATAACGAGGAAGCTCTAACCAAGGAGCGTAGGGAATGTGCTTCCCGCTACAAGAACCTGAACGGCCTTCGTGGCGAATTTACGGAAGAAAAGACGAAATATGTCGATTTCCTGGTGAAGAATGAGGCTCTGACGAATGACATCAATGCTTTAACCAAGGAGAAGGATGAACTGGAAGTAAAGAATCAGGAATTGGCCTCAGCCAATGAGGCCAAGAAATCTGACCTTCAAACGCAGCAAACCGCTTTGGCGGAATTGCAATCCAAGAGCAAGGATATGGAAAGTATCCAAGCCATTGCTGACAGAATCAAGGGGCTGGAAGAAGAGTCCAAGCAGTTGGAAGTGGTTAAGCAGGCGGAACAGGGAAAGCATGATGCCATCGTTGCTGAAACTGAACAGCTTGTTGTGAATAATGCCGCCCTTCGTCAGCTCAAGGCCGACCAGGATGCCCGCCTTTCTCCGCCCAACCTGAAAACGAGGGTTTCCCAGGTGATTCATGATTTTAATGTAGTTGTGATTGACGGAGGAGCCGCCGATCTGGGCGTGGTGCCCGGTTCCAAATTGGCCGTCATGAGGGACGGCAACAAAATTGCCGAGCTTGACGTAAACGCTGTTGAATCCCGTGTTTCCACGGCCACTATTCTACCAAGTACGGTAACCGCCGGCGAACGTGTTGAAGCCGGAGACGTCGTTGTATCTGTTCGTCCCTAGCATTTTTCCGGTTCAATACACTCCATACACTCTCACATACATACACAATGAAAACTGTCTTAGTAGTTTTATTGATTCTTGCAGCAGGGGCGGGTGCCTGGTTCTCCGGTCTTAGCGGCCTTTTCGGTATTAATGGCCAGTACCAGGATTTTAAAGAAATGATTTCGTATCGTAAGACTTTGGACAAAGAAATACGCACTTGGACAAGCTTGCGCAACGACATGATTAAGAATCGTGGCTTGGCTGCGGAAGAAAATCTTAGTCTGATTTCCAACAAGGCTTCCGTGACGCAGCAGCGTGATGAACAGCTTTCCAAGGAAGCGGAGTTGAAGGAAGAAGAAGTGCAGTTGAATGCGGACTTGTCCAAAATCAATAAACAGATTGAGGAATTAAAGAGCAAGTTGCAAGATTTCGGTGTTTCCAGCGTACAGGAAATCCAGGAGAAGATGGAATCTTTGGAAGCTTCCAATAAGAAGCTCCAGGAAGATATTGACCAGATTAAAAGTGCTACGGAAGTGGCTTCCAAGAGACGGGCAGAACAAGCTTCTGAGCTGGCTAGCCGCCAGAAGGAGCAAGCTGAATACCGAGCTGCTCTTGCCAAAAATGGGGAAGAGTATCCCGTTCTATCCGTGGATCCGCAGTGGGGTTTTGTTGTGATTGGGGCTGGACAGGGCAGTAGTATTGATCCAAATACGGTTCTTCTGGTTACCCGTGAAGGTCGCAGCATTGGTAAATTAAAGGTAACTTCCCTGGAGAAAAATCAGACGGTAGCTGACATTATTAAAGACAGCGTACCGTCTGGTATGAGTATTCAACCCGGCGATAGAGTACAACTCCTGCGTCCCCGTCAGTCCGCCAAATAAAGGTTTGCCACGTATTTTCCTTGAACCCCGTTGTGTCTCCGGCATAATGGGGTTCAACTTTTTAAAAGGAAATGATGAAACGATTTGCAATCTCCTTTTTGTTTGTGTCTTTTTCTATTCTTCTGGTCTCTTCCTGTTCCTGGTTGATGGAACCGCAGGAGAGGGAGCGTGTGCCGCAGCCGCCTCCCGGTCCGGAAAAGAGTGCGCTTCCTCATAATAAGACCCAAAGATTTGAGGCGGAAGCAACGCTCGGGCCGTTGGCGTCGCCGAGACGTTAACGGCATCCGAATGACGCTGGACGGTGATTCTGTTCTTTACAGTATCCGACAAACCGGATACAACCGCTTCCGGTTTCCAAGTGGAGAGATGGCTGAGCTGGTCTAAGGCACTCGACTCGAAATCGAACGTGGGCTTTAAAACCCACCGTGGGTTCGAATCCCACTCTCTCCGCCAAAAGTTTCTGTAAGAAAAC
>ERZ824575.2350-NODE-2350-length-15027-cov-3.362410_pt1 | contig 15027 bp, 8 predicted proteins | sample MGYA00519470_ERZ824575 | MGnify/ENA primary metagenome ERZ824575 (study PRJEB31778, sample SAMEA3449170) | human gut metagenome | biome: human gut; feature: human-associated habitat; material: faeces | place: United Kingdom | collected 2010/2012 ...
AAGGAATGAATAAAACTAAAAGTTCATTTGACGAAAAGATAAATAATGTATTTAAAAGCTTTAGAAAAGTAGATGAAGAATTTTTAGATGAATTAGAAGAAGTTCTAATTATGTCAGACATAGGAGTAGAAACATCAGTTAAGATAATTAGCAACTTAAGAAACAGAATAAAAAAAGATAAGATACAAGACGAAGAAGATGTAAAAAAAGCATTAAGAGAAGAAATGAAAAAAATATTAGATGTTACAGACATTAATTTACATTTAAATACAAAGCCATCTGTTATTTTAGTAGTTGGAGTAAATGGAGTAGGAAAAACAACATCTATTGGAAAAATTGCAAATAGATTAGCAAAAGATGGTAAAAAGGTAGTTGTAGCAGCAGCAGATACTTTTAGAGCAGCAGCTGTAGAACAATTAGAAATATGGGCAAACAGAGCAGGAGCTGATATAGTAAAAAGAGAAGAGGGTGTAGATCCAGCTTCTGTAGTATATGAAGCAATAAAAATAACAAAGAAAAAAGATGCAGATGTATTAATTGTAGATACAGCAGGAAGATTGCATAATAAAAAGTATTTAATGGACGAGTTAAATAAAATTCAAAAAGTAATTAACAAAGAAATGCAAGAGGCAGACAAAGAAGTATTATTAGTAATAGATGGGACGACAGGTCAAAATGCGATTTCACAAGTAAAAGCATTTAAAGAAGAGGCAGATTTAACAGGGTTGGTTATTACTAAATTAGATGGAACAGCAAAAGGTGGAGTAGCAATTGGAATTGTTGAAGAAAATAAAATCCCAATTAAGTTTATAGGTGTAGGAGAACAAATTGACGATATGGAGATTTTTAATTCAGAAGATTTTGTAAAAGCAATCATTTAATAAAAAAGGATGTTAGAATTTAGGAGGAAAAAAAGTGAAAGAAGAGAGTAAAGAAAACGATAATATTTCAATCCAAAAAGAGAAAGATACAAGCAAAAAAGATATACTAGATCTAAATAAAAAGAAAAAAAATAGAACAAGAATGATTTTAGTATTATTATTTTTACTATTATTTGCAGGAATTAGTTATATTGAATTAAGAGGAAGTTATTTAGAATATTTGGAATTGGGTCAAAATTATACAAATATATTTTATACAAATCTAACTTATAGATATGGAATTATGGCAGTTAATTTTGTTATTTTATATTTTATTTTATATTTTACAAATAGGGGAATAAAAAAAGGATTAAAACCATTTTTTGAAAAAGAAAAAAAAGAAATTCCGAAATTGCCAAATAAATCTTTAGCTTTAGTAATATCAGCATTAGTTAGTTTTGTAACATCATCAGCATTGATGCAAAAAATTATGCTTATTGCTAATGGTACATCATTTGGAATTCAAGACCCGATATTTGGATTAGATATTGCTTATTATATGTTTCAAAAACCAGTAATTGAAACATTAGCATTATATTTTGTAATTCTTTTTGTAGGATTATCAATTTATATAGCATTATATTATGTAATAGCATTTAATCGTTACTTTGATGGCGTAGATGGAAAAATGCTAAAAGAAAGCTTGTTTATGAAAAAATTAACAAGAAATGCATTATTAATAATAATAGGAATTGCAATTCTTACAGTAATAAATACCCAAAATACAATGTTTGGAAAAATTCTAACTGTTAAAAATGACTTAGAAATAGTAGGAGCAGGGATGACAGAGACAACCATTAAATTATGGGGATATGTAATATTTGCATTTGTCATTATAATATTTGCATATAGAGCATTAAAATACTTTAAAAAAGGAAATACAGGTAAAGTATTAAAGAATCTTGCAGTAATACCAGGATATTTAGTAGTATTATTTATAGTAATGGTAGTATTTGATTTAGCATTTGTTAGCACAAATGAATTAGATAAAGAAAAAGAATATATAGCAGAAAATATAAAGAATACTAAAAATGCATATAATATTAATATAGAAGAAAAGAATATAGAAAATTCAGGAACCATAACAAGTGAAGAAGTAGAAGAAAATGCTAATGTAATTAATAATATACCAGTTATTAGTAAAGATGCTGTATCAAAAACATTAGAAAATAGTCAAACAGTGACAGGACACTATGTTTATCCTAATATTAGTATTGCAAAATACAATATAAATGGAAAAAATCAGCTAGTATATGTAGCACCAAGAGAAATAACAAACTCAGGAAGAACTTATAATAATAAAACATATGAATATACACACGGAATAGGAGAAATATTTACATCAGCAACAGAAAGTTCACAAAATGGAAATATACAATATATTCAAAAAGACATAGTTGGAAAAGATGAAAAAATAAATATTTCTGAACCACGTATTTATTTCGGATTAGAGACAAAAGAGACAATTGCAACAAATACGAAAAACAAAAACGAATATGATTACACTGATGAAAACGGAACAGATCAAGTATATTCTTATAATGGACAAGCTGGATTACAATTAGGATTTTTAGATAGATTAATATTAGGTATGAAAAAAGGAGATATTAATTTAGCTTTCTCAGGAGAAATAACAAATGAAAGCAAAATTTTAATTAATAGAGATGTAATAACAAGAGCCAAAAAAGCATTACCATATTTAATTTATGATGAAGAACCATATACTGCAGTAACAGATGAAGGAAAGATTGTATGGGTGTTAGATGCTTATACAGTATCATCTAGTTATCCATATTCACAATATACAAGTATAGAACATGATGGAACAAAAGAAAAAATAAACTATATTAGAAACTCTGTTAAAGTAATTATCGATAGTTATGATGGTACAATGTCATATTATATAACAGATAGAAATGATCCAATAGCTATGGCATATAGAAACATTTATCCAAGCTTATTCAAAGAATTAGATGAAAAAATACCAGAAGATATATCAAGTCATTTTGTATATCCAGAATTTTTATATAATGTACAAGCAAAAATTTTAAAAGTATATCATAACGTAAAACCAGATGTATTATATAGAGCTGACGATGTATGGGATATTGCAAAATTTAATAGTACAAAATCAACAAAATCAACAGGAACTTATATGGAACCATACTATACAATGGTAAAAACATCAGATGGAGAACAACTAGGACTAGTTCAAATTTACACACCAGATGAAAAACAAAACATTATATCATATTTAGTAGGAAGCAATAGTAATGGAAACAATGAACTAAAACTATATAAATTTTCAGCAGACAGTAATATTGTGGGACCAATGCAACTTGATAAACAATTAGAAGAGGACGAAGCAATATCAAGTGAACTAAAATCATTAAATGTTACAGGAACAAAATTAACAAAACAAATGATAGCAGTTCCTATTAATAATACAATATTATATGTTGAACCAATATATCAAACAATGTTAAACGAATCAGAAGTACCAGTACTAAAAAAAGTAGTTGTAGCATCAGGAAACAAAGTTGCAATAGGAGACAACTTAACAAAAGCATTAGAAAATTTACTTTCTAAATATGCGGTAGACATAGAAGTAGAAAACACAGATGATGTTGAAGGATTAATAGAAGCAATTATAAAAGCAAACAAAAACCTAACACAATCAAATGAAAATAATGACTGGGAAATGATGGGGAAAGACATAAAGAAAGTTCAAGAATTAATAGATTCTTTAGAAAAAGTAAAAGAAAAAGAAGATAAAAAATGAGACACAGGGGACAGGTCTTAAATGTCTCATAATGAATAAAAAAGAGGAAACAATTCTTTGTTTCCTCTTTTTATAAAATACTATTTGTATAAATATTAGATTACTAATTTATAAAAAACTTTCTTTCCTTTTTTTAAAATAGCATAGCCATCTTTAAAATCATTATCAGATAAACAATAATTTACATCAGTAATTTTGTTATCATTTAGAGAAATTCCACCTTGATTTACTAAAGTTCTTGCTTGACCTTTTGAAGGAGCAATACCAGTTGTTATAATTGCCTCTAAAATAGAAATATTTGTAGATTCGATTTTTACTGTAGGCATATTTTCTAAACTGCCAGTACCATTAAATAAAGCATTAGAAGCTTCTTCTGCTTTTTTTGCTTCATCTTCTCCATGAATTAATTTTGTGATTTCATAAGCTGCTATTTTTTTAGCTTCATTAATATGTTCATCTTTTAGTGAAGTAAGCTCATTAATTTTATCTATAGGCAAAAATGTAAGCATTTTTAAAACATTTTCTACACTTGAATCTTCAATGTTTCTCCAATATTGATAAAATTCATAAGGAGATGTCTTTTTAGAATCTAGCCATAAAGCACCTTTTTCAGTTTTACCCATTTTCTTTCCTTCTTTTGTAGTAAGAAGTTTAAAAGTTAAACCGAAAGAATCATCTTTTCCAATTTTTCTGATTAAGTCAACTCCACCGATTATATTAGACCATTGGTCATTTCCACCTATTTCAAGTTTACATCCATATGTGTTATATAGATGTAAAAAATCATAAGATTGCATTAACATATAACTCATTTCAAAAAATGTTAATCCTGTTTCTAATCTTTGTTTATAACATTCAGCAGCAAGCATTTTATTAACTGAAAATAAACTACCAATTTCACGCATAAAATCAACAAATTTGAAATCTAACAGCCAATCAGCATTATTTACAATAATGGCAGCATTTTCTCCTTCAAAACTAACAAATTTTTCTATTTGCTTTTTTAAACATTCAACATTATGATTAATATCTTCGCGAGATAGCATTTTTCTCATGTCTGTTTTACCAGAAGGATCACCAATGCTAGCAGTACCACCACCAACTAAGATAATTGGTTTATGACCACATTTTTGCATATGACTTGCAACCATTAGTGAAACAAAATGACCAACATGTAAACTATCAGCAGTAGGATCAATTCCAATGTAGAAAGCAACAGATTCCTTACTAAATAGTTCTTTCATTTCTTTTGGATGAGTCATTTGCTCTATATAGCCTCTTTCTTCTAATATGTTAAAAACATTTTCCATCACGTTCATTCCTTCCATTAATTAGTCTAAATTAATATTGTTTATATTTTTTGTTTTATTTTTTAATGTGTTTTTAAACCCTTTAAATTCTTCATATCCTAAAAATCTGTTTAAGTTTTTTACAGAAATACCAGTTTCACCTGAAATGGTATCAAGTGAATTTTCTAAACCGTTTTCTTGTACATAAGATTTAAAATTTGAAAATTCAAATCCATCTTTAGTACTACATTTAGGGCATACGTTACCTTCTGAAATATAAAAACTACCACATCTACTACATCTATTAAATTCCATAATTTTTCCTCCTATTTTATCTTTTGACAAGTTTTTTTAAAATCCAACACATTGTATCATAAAATTTAATAAAATAAAAGAGCTTTTTAATTATTTTGTAGTTTTATAAACTTTTCATAAAATTCAGGGATATGGTTTTGCAAACGAATAGGTTTTAAAGAAGTATCAGTAAAACAATGTTTAGTTTCACCAGTTAAAACAATGTTACCAGTTTTTTTATTAGTTATAGAATATCCCATTGTTAAGCGAACACCATTAAATTGTTTAACATAAGGTTCTATTAAAATAATGTCATTAAAAGTTACATGATGTTTAAAAGAACAATTTACTCCTAGAACTGGTATCATAATTCCGTTACTCTCAAATGAAGAGTATGGCATTTCAAATTGTTCTAACATTTTACATCTGGCTTCTTCTAAAAATCTGATATAATTTGAATGGTGAACAATTCCCATTTTATCAGTTTCATAATAATTTATTTTTCTTTCAAATATAAAATCCATTTTTATCTTCCTTTCAAGTTATAAGTATATAAAAACAAAAGGCTAATGTCAAATGTTGAAATTAAAAGAAAATTGTGTTAAAATATATCTATTAACATTAGAAAATGTCTGTATGAATATATGGACATAAGGAGGAAGAATTGTGCTGGAAATAAACGCATTCCTTAAAGACAATTTCATAGTTGTCAATGCAGAAAAAAAAGAAAGGAAAGTAATAAATATGACTCGTGAAAAAGTCATAAAAGTGATTGAAAGTACTTTTTTGGATGAAAACATCGATAAAGAATTATACATTCTTTATGGAACGGTGTTGGGAGGTGCCTGCGGAATAATTATCAAAGAAAATAAAATAGAAGTATATATTTCATGTATAGCATATGCTTCTAAAAGACCAGAAATGGTATTAACAGGAAAAAAGAATTGGAAAAAATTATTCTGCTCGAAGATTTTTTAAGAAAAGGAGACTTCGTTTTTTACGGAGTCTTTTTTTAATAAAATAATTAAAAGAAATATAGAAAAAGTTAACAAGCAGTGGTATAATATGAAAAAACAAAATGGAGAAAAAAATGAAAAAAATAAATGGAATAATAATGCAATACTTTGAATGGTATATGGAATGTGAACAAAATTTATGGAATAACATAAAAGAACAAGCAAAAAAATTATCTGAATTAGGAATTACAGCAATATGGTTACCACCAGCATATAAAGGAATAGGTGGAGCAAATGAAGTCGGATATGGAGCATACGATTTATATGATTTAGGTGAATTTGATCAAAAAGGAAGTATAAAAACAAAATACGGTTCAAAAGATGAATATCTAGAATGTATTGAAGTGCTAAAACAAAATGATATAGAAAGCTATGCAGATATAGTATTAAATCATAAAATGGGAGCAGATAAATTACAAACGATACCTGCAACCAAAGTAGATTGGGGAAACCATAATCTTCAAATATCAAACCAAGAGACAGTAAGAGTTGCTACTAAGTTTACTTTTCCAGGAAGAAAACATAAATATTCAGAATTTGAATGGAATTGGACACATTTTGATGGAATTGATTATGATGAAAATTCAAAAGAACATGCAATTTTTAAATTTAAAGATAAAAATTGGAATAATGCTGTAGATGAAGAATTTGGAAACTATGATTATTTAATGGGAGCAGATATAGATTTTACAAACCAAGAAGTTGTTGAAGAATGTACAAAATGGGGAAAATGGTATATAGATATTACGCAAATTGATGGACTTAGACTAGATGCCGTAAAACATATTCCAGCAGATTTTTATAAAAAGTGGATAAAAGACTTAAGAGAGCAAACAAAAAAGGAATTATTTACAGTAGGAGAATATTGGACAGGAGATGTTCAGAAATTACATAGATATATAACCGAAACAGAAGGAGAAATATCTTTATTTGATGTACCTTTGCATTATAAGCTTTCATCAGCATCTAAAGAAGAAAATTATGATTTATCACAACTACTGGATAATACATTAGTAAAAGAAAATTCAAGTAAGGCAGTTACATTTGTAGATAATCATGATACTCAACCAGGACAAGCATTAGAAAGCTTTGTAGAAAGATGGTTTAAACCAGCGGCATATAGTTTGATATTACTTAGAGATGAAGGATATCCATGTGTTTTCTATGGAGACTATTATGGTATTCCACATGATGATATTAAACCTATTGAAGAACTAAAAATTTTAATTAATTTAAGAAAAGAAAAGGCATATGGAGAACAACATGATTATTTTGATCATCAAAATTATATAGGTTGGACAAGAGAAGGCGATGAAGAACATATTAAATCTGGATTAGCAGTTGTGATTTCAAATACAGGAGATGGGGAAAAGAGAATGTATATAGGAACTCAATTTGCGGGAAGTAAGTTTATAGATAGTTTAGAAAATTGTGAAGAAACTATAGAAATAGATGATTATGGATTTGGAAATTTTAAAGTAAAAGGAAAATCAGTATCAGTCTGGGTTAAGATATAAAATAAACAAGAATAAAGAAAAGCGACAAAAAACGACAAAAAAATGGGACATTTTAGACCTGTCCCTGATGTGTCAAGAAAGGAGAAAAGGATGTCTAAATTTGTTCATTTACATATACATAGTGAGTTTAGTTTGTTGGATGGAGCAAATAGAATCAAAGATTTGCCTAAAAGGGCTAAGGAGTTGGGAATGGATGCTATTGCTCTTACAGATCATGGGGTTATGTATGGTGCAATTGATTTTTATAAAGCATGCAAGGCAGAAGGGGTAAAACCTATTATTGGTTGTGAGGTATATGTAGCACCTCGTTCACGATTGGATAAAGAACCTAATATTGATAATAAATATAATCATCTTATTTTGCTTGCTAAAGATAATGAAGGGTATAAAAATTTAAGTAAGTTAGTTTCTTTAGGGTTTGTTGATGGATATTATTATAAGCCACGTATTGATTTAGAGATTTTAGAGAAATATCATGAAGGTTTAATTTGTTTGAGTGCATGCCTAGCAGGAGCTGTAAATCAAGCTTTATTAAATGGTCAAAATGAGAAGGCAGAAGAAATTGCTTTATGGCATAAGAGAGTTTTTGGAGAGGATTATTATATTGAAATTCAAAATAATGGAATTCAAGAACAAGTTTTAGCTAATCAAAAATTAGTACAATTAGCTAGAAAATTAGACATACCATTAGTAGCAACAAATGATGCACATTATTTAAAAAGAGAAGATGCATATAGTCATGAAATTTTATTATGTATTCAAACAGGAAAAAGAATGAGTGATGAAGACAGAATGAAATTTGATACAGATGAATTATATGTAAAATCACCAGAAGAAATGAGTGAATATTTTTCAGCATTTCCAGATGCAATAGAAAATACAGTAAAGATTGCAGATAAATGTAATGTAGAATTTGAATTTGGACATACAATATTACCTAATTACGATGTACCACCAGAATATCCAACACATTATGATTTCTTAAAAAAATTATGTGATGATGGAATAAAAGAAAGATATGGAGAAAATCCATCAGAAGAAATTTTGAAAAGAGCAGAATATGAAATTGGCGTAATCAAGAAAATGGGGTATGTTGATTATTACTTAATAGTATGGGATTTTATACATTATGCCAAAAGCCAAGGAATACCAGTAGGACCTGGAAGAGGATCTGGAGCAGGTTCAATACTTGCTTATGCAATTGGAATAACAGATATAGATCCAATGAAATATGGATTACTATTTGAAAGATTTTTGAATCCTGAAAGAGTAAGTATGCCAGATTTTGATGTTGACTTTTGCTATGAACATAGACAAGATGTAATAGATTATGTATCAAGAAAATATGGACATGATCATGTATCACAGATAATAACATTTGGAACAATGGCAGCAAAAATGGTAATAAGAGATGTTGCAAGAGTATTAGATTTTCCATATGCAGAAGCTGATAAGCTTGCAAAAATGATACCTACAGAATTGCACATAACAATTCCAAAAGCATTAGAACAAAATAAAGAATTAAAAGATTTATATGAAGCTGATGAGCAAATTCATAAATTATTAGATATCGCAATGGCATTAGAAGGTATGCCAAGACAGGCCTCAACACATGCTTGTGGTGTTGTAATCACAAAAGACCCAGTAGATACTTATGTGCCTTTATATGTAAGAGATAATCAAATTTCAACTCAATATATAATGACAACACTTGAGGAATTAGGACTATTAAAAATGGACTTTTTAGGACTAAGAACTTTAACTGTTATAAAAGATACAATAAATCTTGTGAAAGAAACTAAAGGAATAGATGTAGAATTTGACCAAGAGATGTCAGATCCAAAAGTATATAAACTATGGCAAGGAGGTAAAACATCAGGAATATTCCAATTCGAATCTCAAGGAATGACAAACTTTATGAAAGAATTGAAACCAGATTGTTTGGAAGATTTAATAGCTGGTGTTTCATTATATCGTCCAGGACCAATGGATCAAATACCAAGATATATAAGAGGAAAACAAAATCCAGGCCATAATGAATATACACATCCAAGTTTGGAACCTATATTAAATGTAACTTATGGATGTATGGTATATCAAGAGCAAGTTATGCAAATAGTAAGAGATTTAGCAGGATATTCTCTAGGAAGAGCAGATTTGGTACGTAGAGCCATGGGAAAAAAGAAGCTTGATGTAATGGCTAAAGAAAGAGAAGTCTTTATAAATGGGCAAGTTGATGAAGAAGGAAATGTAGTCGTACCAGGTTGTGTAAGAAATGGAATAGATGCAGAATCTGCAAACAAAATATTTGACGAAATGTCTGAATTTGCAAAATATGCATTTAATAAATCACATGCAGCGTGTTATGCAGTAGTTGCATATAGAACAGCATATTTAAAAGCATATTATCCAGCAGAATTTATGGCATCAATGCTTAACAGCTATTTAGGAAATTTAGATAAAGTTCCAGAATATATAGACGAGTGTAAAAAGCTTGGAATAGAAATATTAAAACCAGATATAAACAAAAGCTTTGGAAGATTTACTGTTGAAAATGGAAAAATCCGTTTTGGATTAGGAAGCATCAAAAATGTTGGTGTACAGCCAGTAGAAAATATAATTAAAGAAAGAAATACCGATGGAGAATTTACAGGATTCACAGATTTTTGCGAAAGAATGGCTGGGGAATCTGTAAATAAAAAATGTGTAGAAAGCTTAATAAAAGCAGGAACATTTACAGAATTTCCAGAAACAAGAGCAACGCTATTAGCTTCTTTTGAAACAATAATAGATACAATCCAATCTTATAATAAAAAAGGAATAGATGGTCAGGTATCAATGTTTGATTTAGGTGGAGAAAGTAACGAAGAAGAAAACAATATAAACGAAATAAAATATAATTTTACGGAAAAACCTGAATTAAATGAAAGAGAATTACTTTCAATAGAAAAAGAAATGTTAGGAATTTATATATCAGGACACCCACTTGAAAAAATAAGAGAACAAATAATAGCTACAACAAATATATCTTCATTACAAATGCATGAAATAGATGAGACAAATGATGGGCGACAAGTTAAAATAGCTGGGATTATCACATCTGTAAAAAAGAAATATACTAAAAATAATAAGATAATGGCATTTGTTACAATAGAAGATTTATATGGTTCATTAGAAATAATTGTATTTGAACCAACATATATTAAAGCTCAAGATATGTTAGTGGAAGAAAATATTGTTATGATTAGTGGAAGGCTTAGCGTTAGAGAAGATGATGAAACCAAAATAGTGGCAAATGAGATTAAAAATTTTGGAGAGAACAAACCTAATATGCTGACTCTTAATATTACAAACCTTACAGAGGAACAAAAAACAAAACTTAGAGGTGCAATTAAATTTTTTCATGGTGAACAAAACAATGTTAGTGTTATGGTTAAAATCAATGAAGATTTAAAATCTTGTGGTGCAATCTATCTAACTGATGATATCTTAAAAGTGTTTGAAGAAATTGTTGGAAAAGAAAACTGTCAATAAATTTGGTAAACAACGACATGAAAGGAGAAAAAAATGAAAAAGCGGTTAATTGCAATTATGGTAGCAGGTATTATTTGTGCAACTCTTTTAGCAGGTTGTAAAGAAGAAGAAGAAGAGACAAAAACACCAACAATGTGCCCTGTTAGTGGGTCTGTGCTAGAAAGCAGTGAAGTAGTTGAAAAAGACATGAAACTTGTAACAAAGTATGACATAGATTATAGTTTGGATCAGTGGAAAATAACTGATTCTAAGATGATAAATATATCTGCAAAGTTAGAAAATATGCCGAAAAATGCAGAAGTTCTTGTAGAACATGTCCATATAGATATGGCATTAAAATCAACAGATCCATATCTGGACGGATTAGCTGTTAACAGTATGGACGATAGTTTTCTTGGATACTCTCAGGACGGTTTTGTTATAAGCGAAACATATGCGTATAACAATAAATTCGCAGTTGGCGGGTTTAATAATGACTTGAAAGTTAGATGGGGAGATGGATATATAAGTTATAACAGGCTTACAGAATCTAGCTTGATTAACAGTGGCGAAGTGTATGCTAATGAGTTACAGGTAGTATATAATTTATTAATTAAATATGAAGGTGAAAAATACTTTCATACGATTTCTGTAGCCAATAAGTTTCTAATCCCAGTAGCCAGCTAATGCTACAATCTAATGAATAATAATTAACTGTTAGATTCCCTCTGACTGAAATACAGTTGGAGGGAATTCTCTTTTTTATATTTAAATAAATTGATGTATCTAATTCTTAATGTTATAAAAAATAATTGATTAAAATGTTAATTAAAAATTTACAAAAATAAAACCCGAAATATTGAATTATAAAATTTATAGTGATATTATATTATTGTTTAAAAAACAACAAAAGATATATAATAAAAAAGAAAGTTTGTCAAAAAAGTCTGTCCATTTTGACAAACTTAAGGAGGTAAAAATGGCAAATGACAAAAAAGAAGATGTAAATGCAGATAAGATATATGGATATTTGTGCAAAACATCAAAAGACGAGTTTATTTCAGAATTTAACGTGAAAGAAGAAGGATTAACAGACGAAGAAGTTGAACAAAAAGTTAGCAAATATGGGCATAATGAAGTAACACAATCAAAGCCCAAAAAATGGTATCACTATTTATTGCGTAGTTTATTTACGCCTTTTAATAGTATTTTAATAGGTATAGCATTAATTTTATGTTATACAGATGTTTATTTGGCAGAAGCACCAAGCTATGCAAATATAATAGTAATCTTAGTATTAGTAACAGTTAGTACGTTTTTGGATTTCTTTTCTGAATATCGTTCGAACAAAGCAGCAGAGAAGTTAAAACAATTAGTATCAACAACAGCTACAGTTGTAAGAAATGGTAAAAAAATCAAAGTACCTTTTAAGGAACTTGTACCAGGGGATATGGTCATACTTTCAGCAGGAGATATGATACCTGCAGACCTTAGAATAATAGAATCAAAAGATTTGTATGTTGGACAATCAACACTTACTGGAGAATCAGAAGCAATAAAGAAACTTGAAAATACTGAATTAAATAAAGATGAGGTAATTGAAAGCCTTTCAGATATAGATACAATATGTTTTATGGGGACAAATGTTATAAGTGGGTCTGCTAAAGGAATTGTTGTATTAACAGCAGATAATACCTATTTTGGCAAAGTTGCACACACATTAACAACAGGAAAGCCTAAAACAGCTTTTCAAAAAGGAATAGAAAATATTAGTAAACTTTTAATAAAATTTATGCTTATATTAATACCGATAGTATTTTTACTTACAGTTCAAAAACATAGCATTATAATATCATTCACATTTGCAGTAGCAATAGCAATATGTATAACACCATTGTTATTACCAGTAATTCTATCCTCTGGTTTATCAAAAGGAGCTTTGCGAATGTCTAAAAAGGAGACAATAGTAAAAAAATTAGATTCAATTCAAAGCTTTGGAGCAATGAATATATTATGTACAGATAAAACAGGAACATTAACAGAAGATAAAATTGTATTAGAAAAATATTTAGATGTTATGGGAAATGAAGACATCAGAGTATTAAAACATGCTTTTTTAAATGCGTATTTTCAAACAGGATTAAGAAGTAACATAGATGAAGCAGTTATAAGTCGTGGAAGAGAACATGGATTAGATGAAGAATCAACTAAATATACTAAAATAGATGAGATACCATTTGATTTTTCAAGACGTAGACTTTCTGTAATAGTAAATGATGGAAATAAGACACAATTAATTACAAAAGGAGCAGTAGAAGAAATTTTAGGAATATGTACATTGATAGATTATCAAGGAAAAGTTGAACCTATTACAAATACAATAAAAGAAAATATTAAAAAAATTGCAAAAGAATTAAATAAGCAAGGACTTCGTGTTGTTGCGGTATGCCAGAAAAATGATTTAAACAAAACAAATGAGTTTGATATTTCAGATGAAAAAAATATGGTTCTTATTGGATTTATAGGATTTCTTGATCCACCAAAAGAATCAGCTAAATCTTCTATAGAAAAACTTGGAAGAAATGGAATAAAAGTTATAGTTTTAACAGGTGATAATGTAGAAGTTACAAGATGTGTATGTGAAAAGGTTGGTATAAAATCAAAACAAATTGTTACAGGAGCTCAAATAGATAAATTAGCAGACCAAGGTGTAAAAAGATTATTAAAAAAGACAAATATTTTTGCAAAACTTTCGCCAATTCAAAAAGCTCGTATAGTTAGACTATTAAGAGATGGTGGAAATGTGGTTGGATATATGGGAGATGGAATAAATGATAGCCCATCACTTGTAAATTCAGATGTAGGAATTTCAGTTGATACAGCAGTTGATATTGCAAAAGAATCTGCAGATATAATATTACTAGAAAAAGATTTACACGTTTTACTTGATGGTGTAAAAGAGGGACGTCATACTTATGCAAATTTAATGAAATATATTAAACTTGCAGCAAGCTTCAATTTTGGAGAAGTAATGTCAGTTATAATTGCAAGTGTACTACTTCCATTCTTACCAGAGACACCTATACAATTGTTAGTGGAGGGATTACTTTATGATTTTGGGCAACTAACTTTACCATTAGATAATGTAGACGAAGAATATTTAAACAAACCAAAACAGTTTGATGTAAAAGGTTTAAAACACTTTATGCTGTTTATGGGACCATTAAGCTCATGTTTTGATTTAATTGTATTTGCATTAATATGGTTTGTGTTCAAAGCACATGAAGTAGCAGTATTTCAAACAACGTGGTTTACTTATAGTATAGTTTCTAATTTAGTTGGAATGCATGTTATAAGAACTGCAAAAAAACCATTTGTACAAAGTCATGCATCAAAAGCAGTTTATATATCATCAATTGCACTTAGCATAATAGGAATGATCGTTCCGTTTACATTTATAGGAAAATCTATAGGATTAACTGCACTTGAACCTAAATATTTTTCAATTATAATAGGAGTTCCAATATTATATTGTATTGTTGCAGGATGGGCAAAAAAGATATATATCAAAAAATATGGCGAATGGATTTAGTTTTTCTTTACAAGTCAAGCTAAACATGCTATAATAGAAAACGAGTAAATTGAATAGTCGCTGGTAAATTTCGAAAGGAATTACGAGAGGAAAGTCCGGGCTCC
>ERZ824575.2351-NODE-2351-length-15026-cov-11.254626_pt1 | contig 15026 bp, 13 predicted proteins | sample MGYA00519470_ERZ824575 | MGnify/ENA primary metagenome ERZ824575 (study PRJEB31778, sample SAMEA3449170) | human gut metagenome | biome: human gut; feature: human-associated habitat; material: faeces | place: United Kingdom | collected 2010/2012 ...
GCTTTTTCAAGAAAGATACCACAGCCACCGCAGCCGACAAGATGATGAAAGTGCTTGAAGCGGAAACCGCAGCTACACACAAGCCAAGTTATACTGCATGACAAGCCTAATTCCAAAAAATCGTCATAATGACGGGCGATAAAGAAGCAAAATTCACATTTACCAGCTATACAGACAGCCGCCCCGTGTGATATAATTTCCTTACGGAATAGCGGGGCTGGCTGTCGGAAATGGAGGAAACCATGATTAGACAGACAACCCAAAACCTCATTACTGCCCTTTATCCGAGACTATCCCATGAAGATGAATTGCAGGGCGAGAGTAATTCCATCTCCAACCAGAAGCGTATTTTGGAAAGCTATGCAAAACAGAACGGCTATACCAATCTCCAATGGTACACGGACGATGGGTACTCCGGTGCGAACTTCCAAAGACCCGGTTTTCAAGCCATGCTTGCGGATATTGAAGCAGGGAAAGTCGGAACGGTCATTGTCAAGGATATGTCGAGATTAGGGCGAAACTATCTCCAAGTGGGAATGTATACGGACATGATTTTCCCACAAAGGGGCGTTCGCTTTATCGCTATCAACGATGGAGTGGACAGCGCACAGGGCGACAATGATTTTGCCCCTCTGCGTAATATCTTCAACGAATGGATGGTGAGAGATACGAGCAAGAAAATCAAGGCAGTTTTCCGCAGCAAAGGCATGAGTGGCAAGCCTATCACAAGTCAGCCGGTCTATGGCTATCTCAAAGGTGAGGACGGACGCTTTATCGTGGACGAAGAAGCTGCCCCGGTCGTCAAGCAGATTTTCAGCTTGTGCCTTGCCGGGAACGGTCCGACCAAAATCGCCCGTATATTGACCGAGCAGCAAATCCCAACACCGGGTACATTGGAATACCGCAGGACAGGCAGCACACGCCGTTACTACCCCGATTATCCCTACAAGTGGGCGACCAACACGATTGTCCATATCCTTGAACGCAAGGAATATCTGGGGCATACGGTAAACTTCAAGACCGAGAAAGTGTCCTACAAGGTCAAATCAAGCGTGGAAAATCCCGAAGAAAAACAGGTCATTTTCGAGAATACCCATGAGCCAATCATTGACCTTGCCACATGGGAGCGTGTGCAGGAATTACGCAAGCAGCGCAAGCGTCCAAACCGCTATGATGAAGTCGGTCTGTTCTCCGGCTTGCTGTTCTGCGCCGATTGTGGGAGCGTCCTCTATCAGCAGAGATACGAGAACAAAACCCGAAAACAGGATTGCTACATCTGCGGCAACTACAAGAAGCGTACCCACGATTGCACCGCACATTTTATCCGCACCGACCTTTTGACTGCGGGTGTGACCGCCAATCTGCGGAAAGTGACAAGCTATGCAGCCAAGCATGAAAAGCAGTTTATGAAGCTGCTGATCGAGCAGAACGAGGACGGCGGCAAACGCCGCAACGCTGCCAAGCGAAAGGAACTGGACGCAGCCGAAAAGCGGATTGCGGAGCTGTCCGCTATCTTCAAGCGGCTTTATGAGGACAGTGTGACCGGGCGTATTTCTGATGAACGCTTTGCGGAACTTTCCGCAGACTATGAAGCCGAACAGAAACAGGTCAAGAGCCGTGCCGCCGAACTGCAAGCGGAACTGGCAAAGGCACAGGAAGCCACGGTTAATGCGGAAAAGTTTATGAAAGTTGTCCGCAAGTACACCAGCTTTGAGGAATTGACCCATACCCTGCTGCGGGAGTTTATTGAAAAAATCGTTGTCCATGAGTGCAGCTATGACGAGAACGGCACACGCAGACAGGACATTGATATTTATTACAGCTTTGTCGGCAAGGTAGAACTTCCCGACGAATAATGCCCGACCTATCCGACACCTTGCGCAAGTGCCGGATAGGAACGGCAAAAAAATTTACACTTCTATTGCTTCTTTACCACACACAAGCAAACGGTCGGGGGTGATTTTATGGCGTTATGGGGTCAGCATTGGCTCATCAGGCGGATGTAGAACTCTACCGCACGGCCGATGACTTCGGTGCGGATGCGCTCATTGTTGCCGTGGATGGTGCTGCGCTCCTCGGCGGTGAGGTCCATGGCGGAGAAGCGGTAAACATGGTTGCTGACAGGACCGTAATGGCGGCTGTCGCTGCACTGTACCATCAAGTACGGGGAGACAAGGGAGCCTTGCCATGTGCCTGCCACGGCGGAAGCGACCTTATCCCACGCGGGGCAGTCGGTCTCGCTGATGGGGCTGGGGTTCATGCCCTCGACGCAGCGCAGCGTTACGGCGTCATTGCCGATGACCCCGCGGATGTATTCCATGGCGCTCTCCATGGTATCGGCGGGATTGAGCCGCATGTTGCTGACCATGGAGGCGCTGGGCGGGATGACATTGCTGGCCTTGCTGCCCTGCATCTGGGTAAAGGCCACGGTGGTGCGCATCAGGGCGTTCAGCTCGCCGCCCTGCTTTTTGCACAGGTTATCCAGAATGCCGCCGAACAGCCACAGGTTGGCGAAGATCATGCGGTAAAGGAAGGTGGAGTGGCGGCCGAGGGTATCAAACATCTTGGCGGCCGGGGCAGTGATGTGCATGGGGAAGGGGTGATTTTCCACCTTGCAGCAGGCATCCGCCAGTACTCCCACGGGGGTGTGGGGCTTGGGCGCGGAGGCGTGACCGCCGGCGGAGGAAACGCTGTATTCCAGGTTCATCATGCCCTTTTCGGCAATACCGATGAGCGCGCAGGGCTGCTTGACGCCGGGGAAAACATCTTCGACCACCGCGCCGCCCTCATCCACGACAAGCTGGATATTGATATTGTGCTCCTGGAACCAGTGGACGATATTGACGGCGCCGGGGCCGTTGATCTCCTCCTGACCGGAGAAGGCAAAGTAAATGTCCTGCTCCGGCTGGAAGCCTTGCGCAATCAGATGATCGGCGGCAGTCAGCACGCCGTTAAAGGTGACCTTGGTGTCAAGGGTGCCGCGTCCCCACAGCACGCCGTCCTCGATGATGCCCTCAAAGGGAGGCTTTTTCCAGTTCTCCTCCTCCACCGGCACCACATCAAAGTGCGCCATCATGACCGAAGCCTCATCGTGGGCCTTGCCCGCCCAGTAGAACAGCAGGCCGCGGTCCGGCAGGCGGGTGAGGGTGCATTTTTCGTAGACATGGGGGTACAGCTCCGGCAAAAGGGCGATGAGCTTTTCAAATTCCGCCGGGTCCTCCTTGGCGGCATCGGTGTAGCTGACGGTACGGCAGCGGATGAGCTGCTGAAGGTTGGTTACAGCGGCCTCTCGGTCAAATTCGACGGGGGCATAGGTCCTGAAAGCTTCGGCCTTGGGGTGGAACGCCGCGGTGCACAGCAGCACCACAGCCAGCAGCAGGACGAGAACGGCCAATATGATATACAGAACGATCATGACAGAAAACCTCCTTGCAGTATTTTATGGGATCACAGGATCCCCTTTTTATACAGGATGCGGGCCACCCCCACGGTAAACAGCACGCTGACCGGCACCATAATGCCGACGGTGCTGGAATTGAGGGCGGGAACGAAGATGAAGAGAACCAGCATCAGGCAGATGGGGGCGATGGAGAGCTTTGCGTTCTTTGAGATGAACACCACACCCAGGCCGCCGAACAGGGCGGGCAGGATCTGCGCGAAGGCGGGGGCTAGGGCGGGGCTTTCCAACACCGGGGTGAGCGGGATGATGAGAATGACGCCCAAAATGATGATGACGGTGGTGACGATGCTGGAAACGGCAATGGCCACGGTGGAAACGATCTCGCCTTCCTCGCTGTTGGCTTTCACATCGGCCTGCTCCAGCGCGTTGAGGGCACAGGGGAGCTTGAGATTACTGATATTGCCGGTGACAAAGGAGAGGTAGCTGCCGCCTGCGCCCAGCATGGGCACATAGGTCAGCGTTTCAATAAATCCGACTGCCCAGTACATAGGGGCAGTGGCGATGAGGCCCATCAGCAGACCCTTGCCATCGGCAGGGGCGTGGAAGATGATAGAGACAGCGGCGGGGAACATCAACAGCAGAACCATCATCGAAAGGTTCCAGACGCGGCCGTAGTGATGGACGGAATCCATATAAGTCATATTTGCTTTTTTCATGGTGTGATCCTCCTTTCCCTTAGGACAGCCAGCCGGTGATGGGAATGGCGGAGGCCATGCCGAGAATAAGACTCATCGGCAGGGCGTAATCGCCCACCCAATGCCAGCCGGTTTTTTTCATGATAAGGCCGCACAGCGCCATAATGATGGCGGAAACGATCATGACACATACCGGGATAAGGCCGGAGGGATCACCATGGAAGATGGTGCCGAAATCACAGAACACATAGCCGAGGAAAGCGGCGATCATACCGATGAACAGGGCGGAGGAGAGGATATCGCCCCAGCGCTTATCACGGTTTTCTATCTTGGTCATGCCGCCCTGCAGCTTTTTACCGATGAGCGGTACCAGCCAGATGCCCAGCATGATGCTGATGGTCATGACCCAGGCGATGGTGACATACTGGGAAGCGGTAAGGGCGGAAACCTGCCCGAAGGTGAGGCCCATGGCGCTTTCGGCATTGGTGGCGGCAATGGTCTCGTAGGAGAGGGAGCCGACCACCGAAAGGCGCAGCCAAGGCAGCGGCAGGCCGAGGTCCTTGGAAAGGGTGATGACGCTGATGACGATGGCGACGGCCGGGGCGATGGTGAAAACGCCGGCGGTGACCATGGTCTTGCGCAGCTTCTGCTGGTCCATGCCGATCTCCTTGCTGCGGCGGATGGCCCGCACCAGGAAGAACACCGACTGCGCCAGCACGGCCAGGATGATAACACCGGCCAGTACGAACAAAATGGGGCTATTGACGGAAAAATTCACACACTGTCACTCCTTTTGCAGAGATTTGGCAGGGGCGTACCGGAGCGGGGGAGGGCTGCCCGGAAGGGCTGGCCCGACCGTATCGGTGGAACGCTCCCTATAATGCAATATTTTAGCACATAAAAGGGCGAAAGGAAAGACAATGTTTACAGGGGATTGGCATTTGTTTTTGGAGGAGGTACACAAATGGAGGCGAGATAGGGTGCGGGCGCCCGCCATGCCCCCTGCAAAAAGCCCTAAATGGAAAAGCCGTGCCCGCCCCACAGGGGGGAAGGACACGGCTCTGCAAGAAAAATCAGATGTATTTCCACTGTTCCACATCAAAGACCCCGTGGGTGGTGATCTTGAGGGCGGGAATGACCGGCAGGCTCATAAAGGAAAGGGTCATAAAGGGATCGATGCCCGGGGAAACACCCATGCGGTGGGCGGCGGCCTTGGCCTGCTCCAGCAGGTCGTTTACCTCCTCCAGCGGGGCGTCACTCATTAGGCCAGCCACCGGCAGCGGCAGCTCAGCGATGACCTTGCCCTCGTGCACGACTACGGTGCCGCCCTGCATTTCGGCAATGCGGTTGATGGCAAAGGCCAGGTCGGCGTCATCGGCGCCCACGGCGATGATATTATGGGAATCGTGGGCAAAGCTGGTGGCCACAGCGCCCTGCCGCAGGCCGTAACCTTTAATGTATCCCAGGCCAATGTGCCCGGTGCCATGGTGGCGCTCCGCTACGGCGATCTTTAGGATATCATGGGTGGGATCGGGGGCAGCCGCCCGGCCAAGGTTCTGGGTGATGATTTCGCCCGGGACGATGCCGATGACCGGCAGATCTCCGGCGGCCAGCTGCTGCGGCGTGACCGGCGCAATACGGAAGGTCTCGTGCGCGCGGCGGGAAAGGCTGGGTTCCACCGCGGGCGCGTCAAAGGGTAGAACCTCGCCATCCGCAAAGACGCAGCGGCCGCGCTTATACACCTCCTGGATATTGAAGTGACGGAAGTCATCAAAGACCACCAGGTCGGCCAGGTAGCCGGGGGCGATGGCGCCTTTGTTGTTCATCAGGAAATAGCGGGCTGCCTGATGGCTGGCCACCTTGATGGCAATGATGGGATCAACGCCGCAGGCAATGGCTTCCCGGATGATATAATCGATGTGGCCGCCCTGCAAAAGATCCAGGGGGTGTTTATCATCGGTGGCAAACATGCACCGGGAGTAGTACTGCTGATTGAGCAGCGGCAGGAGTGCCCGCAGATTCTGGGCGGCGGTGCCCTCCCGTATCATGATGAACTGGCCGAGCTGCAGCTTTTCCAGCGCATCCTGGCAGGTGCTGCACTCGTGATCGGAATAGACGCCGGCGGCGATATAGGCGTTGAGATCGGCGCCGGAGAGATCGGGTGCGTGGCCATCTATTTTTTTGTGGTGGGCCTGACTGGCCAGGATTTTGCTGATGACTGCTGGGTCGCCATTGATGACACCGACATAGTTCATCATTTCCGCCAGGCCAAGAACTCTAGAGTGGTCATACAGGTCATCGATGGCCTGATAATCCAGCGTGCAGCCGCTTTCATCCAACGGCGTGGCGGGCACGCAGCTGGGCAGCATAAAGTGGACATCCACCGGCAGGCCCTCGGTGGCCTCCAGCATATAGCGGATGCCATCCACTCCCATGACATTGGCGATCTCGTGCGGATCGGTGATGACAGTGGTGGTGCCGTGGCGGATGACCGCTCGGGCAAACTCGGCAGGGGAAACCAGGCTGCTTTCCAGGTGGATGTGGGCATCGATGAGGCCAGGGCAGACAAAGCTGCCGGAGACATCCACCTCTTTGCTGCCGTGGTAGCTGCCGATGCCGGCGATGAGCCCATCGGAAACAGCAATATCCCCATGGCAGAAGTCATTGCTGAACACATTGAGATAGGTGGCGTTTTTGAATACGATATCGGCAGGTTCCTCCCCGCGCGCCACGCGAATGAGGCGGAGCTTGCGCCCCAGCTTGCGCTCCACGCACTGGGCGGTGGTTTCATGCGGCTTCATGACAGTCCCTCCTTTTATTTATACTGGGTGTTTTTTTCGATGAGCTTTTGGTAGATACGGTCGCGCATCCAGGGTTCGGTGCAGGCGGCCAGCGCCTCTCGCGGGGCGAACCACCGCACACCGCTGTTTTCATCGGGCTTTACCCGCAGCGGCTCGGTATCATCGGCTTCGATGAGATAGGTGCAGTTGAGATGCAGGTGGGAGGGGACATACCGCCCTCGTTTTTCGTGTCCATCCACGGTAAGGATCTCGACCGAGAACAGTTCACGACTGACGGGGCGGAGCGTTTGCAGTCCGGTTTCCTCGGCTACCTCCCGCAGCGCGACCGCCAAAAGATCGGTTTCGCCATCGGCATGGCCGCCGGTCCAGCTCCAGCTATTGTAGATGTTGTGATAGATCATCAGCACCTTATTCCGCGCGGGGTTCACCACCCAGGCCGATGCAGTAAAATGGGCGGTTTCATTCTGCCGGGTAAAGCTATCCGGCTGCTTTAGCGCGGCCAGCAGCAGCGGCAGATCGCGCTGCTCCTGCTCATTGTAGGGCCGATAGGCGGCAAGGCTGGCTTGCAGATCGTGTGGCATGGTGTTTCCCTCCTTGGCAGAGTGGATGCAGCGGGCAGGTATGGGGGCGCGGGGCAGGCCGCCCTGCGGGCGGCCTTACACGGCCCTACGGGCCGTGGCTCCGGCCTCCGTCCGGAGCGCCCCGCGCCCTGTGCCGCCCAGTCCGGTTCTGTCTCAAATTATACCACGGGCGGCACAAAGAGAAAAGCCCCCGAGGGGGCTTTTTCATTGCAGTAGGTTTAGTCGTGCCGAATGGCCTCCAAAGCGGAGATCTTAACAGCGCGGTTAGCAGGGATAAAACCGAAAACAACGCCGACCATCATCGAAAAGACCATTGCCAGCAGCACCAGCCACCACGGAATGATGGAAACCGCCCCGCCGTTGCCGAAGCTGAGCCCCAGCGATGCCAGAAGGTTTGCTACGATCGGCACATTGTTTAACAGATAGCTGATCAGGAAGCTGAGCCCAACGCCCACCACGCCGCCGATCAGACCGATCATAGCGGATTCGGTGAGGAACATGGCGCGAATGGCGCCCAGCTCGGCGCCCAGCACCTTCATGACGCCGATCTCCTTGGTGCGCTCATAGATGGACATGACCATGGTGTTGGCAATGCCGATGGCGGCGACAAACAGAGAGATAGCCGCCAGACCGCCCAGCATGGTCTGGATCATGGTGAGTTGTTCATCGAACATCTTACGGGTGTCCTCCATCGAGGAGCACTGGAAGCCCATATCGGTGATGGACTGCTGCACTGCGGCAACCGATGCAGCGTCTACGCACTTGACCCGTACCTCATCATAGTTGGTGGTGTCTGGAGCCTTTTCACCGCTGATCTTATAGTATTTCTGCTCCAGCGCCTTCAGCTGGTTGATGTCCATCAGGATGCATTCGCTGGTCTCCCAGCCCTTGTTCCAGTCCTCCACCATCACGCCGGTCACATTGGGGGTGACCTCCAGGCCCTTTTTCAGGTTGCCGTTGTTGTCATAGCTTTCGCTGTACAAAACCAGCTTATCCTTCATCATATCCACAAAGGGCTTTTTGGGGTTGCCCATGGCGTCGGTCTGGTTGCGATCCACATAGTTATTGCGTTTTTTCTTGGTATCCCGGAAGGAATACGCCACATTGGCGCCCGCCACCATGCTGTAATCCTTTTTGCTGTCCGCAAAGGAGGTGCCGTCGCTCAATTTATAGCCGAGAGCGTCAAACGCCTCGGGATAGATGCCGATGATATTGGTATAGGCCGCATAGCGCCCGTTGCGGGATTTCAGCCGGAAGCTGACCCGGCTGCTGTAAAACGGGGTCGCGATCTGTACATTATCCATCGCCTGTATTTTGGAGAGGGCTTTATCGTCCAGCTTGGTCTCGCCTCCACCGTAATTGTAGACATTGATGATGGTAAGATCGCCCCACTCTTGCAGCATCTGCATCATGGATTCCCGCGCACCGATGCCGAGTGAGACCATCAAGATGATGGCGCACACGCCGATGACAACGCCGATAACGGTCAGGGCGGTACGCACCCGGCGGCGGGTCAGGTTTCGCAGGCAGACGCTCAGAAGGTCAGATATCCTCATCTTCGTCTACGCTCTCCTTTTTATTTTTACGCAGCTTCAGGTACACAAATACGCCGGCAGCCACTACCGCCACACCACCGATGACCCAGAACCACGGGAAACCCGCAGGCTCTTCCATGCCGGGGTCAGTGCCGGGATCCATACCGGGGTCGACGCTGGGATTGCTGGGACCCCATACATCCTCGTAGCTGGTCACCTGCGTGGTAAAGGGCACCGAAACGGTGCGCTGGTTCATGTTGGTATCCTCGTAGGTGATGATGACCTCACCCACCAGCTCGCCCTTTTCATTCCCGGTGATGTAGAAATCGGCGCTGGAGGTGGTGCCGGAGGCAAGATTGCCCAGATACTGCTCCTCGCCGTTATTGGAAAGCCCCTCGCAGTTCAGCTTGGCGGAAAGATTGTAGATATCGGTACGGCTCTTATTGACGAAGTTGACGGAGAGGTTATTTTCCTCGCCTATGAAGATCTGTTGGGGCAGGTCGATGCCGGTCACGGTAAAGCGGTCCACCTGCAGCACCGGCATGCTGATGGTCTCGGTGGTCTTGGCATTGCGGCGCACGCCGTTATCCAGGTAGTCATAGGTAAAATCAACGGTCATGGAATGGGACTGGGCCGCCGCAGTGGGCTTCACGGTCACATTCACGGTCTTGGTGATGGTGCCCTCGGCTGCCAGCGATTCGATGTAGAAGGAATTGGAGCTGCTGGTCAGCATCATGGCATCGGGCAGGGTCATGGTCACCATCATGTTTTCCACGGCCATGGTCTTGCTGGTATTGCGGAAGGTCATGGTGACATTGCGGGTCTCACCGGCCACCAGGTCGCCCTTGCCGTAGCTGTAGCTGCTGATGATGACATAGGGCTGCGCTGCGGTAGTCTCCTCATCCGGCTTTTTGTCGTTTTCCTTTTCTGGCACGATGGTGGCGTTATCGATCTTGCAGGTTACAATAGCATTGTAGTTGCCCTGGGTAATGATAAGCTTTAGGGTGTTATCGCTGCCGCCCACATAGTATACGCCGGTCAGCTGGATTACCATACCTTTATCGGTGCTGCCTACTGTCCATTTTTCAATTTCAGCACCGGCGCCGGAGCCAGCCAGGAAGCTGCTGTCGCCGGGGGTGGTAACCGAGAAATTATTCTTGCTGTAGCCGGTGGACCCATAAAGGCTCAGAAAGTCATCATCAGTAACATACAGGGTCAAATCAACATAGTTGCCCTTTACGATCTCAGAGCTGGGATTGACCTTATCCGCAGGGGAACCGGGATATTTGGTGTACTTTTTGTTATTGGCCATGTCCTTGTGGTACATCTGCCAGTAGTAGCTGCCGCTGCAAATAGCATCCAGCCGGAAACTGTCAGCGGTCTTTTCGCCGCCCAGGGTGCTCTTGGCCTGGAATACAGGGGTAATGGTTGTGTTGTCGGTGATTTCAATTTCGCCGAAATCTGCAACAGACTTTGCATCAGTATCGCCTACTTTATATGTAGCACTGACAAATTCATAGCCAGGGGCAGCATTAAAAGTAACTTTAACTTTTTTCACATCATTGGGAAGCGCTTTGGACTTAGTAGTACTGTTAAGGGTACAAGTTGCAGTCCCGGTACTTCCTTCTTTTGCTGTATTATATGTAAGCGTAATGCTGCCGTGCTCCAAAGAACCATCAGTGGCAGAAACAGTATAGGACGGTTCAGTCGCCATCGCTACGGTGCCCAGCACCATGGCCAGCACCAGAATAAATGTCAGGATCTTGCTCATCTTTTTCACGGTCATACTCCTCCTTGGCCGGCGGCCAGTGTGTTATCGGTAAAGTGCAGCTTCTCCGGCAGCTCCTCGGCAGGGGCGGCGGGAGGTTCTTGGATCACCTTGGGATTGCGGTGGTCCTCATTGGAAATGATGCGTCCATCCGAGATGGTCACGATGCGGTCGCAGTATTCTGCCAGGCTGCGGTCATGTGTCACCAGTATGATCGTGGTGCCCTTTTCCCGGGCAAACCGCAGGAACATCTCCATGACCTCTTTGGTCGTTTTGGTATCCAGGTTGCCGGTGGGCTCATCGGCAAATACCACCTCAGGATTGGTAACAAAGGCGCGGGCAATGCCCACGCGCTGCTGCTGGCCGCCGCTCATTTCATTGGGACGGTGGTCCATGCGCTCGCCCAGTCCCACCTGCTTTAGCATTTCACGGGCGGCTTCCTCACGCTTTTTGCGGGACACTCGGCGGAACATCAGCGGCATGGCCACATTTTCCACAGCGGTCATCCCCTGAATGAGATTGTAGGACTGGAACACAAAGCCGATGTGCTTCTGCCGGAACACCGCCAGCTGCTTTTCGCTCATCTTGGAGATCAGCTCTCCCTTGATTTTTACCGTGCCGCGGGTGGGCTTTTCCAGCCCGGCCAGCTGGTTCAGCAGGGTAGATTTACCACTGCCGGAGGTACCCAGTATACAGCACACCTGCCCCTGCTCGATGGTCAGGTCGATATTATCCAGAGCGACTACCTTTTCATCGCCGGTCCGGTACACCTTGCGGAGATTTTTGGTCTCCACCATGTATTGCACATTTTTTCCCCCTCTCGCAGAAAAATCATATTTCACTAAAATAAGTGTACAGTTTGATGGATTTTATTGCATCCAAAAACAAAAAATGCAAAAAAACTTTGCAGCAAACTGTACTACTGGAGCTAATACAGTCAGCATACCATTTTGCCCCTATATAGTCAACGCAGTTCACGGTGAATTCATAAAATATTAAAGAACACAAAAAAGCTCCCGCACCTGTTACAGTGCGGGAGCTCCTGGTAAAACTGTTTCCTGCGGCCGTTTGCAGCCGGCGCAGGAGCTTGGGGAATGAGCCGAAGGGAAAAGAAAATGAGGACAAAACGAAAAAGTATAAAGAAGGATGAAGATAAGGAGGAGAAAGAAAAACCTTCGGCCGGGCTGTGCGCCCTTATTTATTCCACACCTTTATCATATACGGCCAATGTGATGGCTGTGTGAAGAAATCAGGAAAAATCGGAATGATTTTCTTCACTTTCGGCGGTTAAAGCGGCATCGGGCGGCAGCAGCGGCAGCCGGAACCAGAAATCGCTGCCCTCGCCCAGGGTGCTGGCTACGCCGTATTCGGCGCCGTGGGCCTCCAGCACGCCCTTTACAATGGAAAGCCCCAGCCCGGCCCCCACGGTGGAGCGGCGGTGGTTTTTATCCACCTTGTAGTAGCGGTCCCACACATAGGGCAGGCTCTCGGCCGGAATGCCTTCGCCGTGGTCGATGACCTCCACCTTCACAGTCCCATTCTCGATGGTCTGGCGCACCAGTACGGCCCGGTCGGCCCCGGCATAGTTGATGGCGTTATTGATGAGATTATACAGCACTTGGGTCATGCGCAGCCGGTCGGCCATCACCATGGCGTCGCCGTCCGCTTCCAGCGTGATGGCGTAGCCGTCATGCAGCACCAGCTTGGCGTACCGCCCCATAATGCCGCGGATCATCTTGGTGAGATTGAGCGGCTCCGGTTCGGGGGTCTGCGCGCCGCTTTGTAGCCGGGAAAGATTCAGCAAATCATTGACCAAATCAGTCAGCCGGCGGGCCTCATCTATGATGATCTGCACATTTTCCGGGGTATTTTCACCCGGCAGATCGCGCATTACCTCGGCATAGCCGGTGATCATGGTCAGCGGGGTGCGCAGGTCGTGGCTCACATTGGCGATGAACTCCTGCCGCAGATGTTCCACCTTGCTCAGCTCCCGGCTGGCATAGTTTAGGGTGTCGGCCAGCTCGGTGACCTCCCGGTAGGTGCCGCCGGTAAACTGCGTGCCGTAATCGCCGGTGGCCAGCTGCTTGGCGCTTTTGGTAATGCGGGTGATGGGACGGGAGATCATGGAGGAAAGCAGCAGCACCAGCAGGATGGAAAACGCCGTCATGATGACCGTGATGATGACCAGCTGGGCCCGCAGTGTTTCCACCGTGGTATTGATGGGCGTGATGGTGGCATCCACCATGACCATGACCGGCTCGGCGCCCTCGTCCTCTCCGCGCGTGGTCAGAATGCCGTACAGCAGCTGCTCGGTGGAGGCGGCCTGGGCGGTTGCTTTGCTCTGCATGGCGGGGGAAAGCTCCAGGAGCTGATAGTTTTCCAGCACGGTGCCGCCGTTTTCCTGCGCCTGCCGGAACAGCAGCGCCGCCTGATCGGTAAGCAGCATGTGCAGGATGCAGGAGGGCTGGTTGCCGGAGGTCAGTACCGGGGTGCCGTCCTCCCGCACGATGTGGACACAGATGAGATCCTGGCGGGTCAGGCGGTTCACCTCGGTGTAGAAGTTCTCATCATTGATGCTGGCGGCTACTTCCTCGGCGGTATTTTTAATGGAGCTGGTCTTGATGGATTTGTAGAAGCTCTCCAAAAAGACGATCTGCAAAAGCCACAGCAGCATCAGCAGCAGCGCCACAAACATAGCAAAGCTGCCCACCAGTCTCCAGCGGATGCCCAGGTGGGAAAAACGGCTTTGCTTATGCTGCGGGGCAGGGGAGGACTCAGTTGGCGTCTCCGTCTGCATCGCTTTCCGGCTCTGCCACAGTTTCAAAGCGGTACCCAACTCCTCTTAGCGTGATAATGCACCGGCTGTACCGGCCCAGGCTCTTGCGCAGCAGCTTTACATGGGTATCCAGCGTGCGGTCGTCGCCGTAAAAATCATAGCCCCACACATCGTGGATCAGCCGCTCGCGGGTCAGGGCCACGCCGCGGTTGCGCACCATATAGAAAAACAGGTCGTACTCCTTGGGAGACATCTCTATGCGCTGCTCGTCAATGAAAACCAGCCGCGCGGTAAAATCCACCGTCAGCCCCTCAAAAACAAAACGGTTGTTTTCCTCGCCGCCGCTGCGCTTGATGATGGCGGCCACCCGCATCATCAGCTCCTTGGGGGAAAAGGGCTTGACCACATAGTCATCCGCGCCGCCTTCCAGACCGGCCAGCTTGTCATACTCCTCGCCGCGCGCGGTCAGGATGATCACCGGCGTGTTGATGTGGCGGGCGCGCATCTCCCGCAGGCAGGTCATACCGTCCATGAACGGCATCATCAGGTCCAGAATGACCAGATCGAAGGCTCCGCCGGAAAGCTGGGTCAGCGCAGCTGTGCCGTCAGCGGCCTCTTCACAGATATAACCGGAATATTGTAAATGTTCGCGGATCAGCTCGCGGATACGCGGCTCATCGTCAACGATCAGGATCTTAGCCATAATACAGACACCTTCCTCAATAATAGACTTCTTGACCAGAATATCATACAGCAAGAATAAAAAAAAGCTGTGAAGTTTGCGTGAATGCTTTTCAAAAAAGTGCCCGCAGCGGCGGGCTGCTTCCAGTACCAGTATACCACAGAAAAACGGCCCTGCACAGCCGGAGTTTGCGGGGCAGACCGCAGGCCGCTGAATACCGGGATGTTTATTACAGAAAACTGCGAAGTGTGATAATATTAGCTATAATACCATTTTATGCCCAGAACGTTGGAATTGACATTGAAACGACCGGATAAAAGCATGAAAAATACAAAAACAAGTGCCAAGCACAGCAAACCAAAAGAAAACGCCCGCTTTTTGGGCAGCGCCGCCGGGCAGAAGAATTGCCCGGTGCACAGCCTTGCCATCAACGAGGTGCACACCCACCGCACAGCGTATCCGTTCATCAGCGGTATGATCGCATGGCGCTACCGCGAGGCGATCCACAAAAAAACGGGGATACCAGAATAATGCACAAATCAAAGCGCGTACATTTTAGCAAACTGCCGAATGTACGCGCTTTTTGTTTTATCCGGCTTTCTGGCCGGGGAATATGCTGTGCGGCTTTGCAAATCCGCTGCTACCCACAGCGCCCTTCAGGGCGGTTTTTGCACTGTCCGTCACCCCAGCGGCATGATGTTCTGCGGTGCAGTGCCCAGAAACGCCGGTGTCTCCGGCGCCGCAGCGGTCAGGTTCGTCTTGCTCACCTTCCACCACAGGCGGGTGGT
>ERZ824575.2359-NODE-2359-length-14951-cov-2.913937_pt1 | contig 14951 bp, 7 predicted proteins | sample MGYA00519470_ERZ824575 | MGnify/ENA primary metagenome ERZ824575 (study PRJEB31778, sample SAMEA3449170) | human gut metagenome | biome: human gut; feature: human-associated habitat; material: faeces | place: United Kingdom | collected 2010/2012 ...
CATTTTTTGAAAAATAGACTTCAAATTCGCTTTCAGGAGCAGGAGCATCATCTGCCGTCGGCTCCCAAACATTCGCATAGTCGAACTGCAACTCGTGAGTACCCGTCGAACAATCGAGACGAGGAGAAACCAAAGTCGGGTTATTCTCTGCAAAACTACAAGAAGCCGAATAGTCTCCCGACGTAGCATAAGTTCTGCTTGTGGTCCAACCTTTATCGGCAGTCCAACCTACGGGCGGGAACGTTCCACTCTCAAAACTTTCCAGATTGTATTCATCGGGTAAAATTATCTTTGTTCCTTCTAATACGATAGAGACGTCACCTCCGTTCGTATGGATAGTCATCGTAGCAGATTTACTACTCAACTCAGACGAGGGAGTATATTTCACATAAAACTCATACTCTACACTCGGTCTCAACGAAACTTCCGAGGGAATCATATTGGTTGAAAAGTCGGAACCTTCTAATCCAGAAATTCCACTTACCGTCAAATTGCCCACGCCCTTATTCCGCAATACAAATTTCTCCGACCATTTCCCTACTCCGATGTAGGTTCCATCGAATATATAAGAAGTGGGATTAACATCTGCAATAGGAGCATCGATCGCTTCGCCCGTTTCTACGACAACATTATCAACCCATATACTATTACCTTTACCAGCGCCGCTGACCAATAGACAATGTACAAAAGCTATTTTTACTGTCTTACCGGAATAAGCGCCTAAACTTATCTTGGAAGTGTTTGTAACCCATCCAGTCCAGGGAAAGGCAACCCCGCTATTTTCTACCATGCTTTGATCAAGGAAAGAGAAAACAGTTTTCCAACTTTTACCATCGTCTTCCGTGATACGCACTTGAAAATCATATTCGTTTTTAAATGCAGATGCCGAAGCTCCTTTCCACAGAAAACTCAAATTATAATTCGTCTCACTCAAAGTCAGAGATGGAGATACTATCCACTCTTCTTTCACAGGTTCAATAGGATCCCACTCACCACCGTTACAATAAAGACTCACTGAACCGGCACATGCCGATTTGCTATTATCGACAGTCCAATGATTAATAGCCCCTTCTTGGGTGTCGTTAATTACAGTCCAACCTCCGGTCGGAAAGTTTGTCGTCGACCAACCTTCAAATCCCTCATTCAACAGAGATTCGGCACGCAATCCAAACACAAATAAGAAGAGTACAAAAACAAGCGTAATTTTCTTTGTCATTGTAAATAATTTATTAGGTTCATTATAAAATTTACATTACATGCAACAGACAGAAATGTTATAACTATTAATTTATTTGCAGCAAATATAAGAATTTGTTATTAATATCTATATATTTCAACAAAAATATTATCGTAACACTCTTATTTTTTTATAAAAAACGAATGTTTATACAAATAATAACAATTTTTACAAAAAAACAGACAATATCTATTCTAAATAACAACAACGATACTTCAAGTTCCATAACAAAGCGGAGGCTTTCCCTAACGAAGGAAAGCCTCCGCTTTGTTATTTCTCAAAAAACTAAATTATATCGTTCACATAAACACGCTTATAAATACGCCTGAAATTATCACTTTCTTGCTTCAACTCCTCTGCATGCAACTTATAGTCTTCACCCCAAATCCCCGACAACAAATCGACAATATATTTGTGTTCTCTATCTTTCGACAAAGAAGCCGCGATGAGCTTGTCAATAATTTCCCTATATTTCTCAGCTCCCGTAGCGTGCAAATATAATGCGGCACTCACCGTAATCTGCCCCGTCATATCTACCCGTATTATATTATCGGCTAGGACGGGCATATCTTCATCACAAGAGCCCATATGATTGGCAATATATTCGTAGGTGAGCAATCCATCAGTATCACTATTCAATATTTTTTTCAAATCATTATTCATAGCTGACCTCTTTTGAATGACACAAATTAAATAAAAACTTTCTTCGCAACAAAATATTTCACAAAAACAGTTCAAGAAACCCTAAAAAACAACTTCTGTAAACAAAAAAAGATATTTGATATAGGAATTAATATTTTTTTGATGTATGTTTGCTTATGAATAATCGAATCTACAACCATCATGAATGACAATCTCATCATTACCATAGGCCGTCAATTCGGAAGCGGAGGACGAGAAATAGGAAAACGTTTGGCCGATTTATTCGGCATAGCTTATTACGATAAAGAATTAATCAACGAGGCTTCGAAATCGAGCGGACTCAGCACCGAATATTTCGAGAAAGCCGACGAGCGGGCTCCAAGCGCTTTATTAAATTCTTTTTCAATAAACTGGCTCACAGGAGCAGGAGGAATATGGGGCGACGGAGGCCTATCGAACGAATACATTTTCAAATTTCAATCCGACGTCATTCGTCATTTAGCTGAAACTCAATCGTGTGTCATCGTCGGACGTTGCGCCGATTATATTCTCAGACAATACCCACGATGTTACAATGTATTTATACACGCTCCCCTTGAAGACAGAATCGAGAGAATCATCAGCCGCTCACAAGGAATGACTCGAAAAGAGGCTATCGAACTCGCCGAAAAGAAAAATAAACTAAGAGCTTCTTATTACAATTTTTATACCGATAAGGGTTGGGGAGTAGCCTCTTCATACGACCTTTCTATCGATTCCTCTATATTGGGCAGTGAAGAGACAGCCATATTTATCCGCGATTTTATCCAAAAGAAAGACGGGCTACCCAAATGGGAGAAAAAGAAATAGGTCTCAATTCTCTTTCTCTTTCAAGTAATCGGAACAAAGAGAATAAATAATACCATCAACGATTCCTATGGTAGGAACCCATATTTCTCGTGCGCCTATATGCGTCGCTATTTGTAAATAAATATCGGCGGCAGGTACAATCACGTCGGCTCGGTCGGGTTTCAATGCAAAACGGTCGATACGTTCCACGATCGAATAGCTATTCAATTCATTTCTCAGGGTCAAAAGCCGCTCCACAGTCAATGGCTCCCGAGCAGACACTCCTGCCAAATGATGCAATTTATTGATATTACCACCCGACCCGATAATAGAGATATGCCGATACGTTTCCTTCAAACGCTTTAAATCCCTATACATACGGAACAATTCACTACGGCTCAGTTTTTTATTCAAAATACGTACAGTTCCTATATTATAAGATTGAGATTGGAGTAACGAACGGTCACTAATTATACTTATCTCGGTACTTCCGCCACCAACATCGACATAGATAAAATCGCCCTCTTGTTCCAGCTCGTCCACGATATGACTGTCATATACGATACGTGCTTCTTCAAGACCATTAATAATTTCGATATTTATTCCACTTCTCTCCGAGATATACCGGACAATATCGGCTCCATTCGAAGAATCCCGCATAGCCGACGTAGCACAAGCCCGATAAGACAAGACATTATAAACCTGCATCAGCTGAGAAAAAGCATGCATGAGACGTAATAATTTTTCTGTCTTCTCCGTAGAAATACGACCTTTTGTAAAGGTATCTTGTCCCAATCGCAGCGGTACACGCACAATAAAAACTTTCGATAAATCCGATACACTCTCTCCCGGATAAATACCTTTGATAAGCAATCTCACTGCATTCGAGCCAATATCTATGGCCGCAAAATTAAGTCTGTCCATAAAGTTTCTCATTCTATAAGCGAAGATAATCATTTCCCCAATAAAACATCTCGATTAAAAATAAAGTCTCATTCAAAAACATATAATTTATAATCGCTCCAAAAATGAACTTTCATTCAATATCACTTGTTTTTACCTTGAAAACCATAGTAGAAGAACAAATTTGCGCAATAAATGAAGTGATTGGTTATACTTGGGCAATTGCGCAGTTTCCCCAAAGCGGGAAACAGGAGACTCCTTCCTATTTTTATTTTCAAAAATTCAATCAATAGCTTCGGAAGGAGTCTCTTTTTCAAAGAATATCATCATGCCAAAATAGAGCCGCATACCGGGTGTACCTTTACGAAAAATTACCAGCTCTATGAAATCGAGAATTACATTTAACGGCATGAACCGTTATTCCCCACCGAACTCGGCACAGCCGGGAGACTGCACAGCTATTGTCAACTTACGAAATCAATCAAACTGCCTCAAACCTGTCGGGACACCGGAATATCTATACACTCCGGAAAAGAAAAACCATCGGCTCGTCTATGTTCATATCTGCTACGACGGAGAGCATCATATAACGGAAAATGAAAATACCTTGTATTATGAGGCTCTGATAAAAAAAGAAAACGGAAATATCCAAAAAGAATCAAGCCAGTTGTTCGAGCTAAACGACCTACAAGTTCTGTCTATTCAATCCATAGGAAACACACTCATAATCATCTGTACCGAAAGTATATACTATTTACTTTATAAAGAGGGAAAATATATCTTTTTGGGTGAAAAGCCCGACATACCTGAAATTTCATTTTTCCCTTATGTAGAATATACCGATGCCTACTTCGTAAGCGAATATACCTTTCAACATGGATACAGCAATCCGACCCGACTCGACACCGAAGACATCAATTATTACAACGATGCTTACTACAATGCATTCTTTCAGCTACAAGAAAAAGCATGGAAACGGCACTATTTCATACAACCCATACTCATACGTTATGCCCTCACTTTATATGATGGGAGCCGAATTTTTTCATCGGCTCCGGTCATGGTCTCTTTGCCACACCCCATACAACCCTATCAAATGAGCATACGATTGAAAAATTCAAACAATCTTTGCTTAGGTTCTCATGAAGGACAAATCATCGCCGGGAATTATAGCCTGAAATATTATATTCATCAATTCAATCTCGACAACTGGAAAGATATCGTAAGAAGTATAGACTTTTTTGTCTCTCCCGAAGCCACGATCTTCGAACCCGATCAAAAACAACAAGGCCTTAAATTTACGATCGAACGTACAGAAGAAAACGAAACGATCTCTTTTCTACTGAAAGGAGACATCTCTTTTCTCGACCTGAAAGAGATAAAGAAACGCTACTTACAAGATTCTCTATTTTATAAAATAGCGACCATAGAGGATTGGAGCGACTGGAAGGAAGGTGAATCGTACACCATAGAAAATAAAATACGGCCAGATTTACTCATACACGAGGAGGTTCTTTCGCCAGATAATACGACACTGCTTTCTACGGGAGCACATGTCAGCTATATACACAACAAAAGACTACACATAGCCAACTTAAAGAAAAAACTTTTTCCCGGATTTCCCCTCAGTCTGTTCAACGTGGGAAACAAAAATGCCGAGACTGTCAGTGCTTATATCTGCACTTATCTCAAAACCGAAAGAGGAGAATGCAAAGTCGTTTGGCACGGGAAATCGAACTATTTCTTCAATCAACTTTCACCTTTGATTTCTTACCCCGACAGTAACGCCTATAAAATGGAAATCGTCGTAAAAAGCGAGAAAACCCGATACAAAGGGAGCTTTCTACTGACAGCCTCCGAATATGAAAATAGGGCCGATTATCTTGACGAGACACTCTCTGCAATCACATTGGAAAACGATTCTCTGCCGGCCTCTACCCCACTCGATATACCCTTGTCCGAAAATGACACTTACACACAGCCTAATATACTGCGGGTTTCGGAACTCGAAAACCCGTTTGTATTCCCGTCCGAACAAACTTATACCATCTCGAACGGAGAGATTACAGGCATAGCGACCATTACAGCAGCTTTATCGGAAGGACAGTTCGGTGAATTTCCCTTATATGTATTTACAGAAGAAGGAATATGGGCTTTGCAAAACGGAAACGGAATCGTATGTTACGGAGCACAACATCAACTGAATCGAGAACCCATACTGCCGGAAAACCCTATCGTCCCTCTCGAAGACATGATTATGTTTACTACGGCAAAAGGATTATTTATCATACGAGGCTCCGAAATACAACAGCTCTTATCGTTCGACGAAACCGCCTGCGAAAACAATAGCCCAATCACTCACCACGACATAGACTCTACATTAATTCCTGCAACCACCGATCAAACGACTTTATCTCAATTTATTCAAGGAAGTATCATCGCCTACAATACAATCGAAAAAGAATTGATATGTTGCAGGCCCGATCTCAAATATAGTCTCATTATCCATATTCCTTCTCTCTACATGTATCGCATAAGCCGACAGTACTCTTCCCTATTCTATGATGCCAGTCATCTACTCGCCCAAGACGCAGAGGGAAAAGTTTACGATTTACAAAAAGAATCAGCAGAGATAACCCCAATCGCACTCGTATCCCGCCCAATTACTCTCCAAAGTGAAGAGTACCAAAAATGGAGAGAAGTTTTCTGGCGGCTCTCAATGTCAGAAGGAAAGCTCTTGCTTTCCCTTTGGGGAGGCAATGATGCCGAAGGCAACTTTTCCAAAATCTGTGAAATATCGAGCGCATCAAAAGTAGCAGGACAATTACCCATGCGTTTTACAGGACCGGCATATAAATATTTCAGGCTTATTCTTTGCGGGAACGTCTCCTCTGATTTCCATCTTTCATCTGTCGATATCCACTCCGAAAACATCATCAGCAATCGGTTACACTAATATAAAAAGAGTAGGACTTATTGTATAAGTCCTACCCTACTATTCTCATCTTACCGCAATCTACGGTTTATAGTTTTTCAATCCTTTCAAAGTTGCTGGATCGGTAGCCTCCTCGATACTCATAGCAAAGCCTCCACCCGGAGCACAAGGCTGAACGATACGAGTCTTGTTCGTCACAATATATTTACGAATCGTATAAGCCTGCGGGTTATCCTTATAATGGGCATCGGGAGCATCGGCATATATAGTTGCAATATACTTTTTCCCAGGCTCCAAGAAATCTAAGGAGAAACGAGCCGTATGCCCATTCTCATCGACCGTGGAACCTACATACCAATTATTACCCCCTTTTTCCCGGCGTGCCACCGTAATATAATCTCCCGGCTCTGCCTCCAAATAACGGCTGTCGTCCCAATCGACAGGCACATCTTTAATAAACTGAAAAGCATCGAGGAAACGATTATAATTTTCGGGTAAATCGGCTGCCATCTGTAAAGGACTATACATGGTCACGTATAAAGCCAGTTGCCGAGCCAGAGTAGAACGAACATAGCTGTGGTTATCGGGATTAAGTTTAGAAATATCCGTCTCGAAAATACCGGGAGTATAATCCATCGGACCTCCGATAAGCCGTGTAAATGGCAAAATAGTGGTATGGTCGGGATTATTGCCCCCGAACGATTCATACTCGGTTCCTCTCGCCGACTCGTTACCGATAAGATTGGGATAAGTACGGCTCAAACCCGTAGGACGAACAGCTTCATGGGCATTCACCATAATCTTATGCTTGGCGGCTTCGGTCAATGCATAGAGATAATGATTAACCATCCATTGTCCGTAATGATGTTCCCCACGAGGTATAATATCTCCCACATATCCACTCTTCACGGCATCATAGCCATGATCGTTCATAAACTGATATGCTTTCTCCATGTGCCGTTCATAATTACGAACCGAACCCGAGGTCTCATGATGCATAATCATTTTCACCCCCTTCGATTTGGCATACCGCTCTATTTCTTCTACATCGAAATCGGGATACGGTGTGATAAAATCGAATACATAGTCTTTCGACTTACCTATCCAATCTTCCCACCCTATGTTCCAACCTTCCACCAGCACAGCGTCAAATCCATGTTCTGCGGCAAAATCGATATATTCTTTTACATGCTCGGTATTAGCGGCATGACGTCCATTAGGCGTCAAACGAGAATAATCGACCAAATCGAGTTTCACATGAGGCAAATCGGTATAAGCCCAAGTACTTTTCCCGGTTATCATTTCCCACCATACACCTATATATTTCGTCGGTTTTATCCAACTCGTATCTTCATAGACACACGGTTCATTCAGATTAAGAGTCATTTTGGATGCAAGAATATCACGCGCATCGTCACTAACAATAATCGTGCGCCATGGAGATTTCGCCGGAGTTTGCATATATCCCTTATCCCCCAATGCATCGGGTGTAAGGTGAGACTCGAATATCATATTTTTGTCGTCCAAATCGAGCGACATACAAGAATAATCGACCAATGCAGCTTCATGCAAATTAATATACAAACCATCGTCGGTTTTCATCATTAAAGCCGTTTGCACCCCCGTAGGAGAGAATGGAGTTTGAGAAGAATTCGGTGTAATAGCCTCGTTCATCAATCCACGGATTTCGGACAATTTCGACGTCACAGTGGAATACTCCTGTGTATCATAATCGCCCGGGAGCCAAAAAGCTGTATGGTCTCCCGCCATAGCAAACTGCGTCTTCTCTTCTTTAATCACAAAATAATCCAAATTGGGCTGATCGGGAAATTCATATCGGAATCCTACCCCATCGTCAAATACCCGGAAACGAATAATCATACGACGATCGGTCGACGGTTGTTCCAATGTTACTTCCAATTCATTATAATGATTCCTAATCTCTTTTACCTCTCCCCAAACGGGTTTCCATGTCTCATCGAAAGTCGATGTCTCAGAACCAGCCAAACGAAATCCATCGGTTAAATTTTTTCCCGACTTCAACTCTAATCCCAATTTACTCTCTTTAATAACCGGCCGACCTTTATAATCTACTTTATAAACAGGGACTCCATTATCCAATTCAAAATCTAATACAATGTTCCCGTCAGGAGATTTCAAAGTCTCGGCTCTCAAAATGCCATAAGACAACAAAGCCATAAGAATAAAAATCAGTCGTTTCATTTATTCAATACATTTATTTGGGTTTTATAAAACTACGGAGAAGCATCTCAACTGCAAAGATAGGAGTTTAAGCTCCGACTCAAAAATTTCTCTATCCCTCCTTTAATTAAGAAAAACGAATAATTGAAGAAACAGTTTAAACAAACGACCTGTTTAACTTAAAATATAAATTCCTTTTATTTCAATAACGATAATCTCACCGAGATTCCATAATTGCTGTTCGTAATAGGATATGATGAAGAGGATACTAACGGTGTATTAATCTGATGGTCGAAATAAGCCCCTACCGTAATACGTTTACTCAATACATAATTGGCTGTTACTTTCAACATCGTAGTACGAGTACCACTGGTTGCCTGCGTAAAATTCTGTTCGATACGGCGAATGAGAGCCTGATTCTTGCGGAATGAAAAATCGGCATTGATTGTCAAATCGTTGCTAACACCTGTTTGAGACCCTTTCAATTTCAAAATCGTATTAAAATTAGCGATCTTATACCCGGCCCCGATTGTAAAATCGGTTGTCGACGCCTCTACGATTTGTCCGGCTGCCGAATTCAATGTCAACGTGCGGGAATCTTTATACTCTATATTGCCTGTAACATTATTTTTCAGTGTCACCTTTAACCCGATAAGGGGAGCGAACCTCTCGGTTATCATTACCGATGATATATCGAATGGAGAAGAGGGTATGGGATTGCCCGTAAGTTCATCGCGAACGAAACCGAAATCCCCGTCTGATTCCACCCAATTAAGGAACGAAGTAAATGATCCCACAGCATAGGTACACTGGTAAGCATGCGATAGAGTAAACGCTTTAAAGTGTTTCTTTATAAACGGTATTTGCATGAAACCATCGTAAGTAATTCGCCAGTTCGGCAATATAGCCGACAATCCCGGGAACGGAGACAAATCGATTTTACGGGCATCACGGCCAGAATATGCAGCAATAAATGCAGGTATCATTACATCGGCAGAACTACGATTCACACCGCCGTTAGCCGAATCATAGGGCTTATCTCCAAAGCCGGTAGAGGCAATAAAACCTTTATTCGGATAATTGCCCAACGATCCGTAATGCGCTTCTAACCGAGCCGCTATTATTTCCCGATTTTTCAAAAAATCATCGAATGCTTGCGACGAATATCCGTCTTTTGCAGAACTACTCCTAAATGCAGTCTTCAATGCAATATGTGTCTTGGTATAGCTTCCGCCTCGTACAGTCGGCATATCGTCAAACATAAATTGCATTTGAGAACTACGCGTGTCTGTTCTATTTCCTGTCAAGTTTATTTTCAAGCCCCGGATAGGTTCAAGCGCTATTTCGAAATTAAACTCTTCGGTACGACCGATAACCGCCGGACTTATCTGCGTGGAATCACATAAAAGCCAACCACGTTCTTTTGCCCGATATACATAGCTCTCATCAGTAAAACCAAAAGCGAAATCGAGGCCGGGAGCCATAGGACCATACGAAGTCGATTGCCCGAATACATCGCCTACATTCGGGGAAAACAGAGGTAACGAAGTAGTATTGGTCTTACGATAACGCACGCTCGCATTTCTTACCATCATCAATCCCCGTAAAGAATATTCGGCTGCTTCTTTCCAGAAATTACGTTCATTCTTATTCGAAGGAGTAATTATCACATTCAAGCGTTGGGTTCCTTTATCGAGAATCACTACATTATTGGCATCGAGAACTTTCGTCCTCAGAGCCACTTTCTTTCCGGCATCGTCCCTCGCCACAACTTTTACCTTCTTATTGTTGAGATTATGCCTTAAAGTAACCGTAGTATCTTCCCGAAGCAAAATGGTACGTTCGAATTTTCTATTTTTCTTCGCTGCCGCAGCTCTATTATTGGAAGAAAAACGTTTGTTTATCTTCTGCAAATATTTCGACTTATTGTATAATTGTTCAAAATTGAAACGCCCGTCAAAGCTCAACTGCCCTTGATTATTCACCGAGTTACCTAAATCTATTTCCTCTGAAATCTGGGCTCCCCTATCCCAAGTGTATGTAGCGTTATACTTGGCATTAAACGACAAATAATCAAGAACAGGTATCTTGCTGAACGGAGCCGTATACGATGCATTGAAAGTTTGATTATAATTCCACGGTGTTCCCAAATTCTTGATGCTGGTCAACACGGTATCTTTCCATGCTTCGTATTCATCTGGGAAAAGCTGTTTATTCACCACACCGACCGGCTCCTCGATATGAGCGTTCGTCATCGTTTGCAACGAAAGGTTTATCGACTTGGTGAGATTCCATGTCAACGAGAACTGCCGATCCCATAAAAAACTTTTACTTACACTCGTCGGCAATGCCATTCCTCCCGATCCACTCACATCGCGAATCTGCTGTTCATAATAATATCGCGACATATTGGTATTAAACGCAATATTATTAGGCAAATAATTAAATTCCCATTCCTTCAAAAATTTCAAATGCTTAGATTTACTCTTTAATCCCTTCAACGGGACAAAAGGTTTAACAAAAGGAGTATAGGAATAAGTGAAACTACCCCGATAATCGTATGTATTCTCAAATTCGGTAGTAGGGTCTTGTTTCGATTGTCGATTATAAGAATAGCTGATAGAAAAATTAGCCGGGTCATAGGGCATAGGATTCTTACTCCTAATATCAAAAGAAACTCCCGACAAACTGAAACTCTCGACAGTCGATTTCTCTATCGAAGCATCACTTATAGAGTCACGCTCGGCTTTACTGCCCGCATTGTCCAAAGCATCTTTCAACAAGATATCTTGATCGAGCGGATTGTATTTAGGAGAAGTACGTTGTTCGGTAATCGAATAAAATAATGGGGCTTTCAATTTGACTTTTTCTGGCAAAAAACGCCCTAACTCAACCATCGTAGCTATATTATACTGATAGTAATCGTCTAATCGACGTTCCGTAAGGCTTTGGTCTATCCCCCCAAAACCGACAGTTTCTACATGCCCCGCGATATTCAGCGTAGCAATATCCGACAAACCGAGATTTACATTTGCTTTGGCAGCCCAACCACCAGATTGGTCAAAATCGGTCAAACGCATTTCATTCACCCAAACGACTATATCCTTAGCTGCATTCGAATTATTTCTCACACCGATCATCATCGTACGAACATCGCTCAAAGAAGGGTTCCCCACGATAGTCACCTTATTTTGATTTTTATCGGGATCATAACTGGAATAACGGGTTTGAAACGTCACAGTCGAATTATCCATACGTTTCTTTGCATTCCGTTCCAGCTTCAAATCGGTAAACAAAGAAAGAGGGAAATCAAACATATTGGATTGTGGCCAAACCGCTTCCTGATCTTGTGCATTATACGTGCTATAATTACCCGGCTCCGTCAATGACAACGGGACCTCATACTCATAATAATTCGATTTACTATCGGATCCTAATCGTAAAAACACAGACACATCGCCATCTCGTAAATTAGTTTTATCGTCAATCAGTTTCTCTGCATGTACAAACATCTGTAACCGCTTGTATGTACGCATATCCATACCACTGTTCTTATAAACCGCACGAGCATCTCCCGACTGCAAATCGGTTACTTTCAAAGACATGGCTTGTTCATTAAGCTGAGTTATTTGCGATTGCCCCGGGTCTATGATACGGGTTACACCCGGAGGTAAAACATAATTAACAGGAACCTGTCCTGCATTCTCCTCAATATTTACCACCGATATATCCATCTTACCCTGAGCCGGAGCATCTCCTTTCAAATTCAAAGCATAGTTATACGTTCGCCATTCACCCCGAACCAATTCCAACGTGGCAAAACGCAAATGTGTCTCACACTCAAAACCCGTCATAAACATGCGGATAAAACGTATCGTTTTAAAATCTTGAATAGATCACACTTTCTTCTGAGGACGAGACAAAGGAATTTTGAATTGATACCACACAGCTTTTCCTTCTTCACCATTGCGGAGCCGGACGGTTGTCTCCCGCTTATCGGTAATACAGTTTTTCCCCACCTCCAAGCTATCGGGGCATAACGATATGCGGTACTGATAATACCTTTCATATTCGTTCAACGTATTATCCTGATTGATATCCTCCACATCAGGAACGCTTTTGGAAGACTGATAATACGAATCGTTCATTTCCTCGGGAGACCGGGAATTGTTTTCTGTTCCGTTATATCGTTTATACCGATCCAATATAGAAGTTTGGGCATCGTCATAATCGTGTCCACGATAAAAATGGTAATTATCCCCGGCCGGATCGTTAAACGGAGAAAACTGATCTTGTCGCATAGCCTCCACTACCGCCGGAGATAGTTTAGTTTCGAGCTTGTCCAAATAATCTCTATATGATGGGAACCCATATTCCTCGTCATTCGACAGACCGTCTAAACCTACGTCTTGCAAAGCCCGTGCACCACTGGTATTATCGAATGCATAAGTCAAAGACTGACGTTTGGATACCTTTCCCCACACCGTAGTCGCTATCTGTGTTGTATCACCGTCGACCGGCAAACCGTTCTCGAAAGACTTCATACCGTCTTTGAGAATATCTTCCGACACTTCTCCCAAATTGAAATACAATTCTCCCCCGTTATGATTAGTCTGATTCTCATCTAAAAACGGATCCATAAGCCAGAACTGTATATATTCGATATTCGATGATTCGAAATCGGTATAATCCATTTTTCGCATAATCCCGCCCCAACGGTTCTCCGGATTCAACAAAAGCCCTTGTGAGTCGATATTATCGGCATCGAGATTGTACGGTCCCCGTTCCTGTGGATAAAATGAAAGGTTCAATGTCTGTAAGGTCGTCGATTCTCCATAATTGATTTCCTTATTGGGAAATATCTCCCGTACACTCACCTCACGCACATAAGGATTAGACAATTGGTCCAAATCATTTTTCAGGTGAGCCGGTATCAATGTCGAGTTTTTCTGAGTAAACATTCTATCGATATAATACCACGATAGCAATGCTCTATTTTGCCCATAACGAATATCATTGGAATAACGAGCTTCGGGAAACAAAGCATCAGATGAAGGGTCGTACGGAGTGGAAGCCAACGTCCACGAATAAGGAGACTTCAAGTCCAACCCTGTTTGTGTCGATTCGAAATCATCGATATACGATGTTCCCTGCGAGCTGCCGTTTTTGGATTTATGCGGTATCAATTGGGCAAATTCAGCCGTGAGAGCCAACGTAGAAGGAGCTGTTGCGTTTACAGTCGGAATTTTATTCAACAAATTGGTCAACCATAAAAAATTCGTATTATAAGACAAATTCACTCCCCACAAAGTATTATTCAGTACCTCATCACCCATATTTACTTTTTCTGTCAGGGACTTTTCAGACAAATGCATAATCGTCGCTCCTACATTAAAATCTTTGGAGAACGCATAATTCAAATCGAGTCCCAGCATTGTCTTACGTTGCATATTGAACATCGATTGATTTTCAAGCGATACACTAATCGGAGTACCCGCCTCGATTATACTTTGGTTCAATATCGTCACGACACCCATCGCATAATCCACAATATAATCGGAATTTTCGACCAAAGTCATACCTCCGGCAGTAACGACCACCGATCCCCGAGGTACATTCATCGCATTTAATCTTATCTCTGCGCCCGAAGATGCTTTATATTCTCCGGTCATAATAAATTTATTCTTCTCCGATACTTGCTGGGCGATAGTCAATGTCGAATCATACAGCTCTTGATAAACATACTTTTCCGCTATCGCCGCATTTCCTATTTTTTCGGCCAAGTGACTACCGAACGGCTCTATGACCGGAAATATAATTCTCCCGTTCGAAGATTGAATCGTATACCCCTCTATGTAGTCAAAAATACCATCGGAATATTCCGACTCATTCGCATCCAAACGGTCGAGGTTCATTACTTGCAACAAAGTCTGATTGGATATATTCCCCTCCGGTATATTATTTACAGCTACCCCCGTAGAATCATTCTGATATTTAATGTACAGCCTGAATTTATCCTTCTGAACCTGATAGGCCCCCAGCGAATAAACATTTTTCATCATTAAATCCCAAATGGGTAATGAGGTCGATATGGTAGAACCCTTCAACATTTTCAGAAAAAGACATTGATCCGTATCGGTAACATCTCCCGAAAATTCCCCAACCTGATAAACCTGTCCGTTATAAGTATATTCATAAGCGACA
>ERZ824575.2364-NODE-2364-length-14929-cov-9.308794_pt1 | contig 14929 bp, 11 predicted proteins | sample MGYA00519470_ERZ824575 | MGnify/ENA primary metagenome ERZ824575 (study PRJEB31778, sample SAMEA3449170) | human gut metagenome | biome: human gut; feature: human-associated habitat; material: faeces | place: United Kingdom | collected 2010/2012 ...
AGTAGCGGCCCATCACCGTGGCGATCCTGCCGACGCCCAGCTGGGCGCACTTGTCCTGCAGCTCCTGCACGAAGCCCTTGCCGCTGGTGGGGGACACGTCCCGCCCGTCCAGGAAGCAGTGGATATACACCTTCGTCAGCCCCTTGTCCTTGGCCATCTGCAGCAGGGCGAACAGATGCTCGATGTGGGAGTGTACGCCGCCGTCGGACAGCAGGCCGTACAGATGCAGGCTGGTGCCCTTGGCAAGGCAGTCGTCCATGGCCTTGTTGTAGGCCTCGTTCCGGAAGAAGCTGCCGTCCTCGATGGCGCGGCTGATGCGGGGCAGATCCTGGAACACCACGCGGCCGCCGCCGATGTTGGTGTGGCCCACCTCGCTGTTGCCCATCTGCCCGGCGGGCAAACCCACGTCCAGTCCGCTGGCGGACAGGGTGGTATGAGCGTAGTCACGGAACAGACCGTCCAGCACCGGGGTGTTGGCCAGCGTAACGGCGTTGTCGTCCGCCGGCGGCGCGATGCCGAAGCCGTCCATGATGATAAGGGTCGTGGGAGTTTTGTTCATGCCTTCCTCCTGTTGGGTTCAGTCCTGATTGGCGGCGTTGATGATCTCCACGAAGTCCGCAGCGTTCAGGGCTGCGCCGCCGATGAGGCCGCCGTCGATGTCGGGCTGGCTCAGCAGCTCGGCGGCGTTGGCGGGCTTCATGGAGCCGCCGTACTGGATGGTGATGGAACGGGCGATGCGGGCGCCGTACAGGTGGCGCACGGTGGTGCGGATGAAGGTGCAGACCTCGGCGGCCTGCTCGGCGGTGGCGGTCTTGCCGGTGCCGATGGCCCACACGGGCTCATAGGCGATGACGCACTTGCGCAGCTTCTCGGCGGGCACACCGGCCAGGGCGGACTTCACCTGCAGGGCGATCAGCTCCATGGTGATGCCCAGCTCGCGCTGCTCCAGGGTCTCGCCCACGCAGATGATGGGGTGCAGGCCCGCGTCCAGGGCGGCCAGCGCCTTCTTGTTGACGGTGAAGTCGGTCTCGCCGAAGTACTGGCGGCGCTCGGAGTGGCCGATGATGACGTACTTCACGCCCAGATCCTTCAGCATCTCGGCGGACACCTCGCCGGTGTAGGCACCGGACTTCTCATAGAACACGTTCTCGGCGCCCACGGAGACCCGCAGATCCTTGAAGGCCCGGATGGCGGTGGAAATGTTGACGGAGGGGACGCACACCACCACGTCGCACCACTTGGCCTTGGGCATGATGGCTTTCAATTCTTCGGCGAACTTCTTGGTCTCGCTGGCGGTCATGTTCATTTTCCAGTTGCCGGCGATAATGGTCTTACGATATCTGCGATTCATGTTTTTCTAAGCTCCTCTAATCTATTTCAAATGATCATGAAAATCAGTTTCAATCATTTTTCCGGCGGCATGAACGTCGGAAAAATACCGCGATCCAGCCGCCTGGGGCGGCGTCACCAGTCCGCAGACTGGTGAGGGGGGGATCTAAAGGGGGGATGAAATCCCTTCTTTACTTATCTAAGAGGCAGGCCACGCCGGGCAGCTCCAGACCCTCCAGGAATTCCAGAGAGGCGCCGCCGCCGGTGGAAATGTGGGTGATCTTGTCGGCAAAGCCCATCTGCTCCACGGCTGCCGCGCTGTCGCCGCCGCCCACGATGGTGACGGCGCCGCTGTCGGCCAGGGCCTGGGCCATGGCACGGGTACCGGCGGCAAAGTTCTCGAACTCAAACACGCCCATGGGGCCGTTCCACACCACGGTGCCCGCGCCCTTCACGGCGTCGCAGAAGGTCTTGGTGGTGTCGGGGCCGATGTCCATGCCCTCGTAGTCGGCGGGGATGGCCATGGTGCTGACCACCTGGCGGTTGGCATCGTTGGAGAAGCTGTCGGCGGCCACGGTATCGGTGGGCAGCAGCAGCTTCACGCCGTTCTTTTTGGCCTTTTCGATCATCTCCAGGGCGTAGTCCAGCTTGTCGTTCTCACACAGGCTCTTGCCGATCTCGCCGCCCTGGGCCTTGGCAAAGGTGTAGGCCATGCCGCCGCCGATGATGATGGTGTCGGCCTTGTCCAGCAGATTGCGGATCACGCCCAGCTTGTCGCTGATCTTAGCGCCGCCCAGCACCGCCACAAAGGGGCGCTTGGGATCGTCCAGGGCCTTGCCCATGATCTCCAGCTCCTTGGCCACCAACAGGCCGGATACGGCGGGCAGGAAGGCCGCCACACCGGCAGTGGAGGCGTGGGCCCGGTGTACGGTGCCGAAGGCGTCGGACACATACAGCTCCGCCATGGAGGCCAGCTCCTTGGCAAAGCCGGGGTCGTTCTTCTCCTCGCGGATGTCGAAGCGCAAGTTCTCCAGCAGCATGATCTCGCCGCCCTTCAGGGCAGCGGCCTTGGCCTTGGCGTCCTCGCCCACGATGTCCTTGGCGAAGATGACCTCCCGGCCCAGCAGCTCGCTGAGGCGCTTTGCCACGGGGGCGAGGCTCAGCTTTTCCTTCCACTCGCCCTTGGGCTTGCCCAGGTGGGAGCAAGCGATGACCGCCGCGCCCTTGTCCAGCAGATACCGGATGGTGGGCAGGGCCGCCACGATGCGCTTGTCGCTGGTGATCTCGCCGGTGGTCTTGTCCTGGGGGACATTGAAGTCGCAGCGCAGCAGGATCTTCTTGCCCGCCACGTCCACGTCCATGATCGTTTTCTTGTTGTAGTTCATATTCGCGTCTCCTTTACAGAGTGTTGTTGTCATATTGTTCCGCCATCTCGCCCGCGCCGGTCAGACCGGGGAAGCCGTTCTGCCGCAGGGCCTCATAGGTGAGGATGGCCACGGAGTTGCTGAGGTTCAGGCTACGGGCATCGCTGCGCATGGGCAGCCGGATGCACCGGTCATAGTGGGCCGTGCGGAAGTCCTCCGGAAGGCCCGCCGTCTCCTTGCCGAAGAACAGCCAGCAGTCGGAAGAGAACCGGGCCCCAGTGTAGTCCCGCGGGGCCTTGGTGGTGGCCAGCCACAGGTCGGCCAGCGCCTCGGGATGCTGGCGAAAGAGATCCTCCAGACCGTCGTAGTCCCGCACCTCCACCAGGTGCCAGTAGTCCAGCCCGGCCCGCTTGACGGCCCGGTCGGAGATATCAAAGCCCAGAGGGCGGACAAGATGCAGACGGCTGCCGGTGGCGGCGCAGGTGCGGGCAATGTTGCCGCAGTTCTGTGGGATCTCCGGCTCCACCAGCACGATGTTCAGCATGACTTCTCCACCCCTTTATCAAAAAACCTTGCCTAGTATAAAACAATTCCTCTGGAAATTCAACATCAAAATTATTAAAAAAGGTGATTTTCTCATTAAAATATTGGTTTTAATCGCCGATTTTTCCGCAAAACCGTCCTTTCTGCCTTTTTCCACATTTTTCGCGGCGGCGCGGACGAAAAGTTGTTGGAAATTCTCTGCGAAAACACTGGATTTTCCCGCAGGATATGTTATACTATCCATAAGAAGAATTGCTGTCATCTCTTTTCAGGGGGTGTTTTCCAATGGATCACAATCTGGCGATCATTGATCTTCGCGCCGGCGGTGCCGGCGCCGATACCGCTATCAAACCGCTGATGCTGCAAGCAATACTCTTTTGCCCCGTTATCCGGTGGGTGTGTCAGGAGTTATTGCCCTGCGGCGTCGGGCGGTTTTTTGTTGTCTGTGACGAAAAATGGCGGGAGGAGACCGCCGATGCCATACAGGGCATAGACGGTGTGACCTTCCATGACAGGTTGGAGGAAGCGCTTTCCGCCGCCGAGGGCGATGTGATCGTCGTTCCCGGCGCGGTGGTGCCCGTGTGGGGCGAGGGAAACCGCGCCGTCTATACCGCCGACGCCGCGCTGCTGCGCGCCCGTCTGGCGGAGGGCCTGACGCTGGGCGACTGTCCGGCGGAGGCCGAGGGCGTCCGCCAACTGTGGCAGAGTCCCAGCATCGCGCCGTCCTTCCTGCCGGTGGCTGACGCCGCGGCGCTTCAGGCGGCCATGCCCGCCGCCCGCGAGCTGCTGATGCGGCGGATGGCCATGAACGGCGTCGCCGTCATCGACCCCAATAATACCTATGTGGATCCCCGCTGCGCCGTGGCGCCGGGCGTGACGCTGCTGCCGGGGACGATCCTGCGGGGGCATACCGTTATCGGCAAGGGCTGCGAGATCGGCCCCAATACCATGATCCGTGACTGCGTGGTGGGCAAGGATACCACCGTCAACGCCAGCCAGCTCAACGAGAGCACCATCGGCAGCCACACCACCGTGGGCCCCTTTGCCTATGTGCGGCCGGGCTGCGCCGTGGGCGACCACTGCCGCATCGGCGACTTCGTGGAGCTGAAGAACTCCAGGCTGGACGAGGGCACCAAGGTCAGCCATCTCACCTATGTGGGCGACAGCGACATCGGCAAGCGGGTCAACTTCGGCTGCGGCACCGTCACCACCAACTATAACGGCCTGAAGAAATTCCGCTGCACCGTGGGGGACGACGTGTTCCTGGGCTGCAACACCAACCTGATCGCTCCGGTCACCATCGGGGACGGGGCGTACACCGCCGCCGGCTCCACCATCGACAAGGATGTGCCCGCCGGTGCGCTGGCTGTGGCCCGTGCGCGGCAGGAGAACAAGCCCGGCTGGGCCGCCCGGTTCTTCAAAAATAAGAAGAAGTAAAAATTTACATAAAAAAATAACAAAAGAGGAGGATGTTTCACCATGATTTCTCACGGCAAGGACATCAAAATTTTCACCGGCAACGCCAACCCCGCTCTGGCACAGGAGATCTGCAAGATCATCGGCACCAAGCTGGGCGAGGCAGAGGTCAAGAGCTTCGCTGACGGCGAGGCTTCCGTCTCCCTGTACGAGACCGTCCGCGGCAGCGACGTGTTCCTGATCAACTCCACCTGCAAGCCTGTCAACGACAGCCTGATGGAGCTGCTGATCATGATCGACGCCTGCAAGCGCGCCAGCGCAGGCCGCGTCACCGCGGTGATCCCCTACTTCGGCTATGCCCGCCAGGACCGCAAGGCCAAGAGCCGCGACCCCATCTCCGCCAAGCTGGTGGCCAACATGCTGACCGCCGCCGGCGCCGACCGGGTGCTGACCATGGATCTGCACGCCAGCCAGATCCAGGGCTTCTTTGATATCCCCGTGGATAACCTGCTGGGCAACCCCGTGTTCGTGGACTACTACGCCAAGAAGTTCGGCGAGAAGTGCGAGAACATGGTGGTAGTGTCCCCCGACGTGGGCAGCGTGGCCCGCGCCCGCACCTTCGCCCAGAAGCTGCACATGAACCTGGCCATCGTGGACAAGCGCCGCCAGAAGGCCAACCAGTGCGAGGTCATGAACGTGATCGGTGACGTGGAGGGCAAGGACTGCATCCTCTTTGACGATATGGTGGATACCGCCGGCAGCATCTGCAACGCCGCCAAGGCCATCGTGGAGGTGGGCGGCGCCAACAGCGTGTACGCCTGCGCCAGCCACGGCGTGCTGTCCGGCCCTGCGCTGGAGCGCATCAACAACAGCGTCATCAAGGAGATGGCCCTGCTGAACACCATTCCCGAGGAGATGGGCAAGGGCTGCGACAAGATCAAGTATCTGTCCGTCGCCCCCATGTTTGCCGAGGCCATCGAGCGCATCTATCAGGAGATCTCCATCGCCAAGCTGTTCAACTGAGAAATCGCTTTTCAAACTGAAAAAACCGTGCTATAATAGGGGAACTGCGCGTTGCAGTTCCCCTATTCTTCGCGGGGGGAACGAGACCATAGATAAGGGAGGGACGCGCCATGTTTTTCAATCGCAGCCAGAGCGGCGGCGTCAACTGGATACTGGTGGGGCTGGGCAATCCCGGCAAGCAGTATGAGAGCACCCGCCACAACATGGGCTGGCTGGCCCTGGACAGTCTGATGGAGCAGGAGAAATTCACCCTGCCCAAGCTGCGCTTCAAGGCGTGGACGGGCATTTTCGAGAAGGACGGCAATAAAATACTGGTGATGAAGCCCCAGACCTACATGAACCTCTCCGGCGAATCGGTGGGGGAGGCGGCCCGGTTCTATAAGGTGCCGGCGGATCATGTGGTGGTGATCTCCGACGATGTGTCGCTGCCGGTGGGCAAGCTGCGCATCCGCAAGGGCGGCAGCGCCGGCGGCCACAACGGCCTGAAGAACATCATCGCCCATCTGGGCACCGACCAGTTCCCCCGCATCAAGGTGGGGGTGGGCATGCCGGAGCATCCGGATCACGAGATGATCGACTGGGTCATCGGCAAGCCCAAGGGCGACGAGGCCAAGCTGCTGCGCCAGACTCTGGATCGCGCCGCCAACGCGGCGCTGTGCCTGATGAAGGAGGGCCCCGACAAGGCCATGAACAAGTTTAACGGGTAAAAGTAGCGGAACGGAAACATATGTGTAGGGCGGGGTGACCACACCCCGCCGCTTACCGAAGCGTAGATGTATCCTGTGCGGCGGCCTGTGGTCAGGCCGCCCTACGAAAGGAAAAAGCCAATATCACGGAAAGGAGGGGGAATATGAACGCGCTGCTGAAAGAGCTATTGCAAATGCCGGAGGCCCGCGCGCTGCTGGACAGCACGCTGCGCCGCGATAAGCCCATGGTTACCGGCGTATCCCCCGTCCACCGGGCCATGCTGGCGGCGGCCATGTTTCAGGAGACGGGCCGTCCCATGCTGCTGCTGTGCGGCGACGAGACGGAGGCCATGAAGCTCTCCGGCGACCTGCACGCCCTGACGGGGCAGAACGTGACGCTGCTGCGGCGGCGTGACTGGCAGCTGCGGCCCAGCGCCGCGGCCAGCCGCAGCTGGGAACATCAGCGTCTGGCGGCGCTGTACGCCATGGCGCGTGGCGAGGCACCGCTGGTGGTGGCCGCCATTGACGCGGCGGTGCAGCGGTGTGTGCCGGAAAGTGTGCTGCTGGAGAGCGCCGTTACCATGAAGACCGGCGAAAGCTATCCGGTGGAGACGCTGACGGCACGGCTCACGGCGGCGGGCTACGTCCGCTGCCAGCAGGTGGAGGGCCCCGGCCAGTTCGCCTTGCGGGGCGGGATCCTGGACGTGTTCTCCCCCGCCATGGAGCAGCCGGTGCGCTGCGAATTCTGGGACGATGAGCTGGACGCCATGGGCGCCTTTGACGTGACCACCCAGCGGCGCGTCCACAACCTGAACGAGACGCTGCTGCTGCCCGCCGGAGAGGTGCTGCCCTTCCGGACGGCGGACACGGCGGAGAAGGCCGCCGCCGCGCTGGAAGCGGCGGCAAAGAAGCTGAAAAGAAAGGCGGATGCCCAGCCGCTGCTGCGGCAGCTGGAGAGCGACGCCAACGCCCTGCGGCAGGGGATCGCCCCCAACGGCAGCGACCGGTATCTGGCGGCGGTGTACCCGGAAAAGACCACGGCCCTGGACTATCTGCCGGAGAACGCCATCGTGTGCGTGTGCGAGGGCGGACGGGTCAGCGAGGGGCTGAAGGGCTGGCTGTGGCAGCTGAAGGAGGACGTGTCCGCGGCGGCGGAGAACGGCTTCATGGCCCCGGCCATGGGTGAGCTTGCCCTGACGGAGGGGGAGACGGCGGCCCGATTGGCCCGCTTCGCCCTGTGCCAGATGGACAGCCTGCCCACCAGCCGGTATCTGCTGCCACCGGGAGAGCTGCTGCAGATCTCCGCCCGGCAGTTGAGCACCTACGGCGGCTCGCTGGAGACGGCGGCCTCCGACATGGCCCACTATCTCGCCGCGGGCTACCGCGTGGCGGTGCTGTGCGGCGGCGAGGTGCGGGCCAACAATATGCAGGAGCTGCTGCGCAGCCGCGATATCACGGCGGCGCTGTCCCTCCGGGGCGAGACGCTGCCCCAGCCGGGACAGGCGGTCATCATGCTGGGGGCGGTCAGCGCCGGAAGCGAGTGGCCGTCACTGAAGCTGGCGGTGCTGACGGAGGGCCAGTTGACCGAGAGCACCGGCGGCCGCCAGAAAAAGCCCCGCCGCGTCAGGGACAGCAGCCGCCAGAAGCTGCAATCCTACACCGACCTGACCCCCGGCGACCTGGTGGTGCATGCCCACCACGGCATCGGACGCTTTGTGGAAATGCTGCGCCTGCCGGTGGACGGGGTGGAAAAGGACTATATCAAGATCGCCTACGCCGGAAGCGACTGCCTGTATGTGCCTGCCACATCGCTGGATCTGGTCAGCAAGTACATCGGCGCCGGCGGCGAGGACAGCGAAAGACCCGCCAAGCTCAACAAGCTGGGGGGCACCGAGTGGGCCAAGACCACCTATCGGGCCAAGGCCGCCGCCAAGGAGCTGGCGGCGGGACTGATCCAGCTCTATGCCCAGCGGCAGCGGCAGCCGGGCTTCGCCTTTTCGCCCGACAGCCCGTGGCAGCGGGAGTTTGAGGACGCCTTCGACTATGAGGAGACCTCCGACCAGCTCCGGGCCATCGAGGAGATCAAGGGCGACATGGAGAAGGCTATCCCCATGGATCGCCTGCTGTGCGGCGACGTGGGCTACGGCAAGACGGAGGTGGCCCTGCGGGCCGTGATGAAGTGTATTCTGGACGGCAAGCAGGCGGCCATTCTGGTGCCCACCACCGTATTGGCCCAGCAGCATTACGCCACGGCCCAGAGCCGCTTCCGCTCCTTCCCGGTGACGGTGGAGGTGCTGTCCCGGTTCCGCACCCCCAAGCAGATCAAGGAGATCCTGGAGCGGGTGAAAACCGGCCGGGTGGATCTGCTGATCGGTACCCACAAGCTGCTGAACAAGAGCGTGGAATTCAAGGATCTGGGTCTGCTCATCATCGACGAGGAGCAGCGCTTCGGCGTCACCCACAAGGAGAAGCTGCGGGAGCGGGTGAAGCAGGTGGACACCCTGACGCTGTCCGCCACCCCCATTCCCCGCACGCTGAATATGGCCCTGTCCGGCATCCGGGACATGAGCACCATCGAGGAGCCGCCCCAGGATCGCCAGCCGGTGCAGACCTATGTGCTGGAGCACGACTGGGGCGTCATCGCCGAGGCCATCCGCCGTGAGCTGGATCGTGGCGGACAGGTCTATTACCTCCACAACCGTGTGGAGAATATCGAAAACGCCGCCGGACGGCTGCGGCAGCTTTTGGGAGAAGAGGTGGCCATCGCCACCGCCCACGGTAAGATGGGCGAGCGGGAGCTGAGCCGCGTCATGCAGCAGATGGCCGACGGCGAGGTGCAGGTGCTGGTGTGCACCACCATCATCGAGACCGGCATCGACATCCCCAACGTCAACACCCTGATCATCGAGGACGCCGACCGGCTGGGTCTGAGCCAGCTGCACCAGATCCGGGGCCGCGTGGGCCGCTCCGGACGGCGGGCCTACGCCTATCTCACCTATCGCACCGGCAAGGTACTCAGCGAGGTGGCCAGCAAGCGGCTGTCCGCCATCCGGGAGTATGTGGAGTTCGGCAGCGGCTTCCGCATCGCCATGCGGGATCTGGAGATCCGGGGCGCCGGCAACCTGCTGGGACCGGAGCAGTCCGGCTATATGATGAGCGTGGGCTATGATATGTACCTGAAGCTTTTGAACGACGCGGTGCTGGAGCAGCAGGGCAAGCGGGCGGAGATCCCGCCGGACTGCGCCGCCGACCTGACGGTGTCCGCCTATATCCCGGAGCGGTATGTGCCCTCGGCGGAGCAGCGGATGGATCTCTATCGCCGCATCGCCGCCCTGCGCACCGACGAGGACGCGGCGGAGCTGACCGACGAGCTGCTGGATCGCTACGGCGACGTGCCCGCGCCGGTGACGGCGCTGCTGAACGTGGCGCTGCTGCGGGCCGCGGCGGCGAAGGCGGGCATCTGCGACATCACCCAGCGGGGGACGCAGCTGGTGTTCTCCTTCGGCCCACAGCCGGATATCACCGCGGTGGCCGCCGTGTGCGGCATGGCGTCCTATCGCCAGCGCCTGCAGCTGAGCGCCGCCGCCCAGCCTAAGCTGACGCTGTATTTACAGCCCAAGGAGGACGCCCTCTCCGCCGCCGGAAAGCTGGTGGAGGAGCTGGCATTACAACATGAGGACCCGGCGTAGACACGTCTGCCGGAAATTTTAAGGAGGAACAAGCATGAAAAAAGAAACATTCCATCTGGTCATCCGCTTCCTGGTGGGTCTGGCGCTATCGCTGCTGATCTGCGCCGGTATGATCATGACCGGAAAGCTGGGCAGCAATAAGCCCCTGCTCCAGCAGGCCAGCGGCCTGAAGGGCACCGAGACCGTCATGACCGTGGACGGCGAGCCGGTGGAGACGTGGGAGTATCTGTACATGGTCTCCTATACGGCCCAGAACCTGTCCTACTACGGCATCACCGACCTGAGCACCCAGCTGGGCGAGGGCTTTACCGCCGCCGACTATGTGGCCCAGCAGGCGGAGTCCCAGGCGGTGCAGCAGGCGGCCATCCGCAAGTGGGCCGCCGACATGGGCATCACCCTCACCGAGGAGGATCAGGCCACCGTTGAGGCGCAGAAGGCGGGCTATGGCGACAACTTCCAGACCATCCTGAAGCTCAACGGCATGACAGAGGCCCAGTTCGAGCAGCTTATGAGCACGTCCGTCCTGTACAACAAGCTTTACAATGCCTACTGCACCGAGGGCGGCGATCTGCGGCCCAGCGATAAGGATCTGACCGCCCTGGCGGAGGAGCACGGCCTGATGACCGCCGATGTGCTGTACATCGCCACCACCGAGCTGGACGACGCCGGTAAGGCCGACGCCAAGGCGCTGATGGAGGACTATGCCCGCCAGATCAACGCCGCCGAGGACAAGGCCGCCGCCTTTGCCGCCCTGGAGACGGCGGAGAACGTGACCGTGCTGGCCAGCACCACCTATGACGGCTGCGACGAGACGGCCCTGAATACCGCTCTGGCCGCTCTGGCCGAGGGTGAGGTCAGCGGCGTTATCGAGGACGAGGGCGTCTACTATGTGGCCCTGCGCCGCGCCGTGGACCTGAACGCCGTGGCGGAGATGGCCTTCGGCGAGGATATGTCCGCCCGCATCAGCGGCGCGGAGGTGGTTCACAACGACAGCGTCTACAACGCCATCGACGTGGCTTCCTTCTATACCAAGTACACCGCCGTCCAACAGAAGCTGTACAGCCAGCTGATGCCGGCCCAGGGCTGACGGGGAAATTGGTCGATTTGACGAAAAACGAGACGCTTTCCTGACACGAATCACGATTTTTTCACAAAAAGTGATTTTTGGATTGACATATGTTAAAAAATTAACTATGATAGTACCACTGGAACACATCAGTGTACTGTATATTTTCCAACAATGATTTTAGGAGGAACTATTCATGAAGGATCTGTACGTTGTCAACTGCTGCCGTACCGCCATCGGCTCCTTTGGCGGATCCCTGAAGAACACTCCCGCCGCTGACATGGGCGCCATCGTCGTCAAGGAGGCGCTGAAGCGCGCCAACGTGGCTCCCGAGAACGTGGACGAGCTGATGTTCGGCTGCATTCTGACCGCTGCTCAGGGCCAGAACGTTGCCCGCCAGGTTTCCATCAAGGCCGGTATTCCTTATTCCGTTCCCGCTTATACCGTCGGTATGGTGTGCGGCTCCGGTATGAAGTCCGTCATCGAGGGCGCCCGCTCCATCCTGGCCGGCGACAGTGACATCGTGGTCTGCGGCGGTACCGAGAATATGAGCGCCGCTCCCTTCGCCTCCATGGACGCCCGCTGGGGCGCTCGTATGGGCGACAAGAAGCTGGTCGACACCATGATCAAGGACGGCCTGTGGGATGCCTATAACAACTATCACATGGGCACCACCGCCGAGAATATCAACGACATCTGGGGCATCACCCGCGAGGAGCAGGACGCCTTTGCCGCCGCCTCCCAGCAGAAGACCGAGGCCGCTCAGGCCGCCGGCAAGTTCGACGATGAGATCGTCGCCGTGCCCATCAAGGTCAAGAAGGAGATCGTGGAGTTCAAGAAGGACGAGTATCCCAAGGCCGGTGTCACCAAGGAAGGCATCGCCAAGCTGAAGGGCGCTTTCCCCGTGGGTCCCGAGTCCCCCAATCCCCAGGTGGTACATACCTTCGAGGTCACCGGCGCTCAGGATGCCGCTGACAAGGGCCAGCAGCGCGTGACCGCCGCCAACGCCTCCGGTATCAATGACGGCGCTGCCGCCATCGTGCTGGCTTCCGGCGATGCTGTCGCCAAGTACGGCCTGAAGCCCATGGCCAAGCTGATCGGCTGGGGCCAGGGCGGCGTGGATCCCAAGATCATGGGCGTTGGCCCTGTGCCCGCTTCCCGTCAGGCTATGGCCAAGGCCGGCGTCACCATCGACGACATCGACCTGATCGAGGCCAACGAGGCGTTCGCTGCCCAGTCCATCGCTGTGGCCCGCGAGCTGCACTTCGACATTAACAAGGTCAACGTCAACGGAGGCGCGATCTCCCTGGGTCACCCCGTGGGCGCTTCCGGTGCCCGTATCATCGTCACCCTGCTGCACGAGATGCAGAAGCGCGACGACGCCAAGAAGGGTCTGGCTACCCTGTGCATCGGCGGCGGTATGGGCGTTGCCACCATCTTCGAGAAGTGCTAAACGCATACTTGATAATCTGATAAAAGGAGAGGGCCGCAAGGCCCTCTCCTTTCCTGTCGAAAGAAAATTGCAGACAGCAAAAAGAATTTTTGAAAAAGGGTTGACGGAATGGGCAAAGTGTGGTATTCTAATCCTTGCCAGTATCCGCCGGTGTGGTGGAATGGTAGACACAGGAGACTTAAAATCTCCCGGTAGCAATACCGTACCGGTTCGAGTCCGGTCACCGGCACCAATTCCGGTAAAACACAATATCGCGGGATAGAGCAGTTGGTAGCTCGTCGGGCTCATAACCCGGAGGTCGGGGGTTCAAGTCCCTCTCCCGCAACCAACAAAAAGAGTCACAAAATCATTGTTTTAGATGGTTTTGTGATTCTTTTTTTACTTTTTTGCGTAGTTTGCAAAAGCATCTCAGCACTTTTGACACCAACGATTGACACCAACCGGCTTTTTGACACCAAATGACACCAAATTTGATAGCGACGTGAACAAAGGATTTTTATATTTTTCTCAGATATTTTACTATCAAAATACGCGTCAATTTGGGCTTTGACACCAACGCGTTGGTGTCAAAGGCAGATTGCCAGATTTTATGAAGCCTCTGCGTTGGTGTCAACTGAGCAATTATCTGTACCGATGCAGCTTTTATAGTGGCCCCGCATTTTCTCCATACTGTCTTTCTTATGATCCGGAAGAGCGTGAGCATAGAGATTGAGCGTAGTCGATGCCTGCGCGTGGCCGAGTATCGTCGATAGAACTTTGATGTCCATACCGGATTCCAACGCCCTTGTTGCGAAGGTGTGACGCAGTGCATGAAAGTTTGTCGGCTCAATTCCGGCATCCGCAACAACACGCTTGAAAAGTGTCTGATACACTTTAGGATCACATGCTGCACCCAGAGGGGTGGCGAAAACATAATCCTCGTCATGATAGGCCTTACCCAAGGTGTCTTTTAGAGCGTCTTGCTTTTCTTTGTATGCCATCAAATCTTTCCAGAGTTCATCAAACAAAGGAATTTTGCGCTTGGACAGATCCGATTTAGGTGAACGCACAACGATTTCTGTTGAGGTAACGCCTGCACTTTTTTGAACGAGACGGCCTTTTTCATCGACCTTTTGCAACCGGCCCAGTGTTCTCCTGATGTGAATGCAATGTTCTTTTTTGTTTACGTCCTTCCACTGCAGTCCAAGTAGTTCACCTAATCGCAGGCCGGTATTGACAGCGAAGGTTATGCCATAAGCATGTATCTCCTCCGCACGGCTCACAGCTTCCTGCAGAGCTGTTTGCTCCTCTGGTGACAGGACGCGCATTTCTTTGGCTTTGACCTTTGGCAGCTTGACGCCTAGAATCGGATTACGGATGATCTTGCGGTCAATGACCGCTTGATCTAAAGCAGCATGCAGCATATTGTAAATATTCCGTAATGTCTTGGGGGCTAATCCGCCTTTAGTCCCTGAGCCAGACTTTTTCTTAAAGAATCTTTGGAGATCTTCAGTACTCAGGGATGTCAGCTTTACTTGGCCTAATTCTGGAACAAGGTGCAGTCGCACATATCCCTCATAAGAGATATATGTTGACCTCTTTACTGTTGGCAGTGCATATAACTCCAGCCAGTCTCGCAGCCATTTTTCTACGCTGTACTTATTGGGTTCTATGTAGGCACCCTTTGCAATCTCATTTAGAATTTCATTGAGTTTTCGTCTCACCTCCTCGAAAGAGTCGCCGTAGACTGTTCTTCGTTTGCTATCCACAGTATAGCGTCCCATATAACGGCCATCTTTGCGTTTTGTAATGGAGCCTTCTCCATTTGCTTTCTTTTTGCCCATACTTTTATTGATCCTCCTTACTTGTCGTACAGGCATACAAATCGTGCCATGTGGGATATAAACCTTTAGGTTTTTCCACACATAATATCTATACGACTTTCCGAAGGAAAACTCAACAGGAATCAAAGCAAATAACAAAAGTGCCTTTTATGTATTGTTGCGTTCTTTACTAAAGTTGGCATCCATCCACTCCAAAAAGTGTTTTTTGCTGATGATGATTCTTCTGCCAACTCGGATTTTAGGAAAATCATACCTGTTTACGACCTCATAAGCCTTATTTTTAGAAATGCCCAAAATCTTTGACAATTCGCGCGGGCCAAATACCATAGGGATATCTTCTATATCTTTGTAGTAATCCATATCACATCTCCTTATTTCCTTTTTTGCACCACCTACCGGCCCATTTCCTGCGCTCTCTTCGACCGCGTATTTGCAGGCTGCCGCTGTGCGGCACTTATGCGGTGGGTGCGCTCCCTTATGTCCTCGCACACTATCCGCCGCTCCTGTATAACCTCCGGTGGGGCTGTTCAGTTTTCA
>ERZ824575.2365-NODE-2365-length-14927-cov-3.338892_pt1 | contig 14927 bp, 12 predicted proteins | sample MGYA00519470_ERZ824575 | MGnify/ENA primary metagenome ERZ824575 (study PRJEB31778, sample SAMEA3449170) | human gut metagenome | biome: human gut; feature: human-associated habitat; material: faeces | place: United Kingdom | collected 2010/2012 ...
CATAATGCTTTTCTTCATAAATTTTTCCTCGCTTTCGTTTTTTAGTATAACATACCTTTTCTATAAAATCACCATTTTTTGACAGGTAGCAACAATTTAAGGATATACGACAAAAATATTTCTATTAATTATGCTGCTTGAGAATATTCCCAAGCAGCACAAATGAAATAGTTCTTTTTGTTATATCGGTCTCCTTAAACAACCGAATTCATTACAATATTGTCACTTTTTTCTTTGATGCCTTTACCTTCTTTCGATTAATACCGTTTTTCACAAATACACAAGCCCAATTCTTTTTATTAAATGTTTTTCGAACCCAGCTTGATTTTGCTTTAATGCGAGTTGTTTTTATGGTATGCAAATCTTCTAATTTTGTAAGATTCCGGACATCTAAACGGGTATTATCAACAAAATAGTAAAGTGTAGCAATGTTATTTTTCTTCGGAAACCGTATCTTACAACTAACTTTTTTCTTTGGTTGATAATAGTAATATCCTGACTTCTTTTCGCGCTTTGGTTTTCCTGTATACACCTTGACAGAAGTAAGTTTTGTATTCTTTCTTAAATCCAGTGAAGCCGGAGTTATATTAGCCAATTCAATGTCTTTCAAAGCTTTATGCTTTGACAAATCCAAGGCTTTCATTGTCTGATTTGTTCCCTCCGGCAAAATAATACGAAGCACTTCTAAGTTTGGCATATCTGACACATTTAAACCTTTAGATGGAATCTTAATATTTATCATATGAAAATAACTCAACTGTGCAAGTGGAATTTCCTGCTGAATTTTTTCATAAGAAACTGCTCCATAACGTGAACTTTTTACCCAAACTTTTTTCAAATTTGCGTTATTTTTCAATGAGCCCTTTTGTATACTGTAATCTCTTATCAAAATTTCTTCCAGATTAAACAGATATTCTATTCCTGTAATATCCATAACCTCTGCCGGACGCCCTGTAGAAAAATCCGTTAGTGAAACAGAAAATGTTTTTTTACTTGCGCTTTTAACTCGTCCCTCATCTGGCGTAACAGATATCCCAGGTGCATATCCGTACCAATGTTCTGAAAATTTCATGTCCGTATACCACCAAGTATCTTTATATCCCACACCTCCAATTTCTGCATAATAGACATCCTCACGTTCTGCTTTGCTCAAAATCCCATCTTTGTTGACATCAAGAAAATTTTCTACATTTTTTCTGAAATTCTCATCCGGAAAATGCGCCTCATCTATCAACACATCCTCCATATACTTTGCCTCTGTTTGTGCAGCCTCCGCCATACTTGGTTTTGAAATAGCAATCGCAGAAACAACTGCCAAACCACCCAATAACATCATAATGCTTTTCTTCATAAATTTTTCCTCGCTTTCGTTTTTTAGTATAACATACATTCATACTAACCTAAATCACTCAGGTGCTCTCCATATTTTAACTCCTTCATCACATTCCGGATTTAACAAATAATTCAAACCTGCAATATCCAAGGATGTGAAGAGATTTCCTTTACAATATAAATATTGCAAACCATAACATTGGTTCACCGTTAATAACACAAGTTTGTTATTTGTACAATTAACAGACTTAAGTACCATATTTTTACCAAAAATAAGTTTAGTTAACTCATTATTTTGACAACTAACTTCTTCCAAGCCATCCAATTTTTCTAAGGAAAGTTCTCCGCTTATCCGCAGATTATCCCATTTTATTTTCTTTAATCTTCCCTCAGTACTCCACTCGTACTGACTGTCGTCAATATCACCGCTTACTGCTGCACCTGCAGTCTGCTGAGTCTTAATGATGTTTTGCAATTCTGTTACATCTGCATCATTCTTTTTTTGCAATTCCGGAGTTTGAGATGGTGTCGCACTTGCTGTTACGGCCGGACTTTGTGTCGGTGCAGCACTTGCTGTCACAATTGGGCTTTGTGTCAGTACTACACATGGTGGTGTTGGGCCATACACTGTTACCTTGCAGACCAGTTTTTTCTTTCCAATCTTACAGGAAATTTTTGCCTTGCCGACTTTTACTGCTTTTACTTTTACACTCGTCTTTTTCTTTGCCGTAAGACGAATGTTTTTCTTTCCTGACACAATCGACCATTTGGCTTTTTTACTGGTTTTCTTTACCTTAAGTGCAGCTGTTTTTCCTACCTTTATCGTGAGTTTTTTGGCACTTAACTTTGGTGTCGCTGCCTGCGACGGAGCTGCTGTCTGGCAGAGACCTGCTGTCAATGCCAGAGTTAAAATCATTGCAATGTTTTTTGTTTTCATGGGAAACTCCTCCTTTTACTTAACAACTTTAATGCTTGCATGGTTATCTTCGCTCATAACCTTGATCTGCTTTCCACTGCAAATTTTCTTAGTTTCATTTTCGTGCTTGTCATACGTTGACACTTTCACTGTATCCGTTTTGTTATCCAACTTCATATCTGACTGAATGCTGTCATCCTTCTTAAAGGTTGCAGAAATTTCACCATCTTTTAAATTATCATAGGAAACACTTGTATCATAATTTACAAAAGTGATACTCGCATCCTTCTGATCAGAGGCAGCAACGTGATATGTACCTTCTGGTACATAATACATCAAATTACTAGGATTGTCAAAATTATCCACTTCACTAACGCCTTCCAGGTCTTCAATGCATTTACCTTCCTCATTTGTAATCTGACTGGCAGCCACATTTTCCGCTAAAATGACGTTAGCATCCTTCATATAGCTGGCATTGTTGATCTGGTAGGATGGATTTTGAATTTTTTTCATAATTTCATCATAGCGATTTCCAAACAATTCAATCGCTTCTGTCACATCTATCAAATATGCAGAAGTATAATCTTCATATTCGAATGTTTTCGAATATGTATTAACCATAGCTGTCTCCACTCTTCCCGGATAATTAACATTATATAGTTGTATTTCATATTTATTTTGTTCTATCTGTTTAATAGATAATGGAATTGTAGCATGTTCTACTACTTCGGTTTCTCCATTTTCTATCACTTCTTTGTGTATTATCATGATATAATTTTGTTTTTTGGTTTGAATTTTACTTACTAATTGATTCAAGCCTTCTTTAGTAGTTCTCTCTGTCTGTCCAAATGTCTTTCCTTCACTCCATGGAAAAAACCAAGAAGCATGCGTATACTCTATTAAATCAAGTAGTTTACTGCTCTTTTTTCCTGCTGGAGCTTCCAAGCCAAATACTCGTTTACTGTTTTGATCTAACTTTGTCGTAAAATATGAATAATCATACTTTTTTTGATATAACAATTGATTCGACATAGCAAGTCCAAAGCAATAGCCTCCCCACTCTTGCGGACAAATTTTTTCATACAAGTATTTTCCTGTTGTCTCCCCATATAATTGTACCAGTTTTTCCTTCGGTAATCTATGTGTTTTTTTTATGCCTAAATCTTGTAAGCTATTTGTAAATGAGTATCCATCTTCTGCGACCTCAAACCCATTTGAATAGCAAGCTTTTTCTCCTTTTTGATACTCTTTTGGTACAATTCGAACAGCTATATTATTTAAGACAGCATCTCCCAATGTATCTCCTAACCATTGGCCATTTTTCTTCCAGCCTTCTTCTACATTTTTAGCACTTACACTTCCCATATACTCTATATTATATCTTGATCTCGTGCTAACGTCACAAAACTGGCTACTTAGTTTAGTAATTCCGTTAGAAGTATCTCCTACTATCCAAGTATTTGTCATATCCGTGTTATAAACTCCATCCAAAAATTTAATCGAATTTTTGAGCATATGCTTTTTTCCAAAGTTTTCATCTTTATACTCTGTCTTAAATGCCATAATATAATCATTTCCTTGACTAGAAGAGAAAAATAAATTTCCAGATCCACCCCCATATCCCAAATGAGGTGCATTGCTATTTGGAATAGTATACTGATATAAATACCTTATCTTCGGCACTATCACAGCCTCCATCGCGGAAATATAATTTCCCTTCGTATAATCTCCTGCCGTCTGTGCATTCTTGGCCCAGCCAAGCCAGCCTCGTCCCGGCACATATACTCGGTAGTATAGATCATAATAGGCATTCTCTGCAGATGTGGTATTCCACTGCATTTCAACTGCCTTCATATTATAAGTTTTGCTTGTATCTCCTGCAGCAGCTCCATTTGTTTTCCACGCACTCCAGCCTGCTTCATCACTATAGGCACGATATTTTATGCCGGTTGATGGAATGCTGTATCCATTAGCAGAAACCGATGCCTGGAAGGCTCTGGCTGCCATCGCATCTTCGCCTTCATTATCGCCTGCAAAACCACCATCATTTCCTTCTACACTCCAGTGTTTTCCCTCATCATATACTTTATATGTAATGCGCGGACAGTCTGTATAGTCCTCTTTATCATAATATTCAATTGTTAATTTCGGAATCTTGGTTCCATTGACAGATACAGAATTATAAATCCATGCTGATTTGCCGGAACTGGTATCGCTGTCATCTTTTGAAGTTGTTATCTCATAGCCGCACATTCTTCCTTCATCGCGAGCGCGGCTGTCGAGCAATTCCTCATCCAATGTCACCGTCGTTTTTCCCATATTGGCAGACGCCGTTATTTCTGCCAGCGTCTCTGCACGTTTTGGCTGATTGCTATAGGTGATCTCCGGGGCTCCCCAGCCGGATGTTACCTGGCGGACATACATTTTCATGCCGGCATCTGACTGATGGAAATTCAATTCCAGATCCGCTTTTTCTACATACATTCCTGCCAGTAAACTTTCCACACCTTCAAATTTAAGATAGGCACGGCACAGATCTTTTGCCGTATCTCGTTTTCCCACACATAATATGTTTGTATTTTCATCTGTGTAATTACTGTTTGGGGCTGTGGAACATACATAAGCCGATGAAAATTTACGTACATCACTTGTATTCCATGTCACGGTTGGATCAATGGTTACCGGATAGGCTCTGTCTGCGTCTCCCAGATATTGTTTGGACACCTTTAATACCATATGATATTGTTTTTCATCATTATTTTTATTTACTAATGTAATATTGTAATTACACGCTTCACTGTAGTTTCCTTCTGCATCGATCATGAATGCTGCCGGCAGGGTTCCGATCAGCCGGTCTTCTTTGATATCATATAAAAATACGCTCTCTCCCTCTTTGGTCTGCCAGCTTTTATTTTCTTTTTTACTTTCCTTTTTCAAATCTTCCTGAGATACAAGACTGCAGTTTTTTAAAGTAATATTAAATTCAAATGTATTTTGATCCGTTTTTTTGTCTAAAATGATGGATTCCTTTAAGCCATCTGTCGTGGATTCGTATTGATAATCTACCCCGTTCTTTTTTGTTTCATAAGCAATCTGCATTGCTTCTTTTCCTTCTTTTTTTAATGTTCCTGTCTGAACGGTTTCTTTGGGATTGATTTTTACTGCGTACTGATCGTACTCAGATAAGATAGGTGTTTTGGTAGTAATTTTTTGCGGAAAATAGGTCATTTTATCCGTCGTTGTGGTCTGATAATCATATGTGGCCAGATTTTCTCCTGTTTCGCTTTCTCTTTCTGTTATGTCTTTGAGCGATGTATCATAATCTGTCAATTTTCCTTTTTCATCTTTGAATCGGATGTCCTGTGCATAGATCTCCACACGTTTTTTTCCTGTTCCATCCCCATAAACAGTCGCATTTTCTGTCTTTTTTGTAATCTTTTCTGCCTGCGGTTTTGTATTTGTAACAGTGGTTGTTTCTTCTGTCTCGGCATGGACAGACGGCTGTGGAATACAAAAACCACTGGTCAGCATAGCCATGACCAGCAGTAATGATACTATTTTATTTGTTGCTTTTGTACTTTTCATAATTAGAATCCTCTCTTTCTGTTTTTTAATTGTGTTTATTGTAACTATTCAGGATCAATATATGGAAATCAATGAATAGTTACTGTTTATTAATTATTATATCCGAAAAACTTCCATTTCCTGCACCACCTCTTCCGGAAGGTAAATAACAATATACTCCTTTTCCATTATTGGCTGCTCTTTTTCTTTCGTCCAAAAATATGATTTAACTTTCTCCAAGGCATTGACATTATCATGACCATCATAACCATAACATTGCCAATCACAATACACTGGGCATAATTTCCTTTCTCATTCATCCATAAAAATACATATATTATGCTATAGATGCCCAATATAATTAGAGAATATCTCCAATATTTTTGTATTTCATAGTCATATAATTTCTTATGGCTGTCTTCAATCGGTGCGTATATTAAGACAATAAGTGCTGCCAAAAGAAACAACAAACTTTGTACCGTAATATCAAACAAGATAAATTTTGCCCACATACAGGCACCAAATACTATACTCCATGACATCAATACACATCGCGGCAGTGTCGATGCATGATAACCACCCGCATATCGGCGCAGAACGACAAAACTGACTAAAAATATGACGCACTGCCATCCGACTCCGCATAAAATACCGGTAACGAGCATGAGAAGAATCTCTAACGCAGAAACCATTGTCTGATATATCCCAAACACATATATTCCCTTATCTTCATTAGATAACGTTCCATACTTCATCATGCTCTCTACCAGTTTTTCAGCAAGTTTTTTCACCCTTATTTACGACGTAATTTTTCTGCACCTTCCGGTAATTCCGGCTGATACAAAAAAAGGTAACATGTAGAATTTGTCAATCCGGATGTTACTACAACTGCCAAAGAAGCCATCACAGTAGACAAACTTGCCATCAACTTTGTAATTAGTCCCTTTTTCATCTTCTTTTCCCTCCTTTTTGCAAAAAAATATGACACACTGAAGTATACCAATTCATCTTTCGAAGCTCGATGAACTGTGTATGCATCAGTATATCACATATTTTTCTCAAAAACGAAAATTGCGACAGACGACAACAATTTTGGGATAGACGACATCATTTCTACAAATTAAGCCCTATTTTGACATCAAATTTATTATCCTTTCTCTCCACCTTCATCGTCCCAAGATATTGATCTGTCACTTTCTCAACATTTTTTAGTCCGTATCCATGCTCTACTGTGTTGTTTTTCGTAGTCTTACCAATCGTTCCCACTTCCCCGCTGCACGAATTTGTTACACGAATCAATAACTGTGGCTTACGATACACGATTTTGCACATAATCTTCTTTTCTTCCTCTTTTCGAACTGCCTCGATCGCATTATCAAGAAGATTCATCAAAATAATACTCATATCTTTTGGCGAAAGTTCCAGTTCTTTTGGAACTTCACAGTCATATACAATTTCTGCTTTTTCACTTTTTGCATGCTCATATTCATAGTTCAATATACTATCAAGTGTATAGTTCCCGGTATCCGCAATTATTTTTGCCGAGATTATATTTCTTTCCTCACACAATTCATTGACATATTTTTGAGCACCCCCATATTGTTCTTGTGTAAGCATCTGTTGAAGAGAAGAAAGATGTTTGTAAAAATCATGCCGTTCTCCACGAATCTGCTCCATTATATTCTGCATGGATTCTGCCTGTTTTTGCTGACAAAGATTCTGAACTTCCAAAATTTCATTCTCTTTTCGTGCCTGCATGTTTCGGATGGTATTATCATACAGATAAATCGTCATAAAATTAATCGCTAATAAAAGAATGCCGCATATTACTAAAAACGCCGCAGGAAGACTTGACTTTGTGTACAAAATAATGATAAAAACAGTTACCAAAAATGGAAGAGACACCGTAACAATCCAATAAGATTTTGGCATCACCTCATCGTTTTTCAGACTAACAAAATTTCTTACGATCATTACAATCAAATACTGTATTACCGGCAAAAGAATCGTAACAAAAATCGAATCATAGTACGGATTTTGCTGTACCGGATTTACTCCAACCGCTCCAATACAAATAGCAACAAGTGCTTCGGAAACTGCCATCATTCCTATGGTCAATACCGTAACTAATACAGCTTTTGATATCTTTCCTCCATATAAGATACAAATCATGATAAAAGCACAAATGACGACAGATATAAAATTCAAAACCGGTACATTAAAAATCAAATACGCAATTGTTGTTACCGCAAAAAAGATAGAACAACCTCCAAAAACTCTTTTTGGTTCTGCCTTTTCCCGGTAAAAACATACACTAAACAGATAATATATATATGTTTGAAATAAACTAGCTATAATAAACGTTATCTCAAATATCATGCTTCTTCCTCCATTTTGTGTAAATTCCAGATTTCTCTCGTCTGCTTTTCGTATTTACGTCCAATCGGAATGATATCCTCATTTGTCATCTCAAATTCGGTGCGTGAATACACTTTCACATACCGCATATTTACAAGATAAGATCTGTGACACCGTACAAAATATTTTTCTTTACAAAGTTCTCCCCATTCGCTCAATGTATTTTTTAAAACGATTTTTTTCCCATTTTTATCAAATGCTTTTATTTTTTTATTCGATGCTTCCATATACAAAACGTCTTCCAAAAATAAGCGATATTCCCGCCCATTTTCTTCGTACCAAACACTCTGTCTGTGTTCCGTATGTTCCGCAATCAATATTTCCAAATCTTTTATAATTCTTTCTTTGTCAAACGGTTTTCTGTAAAATCTTCTCGGCTCCAGATCAAAAAGCTGCTCGCAGTAACTGCTCTTCTGCGATATAAAGATCAGATCCAGGTGCTGCTTTTCTACCTGCTCTCGCAATACCTGTCCGACTTCCACACCATTCAGACCGGGCAGTTCGATATCCAAATAAACGACATCATAAATATAACCATTCGAAATATCTCCTAATAGTTCCTCTCCTGCATTATATATATGTATCATATCTTTTTCCGTCGAAATATTTTCCAGTATTTTCCTTAGTTCTTCGCATGCCCCATTATCGTCGTCGCATATTGCAATTTTCATAGGTACCATCCTCTTCAACCATACATTGTAATTATATTATACAACGTTTTTCATTTCTTGAGAAGTACCCATTTTAAGGAGATATCGCAATTTTTCATCCCATTTTCTTGACACAAAACCATGTACAATGATACACTTAACATAACATTTACATTATTACCAAGAGGATTATATTCAGGTTTATCCGGTTTCTGTGAAACAGGCGTTTGTCGTCCCTGCAGGTACCCTTGGCTACTAAAAAACTTATAAGGAGGTTCTTATGAACAATCACACATTAGGATATTTACCGGCTCTTGGCTGGAATTCATGGAACACATTTACGTGGGATATCAATGAGACATTGATCAAAGAAATTGCCGACTGTTTTGTCGAAAAAGGATACATAGATGCCGGCTATGAATATATTGTCATTGATGACTGCTGGAGCCTTCGCGAACGCGATAAAGATGGAAATCTTGTCGCCGATCCGAAAAAATTTCCAAATGGCATGAAAGCTGTCGCCGATTATATCCACGCAAAAGGATTAAAATTTGGTATGTATTCCTGCGCCGGAACACACACTTGTGCCGGTTATCCGGGAAGTTTTGAGCATGAATTTCAGGATGCTGCCACATTTTCCGGCTGGGATGTCGATTATCTGAAATACGATTATTGCTTTAAACCGCGCCACATGTCCGGCGAACTTTTGTACAAACGAATGAGTCTTGCTCTGAAAAACTGCGGCCGCGACATCCTTTTTTCCGCCTGCAACTGGGGAGAAGACGATGTCCACCATTGGATCCGTGAATCCGGTGCGCACTCGTACCGCTCTACTCCGGATATTCAGGATAATTGGGAATCCATCTGTAAAATTGCACTTTCGCAGATAGACAAGGAGGCCTTTACCGGAAATTATTGTCACAATGATATGGATATGCTTGTCGCAGGCATGCATGGTGGAAGTAATGATGACTTTATCGGAAGTATCGGTGGATGCACGGATACCCAATATAAAACGCACTTTGCTTTATGGTGTATGATGGGGTCGCCGCTTATGATTGGCTGCGATATCCGCAAAGCCGATGATTTTACAAAGAATCTTCTGCAAAATAAAGATCTTCTGGCGATCAACCAGGATCCGGAAGCCCGCGGTGCCTACCGTGTAAAAGTGGAGCCGCAGTGGTTCCATGAAAATGATGCGTTTGTATTGGTAAAAGTTTTGGCAGACGGAGATATTGCAATCGGTCTATTTAATCTGTCAGACACCGCCAGGGAACTGACTTTGCAGTTTTGGGACATCGGTATTTCTTATGCTTCCGGTGTCGCACTTTCTCTCTATGACTGCTTTGCTCATAAAGACATCGGAACTTATAAAGAACGATTTGCGATCACGGTTCCATCGTGTGATTGTGTCGTTGTAAGAGCAAAGGTGGCAACTATTTAATGGAAAAATTTTACAAAACTTGTATAACTTGCAATGCCCGTTTGACAAGCGACGAAAAAGCAATCTACATGAAATTAGTAAATCGCACTGCTTCCGAATTTCTCTGTTTGGATTGTCTGAGCAAAAAACTCGGATGTGAACGCGCAGCTTTGGAAAAACGCATCCGTTATTATCGTGAAAGCGGAAACTGCGTACTCTTTCGATAAAAAAACAGGGCTTCTCACTTATGCATAGTGGGGAGCCCTGAATTATTATGTAACCTTAGTGGTGGAACAAACGGATTCCTGTGAAGCTCATAACCATTCCGTGACGGTTACATGCATCGATACAATCCTGATCGCGGATGGAGCCACCCGGCTGTGCGATGTATTTTACTCCACTGCGGTAAGCTCTTTCGATGTTATCATCAAATGGGAAGAACGCATCCGAACCAAGTGTAACATCTTTCGCATATTCTTTCAGCCATTTTTCTTTCTCTGCTTTTTCAAATACCGGAGGTTTCTCTGTGAAATATTTCTCCCAGCAGCCATCTCCGATAACATCGAGATAATCTTCACCGATATAATTGTCAATTGCATTATCGCGCTCTGCACGTTTCAAACCTTCTTTGAAAGGAAGATTGAGAACTTGTGGAGACTGACGGAGAAGCCAGTTGTCTGCTTTGCTTCCGGCAAGTCTTGTACAATGAATACGTGACTGCTGTCCGGCACCGATTCCAATCGCTTGTCCGCCCTTTACAAAACAAACGGAATTTGACTGTGTATATTTCAATGTGATCATTGCGATCGCCATATCAATCTTGGCAGAATCCGGAAGTTCTTTGTTTTCTGTCACAATGTTATTGAAGAAATCTTTGTCAATGTTCAACTCATTGCGTCCCTGCTCGAAAGTCACACCGTAAACTTCTTTGTGCTCGATCGGAGCCGGCTCATAATTCGGATCAATTTCGATGATCGCATAACTTCCTTTTTTCTTTTCTTTCAACAATTCCAATGCTTCCGGTTCATAACCCGGTGCAATGATTCCATCGGAAAATTCTCTCTTGATCAGTTTTGCAGCAGATACATCACATACATCAGACAGTGCAATGAAGTCCCCATAAGAAGACATACGGTCGGCCCCTCTTGCACGTGCATAAGCACTGGCAAGCGGAGACAGTTCTCCGAGATCATCAACCCAGTAAATCTTTGACTCTACTTCGCTGAGTGGAAGTCCTACGGCAGCACCTGCAGGAGATACATGTTTAAAGGAAGTTGCAGCCGGAAGTCCGGTCGCCTTCTTTAACTCTTTTACTAACTGCCAGCCATTAAAGGCATCCAGGAAGTTGATATATCCCGGTTTTCCGTTTAATACTTTGATCGGCAGTTCGCCATTCTCCATGTAAATACGTGATGGTTTCTGGTTTGGGTTACAGCCATACTTTAATTCTAATTCTTTCATTGGTTACATCCTTTCTTTTTATTTATTTTTGTTTACAATGGTAGATTTGGTCTCACCGGTCGCGATGTCAATATATCTTACAAAGAGAGATACTTTATTGTCCTCGTTCAGACTTTCCCAAAGCATATTGGTAAATGCTTCCATGTCATCTGACATTTCTACCAATTTTGGCTCGCCCTCAAAACTTGGCAATGGGTTACCGTCACACATATATGTATGGATAAAATGTCCTTCTCCATTGACCGGATTGGAATAGGCAAATGTATATCGGTTGCATGCATCCGGATTTCCGTTGTTACTCTTCAAAATAGACATTGCATAGTTGTATTCGCCATTTTCCACGTGCATAATACCGGAAATTCTAGGCGTATAATTTGGTCCATCCGGCTCAAATTCTCTTGTACGAAGTGCCTGCTCAAATGTCTGCTGTTTGTCCATCAACTCATAAATCGTATCGGTCTGATCTCCGTTTGTCACAATCGTTTTGTTGCCAAGCACACGAACAGGTGCATAAATGATCAGACTCGGATCACTCAATTTCGATGGGTCAAACGCCTGTGTACGGATTCCGTCTCCATCCTCTACAAACACGCGGTTTCGGCTGTTTTCACTTCTTCCCATGATAAAATATGCTGTCACAGCGTACTTTCCATTTGGGGATTTTCCGATCACGATTCCTCTTCCCGGATACGCATTCTCTTTCAATTCTTTTTCCAATGATAACATCTGCATTGCATTCTCTCCTTTTTTATTATAATGAAAAGACCGCCTGGGGGTTCCTTACGGTCTGCCCAGGCGGTCGGCTGCATTTACCATACTTCCCGTAGGTAATCCTACTTTTCCGCCAGTCGTATGGTCTCTGTCTTTAGTATATAATATTTGTGTGGAATTAGCAAGAAAAATTTGTAGGTTTATAATGCAAAAAGTTATTCTGGTTTTCCCCTTCGGGACCGCTTGCGCTTAGAAGAACACACGTAACAGTACATGAGGTCAAACTACGACCTCTATGTACTGACGGTGTTCTAAATCCCTCATTGTAAAACCAGAATAACTTTTTTATAATTAAGCCTACAACAATACTTATTAAAAAGATTCTCCTAACTCTTGATGACAAATTTGATGTGTGGTACACTATAATTGCAAAATGATTTTTTTCAGGAAAGGAGAACATATATCATGGCAGGTTTTTTAGACAAATTATCCGATGTAATAAATAACACAGCCGATGAGATTACAGACAAAGCAAAAGAAATTTCCGAAGTTTCTTCCCTTAACAGCCAGATTCGTAATCAGGAAAAAACCATCGAACGTTGTTATAATGAAATTGGAAAATTATATTATGAGGCACATAAAGATGATACTTCCGATGCTTTCTTAGAGCAGATTGAACGTATCACAAAAGCAAAACAAGAAGTAGAACGTTTGAAAAAAGATGTGGAAAATATAAAAAACAAATAGTAACTATTCAGGACGCCTCTCCTCCACATTCGCATTTCAAACACTTCGTGTTCTTTTCTCGTCTTTGACAAGGCTAAAAATGCTCATATGTGGAGGGGAAGCCCTATTAGGATCTCAATGTATGGAAAATCAAAGCCTCTTACGTGCAAGCACGACGATTCATTGATTTCCCATACATTGGCTCCTGAATAGTTACTATCTATTTACAAACTATCTTGGAACTTCTACCATGATATAACATTCTACACGGTCTTCCATCTGAATATCATTGAAGTTGCTAAATACAAGTCCACATTCGTATCCGGCTGCCACTTCCTTGACATCGTCTTTGAATCGTTTCAAAGAAGCAAGATCACCTTCAAAGATCATATCGTCACCACGGTATACACGGCAGCGGCATCCACGCTGTACTTTACCATCGAGTACATAAGAACCGGCGATCGTACCAACTCCGGAAGCCTTGAATGTCTGGCGTACTTCCACGTGACCGATAACTTTCTCTTCATAGATCGGCTCAAGCATACCTTTCAACGCATTTTCGATATCTTCAATCGCATCGTAAATGACACGGTACAAACGTACATCGACATTTTCGCGCTCTGCCACTTCTTTCGCAGTATTGTCCGGACGGATATTAAATCCGATGATGATCGCATTGGATGCACTTGCTAACGATACATCCGACTCTGTGATGGCACCAACACCACCGTGGATCACGCGGACTGCGACTTCTTCATTTCCAAGTTTTAACAAACTCTGTTTTACGGCTTCCACAGATCCCTGAACGTCTGCTTTGATAATAAGATTCAGGTCTTTGACATTACCTGCCTGAATCTGGTTAAACAGACCATCGAGAGATAGTTTCTTGGATTTTGTCTCTTCCAAAAGTTTATCCTTACTCTGATCAATGTATGCCTGTGAGATCTGTTTTGCTTCTTTATCACTCTCGGTAGCAACAAAGATTTCTCCGGCATCCGGTGCACCATTCAACCCCAGAATTTCTACAGGAGTAGAAGGCGTTGCCACTTTCACACGCTCTCCCTTATGATCGATCATCGCACGAACTTTTCCGTGAGCAGGTCCGACTGCCACATGATCACCGATGTGAAGTGTACCTTTCTGTACCAATACGGTAGCAACCGGTCCGCGTCCTTTATCCAAACGAGCCTCGATCACGATACCACGTGCTTTACGGTTTGGATTTGCTTTTAACTCCAGCACTTCTGAAGTAAGCACGATCATCTCAAGAAGCTGTTCGATACCTTCTTTCGTATGTGCAGAAACCGGTACAAACACTGTGCTTCCGCCCCAGTCTTCCGGAATCAGTTCATATTCTGCCAATTCCTGTTTTACACGTTCCACATTGGCGCCCTCTTTGTCAATCTTATTGATGGCAACAATAATCTCTACGCCGGCTGCTTTCGCATGATTGATGGCTTCGACAGTCTGTGGCATAACACCATCGTCTGCAGCTACTACAAGGATGGCAATATCGGTAGACTGGGCTCCACGCATACGCATGGAAGTAAATGCCTCATGTCCCGGTGTATCCAGGAATGTGATCTTTTCTCCATTGATCTCAACAACATAAGCACCGATGTGCTGTGTGATACCGCCTGCCTCGTGGGAAGTAACATTTGCTTCGCGGATGGCATCCAGAAGAGATGTTTTACCGTGGTCTACGTGTCCCATTACACAGACAACC
>ERZ824575.2366-NODE-2366-length-14924-cov-4.598157_pt1 | contig 14924 bp, 14 predicted proteins | sample MGYA00519470_ERZ824575 | MGnify/ENA primary metagenome ERZ824575 (study PRJEB31778, sample SAMEA3449170) | human gut metagenome | biome: human gut; feature: human-associated habitat; material: faeces | place: United Kingdom | collected 2010/2012 ...
AACGACTGAACGGAGAATTTATCCGATACATGAAAGAAGCGGGATCGCGTTTGCGTCCGCAAAGTGCATGACGTGAGGGCGTCTGCAAAATGTAGGAAAAGGTTGAAAAATAAAACTTAAAAATTAGTGCACAAAAAAGATTTTGTGAAAAAACGCAAAATTTCAAGTTTATAATAACTAAAATAATAAATTCGTTGAGGCATTGACTGTAAATTTCCACTAGAAATCGGAATAATGATTTAACCATAGATAAGGTTACATGCTCGACAATATTATACTATTATCGGCTACATTCATATGTACACAAGGAATAAACGACACATATAAATATACGGGTTTAAAGTAATACTTTAACACCACTCACCTCCGTGTGCTCTGTAGTGTACCTGCAACGGATAGTTATTATAAACTAAAACTAATTAAAAGTAAAATTATTCATATCAATGTGTGCCTTTCAGAAGACTGAAAGGACGAAGATGAAAGGACGAAGAAAGGAATGTTAGTTAAATATGGGAAAAGAATATTATAATGTAACATATAATATAGGCCCTACGTATAGAGAAATATTAAATGATGGAAATTATGATGGAACATATGAAGGTGGATTTGTTATAACAGCCGAAGATGGCTATGATAATCGTTACAAAAATAAAAATAATACAATAACAAAAAAAATAAAAACATATGTTGAAAAAATCGAAGATAAATATTATGATTTAATTAGTGGTAAGGAAGTGTTTGGAAGGTTTGGAAGCTTTGACACATTTGAACCAAAAATAACATTTATATCAAATGGATATAGAAGTATACACGAAGTATATTTGTATTTAACTTCACTTACAGATGAAGAAATAGAAGCTTATTTATCAAAGTTTAATTTAATAGAAAATTTGATAGAGAACGAAGCTAAAATACAAAAAATGACATTATCAGAAAAACAAGAAACTATTATAAAAAAACAAGAATATATTAGAAAATTTAGAAAAAAATAACGTTGCAAAGATAATAAAATTTGCTAACACAAATATAGTGTCATTACAATTAAAAATGAAACTTGCAAAATAATTTGCAAAATATTGACATAAATAATATTTTGTTATATCATTATATTAAGAAAGAGGAGGAATATTATTATGTTATTTAATGCTGTAAATTGTGATGCTTTAATGCCAATAATTAGACTTATTAGAGATGGAGTAATTCCTTTAATCCAAATTGGTATTCCAATTATTTTAATAGTATTAGGAATGTTAGATTTAGGAAAAGCTGTTATGGCTTCTAAAGAAGATGAAATCAAATCTGCTCAAAAACTATTAATAAAAAGAGCAATTTATGCTGTAGCAATTTTCTTTGTAGTATTTATTGTTCAAGTAGTATTTGGATTAATTGATAATAGTGGAGACTTAGGACAGTCTAACTGGATTACTTGTTGGAATACAAAATAATTACAAAAAATATATAAAAATTAATAGAAAAAGTTCTATCTTTTTCTATTTTTTTATGTTATAATGTATACGAGATATTTTACTTTATGAAGGAGAGAATTTTATGAAATATAAAAAATACTTATTATTCCTATTAGTAATAATGGTTATAGGAGTAAATAGAACATATGCTATGAATATAAATTATAGTCAAAATAGTCTTATTAATATATTAGAAGTTGGATGTAATGACTTATTTGACCAAAGCTTGATAGATTTATTAAATGACATTTTAAAATATCCTAGAATCATAGTGCCTATTTTAGTAATAGGCTTAGGTTTAATAGATTTAGGGAAAGCTGTTATGGCTTCTAAAGAAGATGAAATGAAAAAAGCACAAAAAACTTTTATAAAAAGAATAATAATAGGTGTAGCTTTCTTCTTTATACCAGCTCTTGTTAATATAATAATGTGGTTAGCAAATATAGTATGGAATGGTATGTATCCTACATGTGGATTATAGAGAATAAAGGAATGTGATGATATGAAATATATGGTATTTTTAAGCTGGATTGATGACTTTTTAGAAAAAGCTGGAGATATAATAGGAAAATTTTTCAATATTATATGGGCTTTTTTATGCTCTATAATATATGGACTTATAACAGGACTATTTAATATATTTGATAGATTAACAAACATGGATTTGCTTGACCAAAGTAATATAAACATTAATGGCATCTATCAAAGAATGACAATGATTATAACAATTATTATGATTTTTTATATAACGTTTGAATTTGTAAAGTATGTACTTCAACCTGACACAATTAATGATAAAGAAAAAGGCGTTGAGGGAATAATTAAAAGAATAGTTATAGCAATTTTACTTATCGCTTTTATTCCTACGGTATTTACTACAGCTATGAAATTACAAGATAGAATATTAGAGACTAATGTAATACCAAAGGTCATATTTGGGCAAAAAGATTTTGATTATAAAAATGCAGGAAGTAACTTTGCTGGAGATGTTTTTGCAGCATTTTATCGTGTAAATTATGAAGAATGTACAACAAAAGGAGATTGCAAAGAAGCAAAAGCAGAGGTTGAAAGAGTTGTAGGACTTTGGAAAGAAAGAAATGGCCTAGAAGCATTAATAACGGCACAAGGTAAACAATTAATAGACATAACTAATACCTCTGTTCAATTTGATGGACTATTAGCGGTTATCTTCGGGTGCTTCACACTTTATGTTATATTTTTATATTGTATAGACCTGGGAGTGAGATTTGTTCAATTATTATTCTTACAAATTATAGCCCCAGTAGCAGCAATAAGTTACATTATTCCACAGAAAGATAGTATGTTAAATAAATGGATAAAACAAGTTACAACAACATATCTAGATGTTTTTATTAGATATGCAGTACTATATTTTATGTTATTAATTGTATCAATACTTAGTTCATCAATGGATTTTTATGAATTAAGTAGCGGTGGAGGAAATCAAATTGATATTATAATGTACATATTTATAATAATGGGATTGTTAATATTTGTTCAAAGGGCACCAAAACTAATTGAAGAATTATTCCCTAAATCAAGTGGAGCTGCTTCAATTGGATTTGGTTTCTCAGGAAAATCAAGATTTGAACCACTTGATAAAACTATTAGTTCATTCCTTAAACCTGCTGCAGCGATACAAGGTGTTGCTAGTGGAGTAAGCAGTGTATTCAAGAAAGATCCAAATGGTAAAATAAAAATTGGTAAGAACAGGTATGGATTTAATACTGATTTAGTAAAAGATATTAAAGGCGATAAATTTTGGGATAAAATAAGAAAAGGAGCCACTTATGCAACATCAGCTGCTAAAGCCGGATATAAAGGAGCCAAAGCAGGAGTTAAAACAGGCAGATTTTCAGAAGCACAATTAGAAGCTCAAAAATCAACTCAAAAGGATGAAGAAACTGTAAATAAAGGTGGAAGTGTCTTAGGTGCAACCTTTAGAGGAACTCATTATCAGTCACAATTAGCTAAAACCAATCAAGAAATTCAAGTGAAAGAAGCGGAAATTCAAAAAAGAGAAGCTCAAACAAGCGTTGAAAAAACAATAAAATCAGGACAAGATTCTTCTGAAGATAGATCAAACAAGAAACTTGACTCTAAAGAACAAAAAATCAAAATAGGAGAAAGCAAAGGCGACAATGCAACAGCAAAACTTATGGAAAAATTAGGACCAACTGCAGAAGGGCTAGGAATTAAACTTGATGAAAAGAAAACAACTAGTCAAATACTAAGTCAATTCGAAGCAATAGCAAATGCTAAAAAAGCAGAAGCTGACGCATTCAATCAGGAATTAACAAAATTGCAAATAGAAAGCACAAAAGCAACAGGAAGTCAAAAAGTTCAAATAGATGAACAAATTGAAAATCTAAAGAAACTCGCAGAAAAAAGCTCACTAGAAGCCGTAGAAGCAAGTACAGCACAAGCAAAAGCAAAAAAAGAACTTAGCAGATTTGCTATAACAAGAACGTTAGAAGAAATAGCAAAAGGTACAACGAATGAATTCATCGCTAATCAGGACGGAGATGCGGTATTAGTAAACAATTTAAATACAACATTATCCGCTATTGGAAACGTAAGAGAAAGCATGAGAGAAAACCCAAGTAGTCCGCAAATTATTGCACTTAAAGAAGCACTTGCAAATAAATTCAAATGGACTGAAAATGAAAAAGAAACTAAAATTAATGAATTTATTGATGGAACAATGCCAATTCTTGATTTTGACACATTAGATAGTATTCAAAGCGTATTCACAAGTCATGCTACAGAAATGAGCGACAAGACAGCTGCAGAAAAAGAAGAAATCCGTAGAATTAAGGAAAGTCTTGAATATAATCTTGATTCAGCCAACGCATCTGAAGGTAAAAAATAAATCAATAACATTTATGAATAAAAGGAGTGTGATACTTAATGAATGGTAGTTTAGTACCTGCTAATACAAAGAAATCTATGTTAATACTTGGAATGTTTAGGCCATTGCCTGATTTGTTAATTGCATGTGTCAGTATAGCTATAACTATAATGCTATTGCTAATATTTGGTAATAATGCTAGTATCTGGACTTTGATTTTATGTAGTCTTCCAATGATGATTGGAGTAGTCCTTGTATTGCCTATACCAAATTATCACAATACATTGTGTGCAATTCAGAGTATAATAGAATTCTATAATGGAAGAAAAAAATATATATGGAAGGGTTGGTGTCCTCTAGATGAGTACAAAGAAAACAAATAGTTCAAAATATACTGAAGATTGGTTGCCAGTTAAAAATATTACCAATGGTATGATCGAACTAGATAATAATTATAAGGTAACAGGAGTAAAGATAAGACCTAAAAATATCTTTATTCTTGATACCAATACTAGAAATAATATAATAGCAATGTTAAAAACATTTTATGATACTATTGATTTTGAATTTTGGTTAATATCAGCTGATAGACCAGTAGACATTTCAAGCTATCTTGCCACATTACAAATACAATATAATCAAGTACAAGATCCAAGAGTTAAAAAATTAATAAGTCAAGATATTGAAAAAGCAAATGATTTTATTCTTAATAATGTAACAGATACAGAATATTATATTCTATTTAAAGAAAGAAATCTTGATGCTATTCAAAAAAGGCTTAGAACCCTCTTGTTAGGATTATCTAATTGTGGATTAGATTCTGCACAAACATCGAATACTGATTTAAGATCAATACTTGAGAGTTTTCTAAATGGTGGAAAGACAACAGAAAATAAGGTGGTGTTGCCAAGTGAATTTTAAATCTCAATTAGCACCTAAAGGGTTGCAATTTAATCAATCGGATTTCATCATTAGTGATAAATACGCAACAGTTTTAACAGTTATATCATACCCAAGATTTATTAATGATGGATACTTATCAGATTTGACAAATATACCTGGTGTAAAAGTGTCAATAAAACACATTCCAGTACCTCTTTCAAGTTTAACAAAAATGTTAAATAAAGAATTAGCAGATTTAAGAACTAAATATCAAACTGAAAGAGATAATACTATTCTTGAAAGAATTAGACAGGATATAGATTCACTAGAGACATTTATTCAACAATTTACTGCATCACAATCAAAAACTTTTGATTTCCAACTTCATATGATGATAACAGCCGATACAAAAGAAGAATTAGAAAACAAAAAGTTAAACTTAAAAACATATTTAGATTCTATGGAAATGGTTGCAGTTCCTTTAAGATTTGAACAACAACGTGTATTAAAATCAATGCTACCTATCTTTGATAAACAAGTTATTGAAGATCGTGTTGGAACTATCATGCCATCCCCTACAATGGCATGCATGTATCCATTCATTTTTGATAGTCTAAAAGATGAAGGATTATCTACATTATTGGGAGTAGAATTTTCTGGTGGAGTTGTTTTATTCAATCAATTCCTATATCAAATAAAAAAAGAAAATAATCGTAATAATGCAAATATGATTATTTTAGGAGCCTCAGGTTCCGGAAAGTCTACTGCTGCTAAGTTAATGATTCGTAGTCACATAAGAAATGATTATCAATTAGTATGTGTTGACCCAGAAGGCGAATTAACTGAAATGACTAAAAACTATGGTGGAGAAGTAATTGACCTTGGAAAAGGTGGACAATATGGTATGATAAATCCACTTGAAATTGTAATGGATAGTGATGATGATCAAATATCTAATCAAGGTCTTGGATATACCGTGTTAACTTCAACTCTTCAAACATTAAAAGCATTTATGAAATATTATTCTCCAAATATTGAAGAAGATGTCTTAACACTTTTCGGAGAAATAGCTCTAGAAACATATGCACGTTTTGGAATAGCTTATAATACTAATTTCTCACATTATAAGTCTAAAGATTTTCCAAGAATGCAAGATGTTTATGTAACTGTTACAAGTAAATTAACATCAATGACTGAGAAAACTCATGAAAGAGATGTTCTTGAAAGATTAGAGTTAAAATTAAGACCATTAGTAAAAGAATTACAATATTATTTCAATGGTTATACAACTATTGATACAAGTAATGATTACCTAGTGTTTAACATTAAAGAAATAATGAATTCTGACGTAAATGTGCGTAATGCATTACTATTTAATGTATTAAAATATGCATGGAGTCTATGCTTAAACCCTAATAAAAATACTGTTTTATCCGTAGACGAAGCACACGTATTATTAGGTTCTCAAAATGAATTAGGAGCAGAATTCTTAGCACAAGTACAAAGAAGAGCCAGAAAATATAATACAGGTACTATTATCATTACCCAGCAACCATCAGACTTCGTTGCAAGTAATATGATAATGCATGGTAAGGCAATATTTGATAATGCTTCTTACTACTTAGTAATGGGTCTAAGGAAACAGGCAGCAGATGATTTATCACTATTAATAGATTTAAATGATAATGAAAGAGAAAATATTAAGCGTTATAATCAAGGAGAAGCATTATTTGTGTGTGGTAATAGACGTATGCAAATAGATGTAACTCTAACTGATAAAGAATTAGAATCCTTTGGTAGTGGTGGAGGACTATAAAGATAATATAAAACAATGAATAGAAGTAAGGCAGGTGAGCAGTAGTGGATGATAAAGACTTAGAACAATTAGAACAACAAGAAGCACAAGAACAAAAAGAAACTGAAGCAGCCAATAAAACTGCTCATGTTGCTGGAAAGGCTGCAGCAACCTACTTTGGAGGAAAAGCCGGAGCAGAAGCATATGATGCTATAAGTAAGACCCAGCTAGGTAAAAAATTAGAAGAAAAAGCTGGAGAAAGCATAAAAAACAATCGTCAACTTAATAAAGCCGCACAAAAATTAAACGATTCAGGTGCCTTAGATGCCGCGGATCAAGTGATGGATATGGGCAACAAATCACAAGGCACACCTAAAACACCTAGTTCAGCAGGAAATGGTAAACCACAAAGCACACCAAATACTGGACCGACAACAAATAATTCAAGTGACAGTGGAACAGGGACGACAAAACTACCTGAAAATGCTAAACCAGCAACAATAAGTATATTAGTAATATTATTGTTTAGTTTTATTCCTATTTTTTTAATTGTTGTTGTTATCTTTATAATTATAAGTCTTTTAGGTGGAGCAAAAAATGGTTTAGCCATGAATGGCTATTATGCTATGCGTTGCCCAGAAGTAACTGTTGTTTTTACAGATAAACAAAATAATTACGAAGTAACTGATATAAAAACATATCCTCTAGAAGAGTATGTAGCTGGGGTTGTAGCTGGAGAAGTTGGTTTTTTAGGATCAACTGAAGTAGATAAAGCCTTTGCAATTGCAGCTAGATCATATTTTTTTGCTAATGAAAGCAATTGTACCATTGAATCAAGTGATCGTAAACAAGTATTTAGAGAATTAACAACTACACAGACTGATAAATTAGCAATAGAGGCTACTGAAGCAACTAAAGGAAAAGTACTTCTAAAAGACAACAATTTATATAGTACACAATATGATGCCTTTGCATGTATAGAGAAAGATGACAATTATTATACAATATCACAAGCAGAACAAAAAATTCCTATTACGTGGCTTGAATCTAAAATAAACCCTAGTTCTATTCCAGATTGGTTTATTTGTAATGGAAGTGAAAACTTAAAAAATCACCATGGTAATGGACTAAGTCAATATGGCTCTTTATATTTAGCTGAAGAAAAAGGTTATACATATGAAGAAATATTAGCTTTTTATCTTGGAAAAGAAGATATAACTATCAGTAGTGGATTCCTTACGTCTATTGCTGGTCTTGAAGTAAAAAATACTACAAGTGCTACAAATCTTGATAGACCGCTTGGAGAATTACTTAATGAAAATGGTGCATCCATAGAAGATATGAATGCTTTCATCAAAGAAAGTGTAGAGAGTGTTGGTAAAGGTACTAGAGCCGGTGTTGTTGCTGCCGCAGTATCACAAATTAATTATTTATATGATAATTTTAATGTTAACATTCCATATTACTGGGGTGGAGCATATATAGGATATGGTGTATATGATTCATTAGGTGCAATAACTTCCGGATCAACATCAACTGGTGGTAAAACTTATATTAGAAAAGGTTTTGACTGTAGCGGATTTGTCAGTTGGGCTATTAAAAATGGTGGCTACAAATTTGGAAGATTCGTTACAGGAGGATTTCATAATGCATTTTCTGGTGATAGTTGTGATATAACTGATCAAAATTGCATAGGACAACCCGGAGACTTAATAAATTCAAAAACTTGTCATGTTCAAATGATTGTAGCCGTAGATGAAGCCAGTGGCAAATATATGATTGCAGAATCAACTGGTAGTATAGGTGTTGTTATGCACGAATGGAATATGCATTCCCAAAATTGTGGTAGGAGTAACGAAACTAGAATATTACACATGGATTCATTCTATAATAATCCAAACAATGTTGATCCTAACTATTAGGAGGTATATATGAAAAAAAGAATAATTTTGTTAATAATACTACTACTATTAACAACGGGTTGTACATGTGAATATAATTTAAATATTACTGGGAATAAATACTCTGAAGAAGTAATTATTACTGCTAATACTTCTGAAGAAATTAATAATATCAATAACGAATGGAAAATTCCCGTAGATAAAGAAGAGTATGACTACTTAGGAGGAGACCCTAGTACAACAGCTACCGCAAGTGGAGATACTTATAAATATAATATTTCTGCTAACAAATTAACTTTAAATTATGATTTTACAAGAACATCACTAAATAATTCTACAGCTATCTCAAATTGCTATAGTCAAGCTACAATTCAAAGTTATAAAGATAGCACTATCATTTCTACTAGTGATAAAGTTTTATGTTTTAGTAATTATCCATCTTTAACAAACTTAAAAATAAATATTACTACAACTAAACCAGTAAAAAATCATAATGCTGATAAAGTTAGTGGAAATACTTATACATGGATTATTACAAAAGATAATGCTAATAATAAACCAGTTAATATGGTTATAAATAATAGTGAATCATCTTCATCAATTAATCCTAGTTCTAGCTCTAGTTCTAGTCAAACTAATGCTAACAAAAATGATTACACTTTATATATCTTTTGTGGTATTCTTCTAATAGTACTACTATTTGGATATTTTATCTTTAAAAAAATAAAAAATAATGCTGACGATATGGATGTTTAATCATCCATTTTTTCTTGATACTTTTATATTGATGTGCTATAATTTTATTATGAGAAGAGGTGTCTTATGAAATTTAAAATAGAATCAAAGGATTTAGCAGCTTTTATAGGATTTTGTTTATTATTATTATACATTTGTGCTATCTGTGTATTAAATTTATCAACCCTTGCTTCAGAAGGACATTTTTATGGTTTATTGCCATTCAAAGCCTTCACCGGTAAATACATTGGAGCAACAATTGTATTGTTTATTCTAGCTTTAATTGGAGTATTTACTGCTGTTAACTCATATATTTTTGATCGTGAATCAGGATTTGGTTTCAGTATTGGAGCTAAGAAAAATAACGGTTATGCACGTTGGGCTAAAAAGAGTGAAATAAAAAAGCAATTAAAGCCTGTTGAAGTATCTGCCTATACTGCCGATGCTGCCGGCTTAGTAGTAATCAATGATGGAAAAACAATTTGGGTAGATGATGGAGAAGCCCATAACATAATCATTGGTGCTACCGGTAGTGGTAAAACCCAAGCAGTTGTATTTCCAATGGTACAAAGTCTTGCTAAAAAAGGTGAGTCAATGATTATCACCGACCCTAAAGGTGAAATCTATGAACAAACTGGTAATATGTTAAAAGAAAGAGGATACAATATTATTCTTCTAAACTTCCGTAATCCTCAACATGGTAATGGATGGAATCCAATGGCTCTACCTTATGAATTATATCGTGAAGGTAATAATGATAAGGCTATTGAATTATTAGATGACTTAGCCCTTAATATTTTATATGATGAAAAAAGCAGCAACGATCCATTCTGGGAAAAATCTGCCGCTGACTATTTTACTGGTCTAGCCTTAGGATTATTTGAAGATGCCAAAGAGAGTCAAATAAATCTTAACAGTATGAACCTTATGTCAAGTCTTGGAGAAGAAAGATTTGGTGGACCAAACAATAACTACATGAAAGAATACTTTAATGCCAAAGATCCATCACGTCCTGCTTATGTTAATGCTTCAGGAGTAGTATTCACTGCTGAAGAAACTAAACAAGGTGTTCTTGCAACATTTAAACAAAAAGTAAAATTATTCTCATCACGTGATAATTTATCTGAAATGCTTTGTCATAGTGATTTTGATATGAAAGAAATTGGTCGTCAAAAAACAGCCGTATTTATGATTGTTCAAGATGAAAAGAAAACCCTTCACCCATTAGCTACTATTTTTATCAAACAATGTTATGAAACATTAATTGATGTAGCCCAAGAGTCTGGAGGAAAACTTCCATATCGTACTAACTTTATTTTGGATGAGTTTGCTAATATGCCACCATTAAAAGATGTTACAACAATGGTAACTGCCGCTCGTTCAAGATTAATTAGATTTACCTTTATCATCCAAAACTATGCTCAATTAACACAAGTTTATGGTAAAGAAAATGCTGAAACTATTAAAGGTAACTGTAATATAACTTATCTAATAAGTAGTGAATTAGGAGCTCTTGAAGAGTTATCTAAACTATGTGGAGAAGTAAAATCTAAAGATAAAGATAAAACAGCTTCTACACCATTAGTGACAGTAAGTGACTTACAACGTCTTCAACAATATGAAACTATCAGTTTAAGATTAAGAACAATGCCATTTAAAACTAAATTAATTCCTAACTGGAAAATGAATTGGGGTAAAACTTATGAAAAAGCCACTTATCCAGAACGTCCTAGACAAAACATAGAATTATTTGATATTCGTGAATTTGTTAAAGAACAAAAGAAAAAGAAAATGGCTGAAATGATGAATAGTCAAGATGGAGACTCTATGCCTGGAGGCATGATGAACATGCCAGGACAAATGTCAAATCCAATGTTTGGAGGAAGCCCATTTGCTATGAACAACCCATTCTCAGGTAGAGGAGAATCATCTCCTATGTCTGGAGGATTAAATGTTGATGATTTAGTAAAAAGAATTGATGCCAAAATAGCAGAACTTGAAGAAGAAGAAAGACTTGAAAAAGAAAAAGAAGCTCAAAACAATCATTCAATTACTAGTAGTGAAAATATTATACCAAAAGAAGCAGAATTTGTTGAAAAACCTTCTGCACCATTACCACCAATTGAAAATACAGCCCCTACAAACGTAGTGCCAAACACTGTAGCACCTATAATAGAAGAACCTCAAGAGAAAATAAAAGAAGAGCCTAAGCAAACAGACACTGTAAATATTGCTGACCTATCTAATCAATCATCATCAATTACTCCAAATGATAATGATGACGATAACTTCTTTGATGATTTCTTCTCAGATGAGTAGGACGGTGTATTATGAATATAAATAATTATTTAGAAATTGCCAAAGGAAAGGTTAATAACAAGTATGTTAAAACCCTTCTTTTAGCTATATATGCAGGAATATTTATTTCTCTTGCTGGACTTTTATCAACAGTAGTATCACTAAAAATTACTAATTATAGTGTTGCTAAAATTTTATCAGGTTTAGTTTTTCCAATAGGTCTAATTCTTGTCATATTATTTAAAACAGAATTATTTACTGGTAATAGCCTATTAATTATTCCTGTCCTAAATAAAGACATAAAATTAAAGCAATTACTAAGAAATTGGCTTATCGTATACATAGGAAACTTCTTAGGAGCCCTACTAATAGCTATTCTTATATATAATACTCCATTAAAAGATACCATTTCTTCTAGCATTATTAACACAGCACATACCAAAATAAACTATTCGTGGATAGAAGCCATAATTCTAGGAGCATTTTGTAATTTTCTCGTATGTATATCTGTTTTTCTAGCATCAACTGTAAAATCCACCAGTGAGAAAATACTTGTAATATTTATACCAATATTCATGTTTATTGTTCTATCCTTTGAACATAGTATAGCTAATATGTTATATCTATCATTAGGATACCTCTTAGAAAGTACACTCACTATAAAAGATATTCTTATAAATAATCTTTTACCAGTAACAATTGGCAATATCCTTGGAGGCTTATTCCTAGGAGTATCCATTTGGTTCTTAAGAGAAAAATAATATTACTTAAATAACAATAATAAGTTGTCCATTAAGGATTAATACATTATTGTTATTTTTTAGTCTTTAATACTTATTATAAATAATCATTCTTAATATACTAAAGTAGGGTGGTATTATGAATGAAATAAGTATTCATGAATTAGTAAACTTAACTAATCCTCACATAATTGATATTCGCGATAATTTTACTTACAATTATGGACATATAAAAAACGCTATCAATATTCCGTATTATAGTTTATTATCTAATTATTCCATGTACTTAAAGAAATCAGAAACTTATTATTTATATTGTGATTATGGAAAACAAAGCATGGAAATAAGTAATCGTTTAAATCTTTTTGGATATCACACATTTTATGTCAAAGAAGGCTATTTAGACTTTAAAAATTATTACAAATAATGTATAATATATTATAGGTGATAATATGGAATATATAATAATTGGACTATTAGTAATAGTAATAATTCTTTTAATAATTTTATTATCTAAAGGAAATACTAACTTAATTGAAAAATTAGGACGTGTAGAAAATACTACTATTAAAGAACTTTCAAATTTTAGAACAGACTTATCTAAAAGTATGTCTGAAGACTTTGAACACTTAGAAGATAAAGTAGAAAAAAGATTAATCATGATAAATGATAAAATGAATGAAAGATTAGATGAAAACTTCAGTAAAACCAATAAAACATTTACAAATGTCTTAGAACGCCTTTCAAAAATAGATGAAGCTCAAAAGAAAATTGATAGTTTATCTGGAGATATCATTTCTCTTCAAAGTATCTTAACAGATAAAAAGAGTAGGGGTATTTTTGGAGAAGTTAACTTAAAGCACATCCTTTCTAGTGTCTTTGGAGAAAACAATGAACGTATTTATCGTCTTCAATATACCTTACCAAATACTACCATTGCTGATGCTGTAATATTTACACCAGAGCCTCTAGGAACTGTAGCAATTGATTCCAAGTTTCCCCTAGAAAACTATCGTCAAATGGTTGATAAAAATAAAAGTGCTAATGACAGAGCCTTATATGAAAAACAATTTAAAATAGATGTTAAAAAACATATTGATGCCATCAGTAGCAAATATATCATTCCTGGCATCACTTCTAATCAAGCCATTATGTTCTTACCAGCAGAAGCAATATTTGCCGAAATTAATGCTTATCATAACGACTTAGTAGAGTATGCCTATAAGAAAAATGTCTGGATAACATCTCCAACAACTCTAATTTCTTCTCTAACTACAATACAAGTTCTTCTTAAAAATATGGAACGTGATAAATATGCAAAAGTAGTACATGAAGAATTAATAAAATTAGGTATAGAATTCCAAAGATATAAAGAACGTTGGGATAAACTATCTAGAAGTATTGATACTGTATCAAAAGATGTAGATGCTCTAAACATTACCTCTGACAAGATAACTAAAAAGTTTGAATCCATCAATGATGTAAAAATAGATAATAACTATTTAGAATAATAAAATATGAGTCATTTGAATACACTATTATAGGTGATTTAATGACCCGTATTTTTTTCTTTTTATTTGGCTTTGGCCTCATGACATTAGGATTTGTCTATTTAATTCTTTATTTAAACTTAATAAATACTGGGTATAATTTTTCCGATTACGTTAATTTTATAATCAGAAGAGTAGAGTGCTATTACGTTATCATAGGATTTATCATACTAAATTTATCACTCTATTTAAAAGGAGATAAAAAACATGGATTATATTTATGATATTGTACTAAATTTTCATGAATTATACTATGAATTTTATGAATGGAAAGCTACTGATAAAATAATTAATTTAAAAAAAATTCCTATCTATAAAGTATCCACAAAAACTTACCTAGATATAAAAAATAATACTACTATCATAGATAAAGAAACAATTCCCAGACCAAATAAAATATTTTTAATAACAAATGGTATTGAAGTAATGGGATTACTTATTGATTCTACTGGTAAAGTTTTAAAAAAAAGTAGCCTAATATTTGAAGAATCAGATGATATTCTTGAAGATAAAGATCTAATAAAAAACATTACTTTAAAATATACTATCATAAAATCTAATAATAAATTATCCATAAGTCGTTTATCGGAAGAAAAAGAGGCATATCTTAATAATTATTTTCATAAAATTTCTCCCTCTAAAGATGAATACTTACTAAAATATATATATTATGTTCTGAAAATAA
>ERZ824575.2367-NODE-2367-length-14913-cov-5.580765_pt1 | contig 14913 bp, 22 predicted proteins | sample MGYA00519470_ERZ824575 | MGnify/ENA primary metagenome ERZ824575 (study PRJEB31778, sample SAMEA3449170) | human gut metagenome | biome: human gut; feature: human-associated habitat; material: faeces | place: United Kingdom | collected 2010/2012 ...
AGAAAGTTTGTACTTTAAAAATTTATTTGTTTTATTCCTTTTTGTTTGCAATATTGTTTTAAAGATTTTATATTGTTTTTCTCAAATGTTTTTCTGAATTTAAAAACAGCATCGTCCAAGTTTGCTAATGCTTTTTGTTTTGAAGCATATCTAGTATATTCAATCGCAATCCCTGTCTGATAATGTGTAATAGAATAGCAACTATCTTTCAATTTTACAATAACAATGTTTTTATACTTTGTTTTATAACATGGTTTCTTTACAACCTTTTTGTCGCATCCCATTATATTACATTCCATGCTCTAACCTCCTATTTTAACGATTTAAGCCATTTTATACCTTTGCCTATACTTTTATCACTGAACTATATAAACACGCTAGAAACTTAAAATACAAGCTATAGGGACTATAATAAAAGGTAGCTTTTTAGGCTACCTTGATTTTTCTTAATGCATCACTGTATTTATTTCCACAACACACGAAACAGTTAATGGTATCTTTTGTCATTCCTTTGAATACTGCAATTCTTAAAATCTGTTCAAGTGGTAATCCTGTCTTTTCCAACTTTGTTACCATTCCAATACATCTATAGGAGAATGTTGCTCTGATACCATTTGTATTAGCTTGTGTTCTCAGATTTTCAATAAAATCTACAAGGTCTGTATTTCCTTTTGCGATATGCATTTCAATGTTTCTGTCATAATCAAAATCAATAATTGCAAATCTATCAAGTGTAGCTTGGTCTAATACAAGTCTTCCTGTATACATATCATCAGCACCACTTCCAACAGTGTTACCTGCGGCTACAACACGGAAGTTTTTGTGTGCTGTGATTTTTCCATTCGGGAACTCGAAGTATCTATTTGCAATTGCCGCATTGAGTAAAACTAATACTTCTGGAATTGATGCGTCCATTTCGTCAAGGAAAAAGATACCACCGTTCTTAAATGCTTTATAAAATTCTGTTTCGTGATAAACACCACCTGCATCTATAAAGCCTGTCAGTTTGTATTCCTGCTGTACTGAGTTCGTAAAATAAAACTCAAGTCCTAAGTCCCAACTGATTTGTTCCAAAGTGTAGTTCTTACCACTTCCTGCCGAACCAGCTAAGTACACTGGAATATCGTTCTCAATGCAAGCCTTAATTGTTTCATACTGACTATGTTTTACTTCCTGTATTTCTTCTTTTTCTTCTTTCTTTTCTTCAACAGGTTTTACTTTTACAGGTTTAACTTCTGGAATAGTAAGAACTGTTTTATCTTTGTTTACTTCATGTCTTCCAGACTTTCTTACCATGTTTGTTGTTCTATCTTCGCTTCTGAAATCTTCTGGTTCTCTATACTGTTCCATGTTTCCATTACAGTCTACAACTTTGTAACAATACATGATGCCTTGAATTTCAAAACTGTAAATGCCTTTGAGCATTTCTTCTCTGATTTCTGCTGTATGTCTTCTTGGTGTTCTTTTAATTACTACTGTACCAAAATCAGTGACTGTTGCACATTCAATTTTGTTTGTTTCCTTATTCAGTTTTACACTTTCAAATTTTCTTGTTTTAATCATTTTTATTTTCTCCTTCACATTTGTTTTTGTTTTGTTATCTTGTTTCTGTAATTATAATAACATAGACTAAAACAAATGTCAACAACAAATTAAAAAAATAAAGGTACGAATTAACGTACCTTATATTTTTCTATATCTGTTATTTCTTCCTCCTTGACATTTCTTGGAACATAGTATTCGCCCTTGTATAGATGTTTTACAGTCTCCCATTCTGTGCATCTTCCATATCCCATTCCAAAATCTTTGCAATCTTCTAATCGTTCAATTAAAGCAAAAGTTATTCTCCTGAACATGCTTGGGTGTGCTAATGGAAATGCAAGTTGCTTTAAGTTCATACGCTGTGAACTTTCTTTTACTTTTATTCTGATATCAATATATCCATTAGTGCTAGGATTTCTTGAAACGAAACTAACAAACACATTACAACGTATTCCCTGTTGCTCAAGTTTTTCTACAGCTTGTAAAAACTTTATACTTTCATACATCATTGTTTCCTTTGATGTTATACCACTATAACCAAAATCTTTTGTTATATTTACAACCTTTTGTTTTTTCACTACTCTTTTATTATTTATCATATTTGTTGGAATACCTTGTAAATATCTTGGAACACTACACTGAAATCCTGCAACGTCATAAAATGTTTTGTTCCTATATCCAATATTATTTACATTGACTTTTGCATCCAATTTATCTTTTAACTGTTTTGTCCCATCATCCCAACCATGTAATAAAAGCTCTCTTGCTTCTTCCATTGAATGTGTACCCCTAAAATTATAATTATAATCATCTGATTTATGGTGACTTTTATAGAATGGTGTTCTTTCTACTGTATCAATATAATTTACTACTTCTGCTATTGAATTAAAACTAATATTTACATCATTATTTGTTGTTATTCGCTTCATTTTCTTCACTACCTCTTTGTTTGTTATACCTTATTTACAATTACTATAATATACCATTTGTTTTGTTTTGTCAACAAATACTTGAAAATATTTTGTTTTGTTTGTTTTACTTAAAAAATTGCACCTTGCCTGTTTGCGTCCTAAGCGTCCACCCCACCTGCTGATTATATTATAACATTTGTTTTGTTTTCTGTCAACAAAAAAAGGAACACAAACGTGTTCCCATTTTAAAACTTTTCTTCTTTTAATTTTTGTTTTGTCTTTGGCAAAAACCCATACATTGCAATACAATATGAATCTGCCAAATCATCATTGATTTTACAAGGTACTCTCTGACCGTCTATTTTGACCTTTATTACGCCTTTTTCACCTCTACCCTTATAAGGCTCTGCTATATATTTTAAAAGCCCTTTATCACGCAAATACAAGATTGTACGGTATTTCTCTTTATTGATTCCATATGGATTATCTAATGGTTTACTATTGCCTACTATCTGGCTCTTCCAACTTCTAACATCAACACTATACACTGGAATGTTATATGTTGCAAAACAATCTATTACAACTGAAATTAATGCACCTGTTGCCTTGATGTAGGCTTCTGAAAGAAATCCCTGTGAACGTAATCTAATGCGCTCAGTGATTACTGTAACATTATCAAGATTATAATTATCAAAAAGACTGTCCAAATAGTGTTTTAAATGTTCACGCTTTTCTGTATTTGTTTTGCATCCCTCAAAATTTACTGAGTGCATTTTCAAAATTTTCTTATCTTCCAGTATTGTTATACCTGTTCGTGCGTAACTCTGGTCAATGCCTATTACTATTTTACTCACAATTTCTACCTCCCTAAAATATCTTGATTATGGAAAAATCTACGCATTGTCCAAATATCAGTGAACCACATTGGAGTAAACCATATCTTTTCTAAGTCTTCTGGTAGTTTTGGTTCTGGTTTGATTAATGAATTATCATGTATCACATACCCTGCTAAACCATGCAAACTTAACTGTATATAACACATATGTACGCAAGTTATATCAATATCTTGTCCGACAAAGTAAACATGATTCTGATAATTATATTTTTTAAACATTTCCTTACACTGTTCACTTGCTGATATTAATGTTGCACCTGCACCACACGCACAATCATATACATTTGCATAACCTTTCTTGTGTACTGTTTTTCCTAGTTCTTTCCGGTCAAATGTAAGTTTTGACATCATTTCACACACATTATATGGTGTAAAGAATTGCCCTGCATTTTTGTTAGATATTTGTAACATCATATATAATTCACCTAACAAATCTTGATTCGGTCTTTCTTCTAACTCTTCCACAATTAATGCAAACATTTGCGGAAATAATTTCTGTTCTTTTTTTGAATAGTTATTAATAATTCTTAAATATTCTTTTTCTCTTTTGTCCCATACTTCTTTGAACTGTTCAGACTTGGTCATTGGCAAAGTACTTTGATTTGCTAATGTTATTGCAAACAACGCCATACAATCTGACCATACTTGATAAGTTGATTTTGAACCGCACAATAACTTGAAACCTTTTTCAAATCTCTTTTTATAATTTCTATCATCTGTTTTCTTCTTCACGTTTTATTATCCTCTTTTTATATAATCTCGCTGTTTGTTTCAACGCTTCAATTTGTTCTTTTGTTTGACATTTAATAACAATATCTTTTATATGTTCTGAAAACCAATTCTGTTCTACTATATCAACATAAAAACCATTTTGAACATATGTTGATGCATTGTATATTAAATATTTTCTTCCACATTTTGTTTTTATACTCCCACAATAGAAGCATTCAGTTTTATTAAGTGCAAAACTTGTTCCGACTTTTATTCTGTTGCAATCACTGCATCCCATTTTGTTCAGTTCACTGTCATTTCTAATACTTCCAATAATGTAGTCTCTTCTGCCGCACATACATTTGTATCTGTAATGATTTAATATATCTTCTTCTTTTTCAGTTTTATTCAAATAACAACATTCTGCACAACTCATTTTCCTCATGCTTTCAACCACTCCAAACATTTCTCCTTCGTTGTGAATACAGGGTATCTGTTCGGTCTGTTGCGTGTTCCTGTATCAATGTTACTGTTTTCACACATGAATGTATTCACCCAAAATCTAACCTCATGTTCTTTTCTTTTTCCTGCTACAATACTTTTTAACTTCAATGTGTATACCGTTGTTTCTCCATATACTGTTGCATATTTTACAACACATTTGCAAATAACATTATCATCGTACTTTTCACGTTTACTTGCAAACACAAGAAAAACTTCCTGACCCGGTTCTAACATAAGATAACGTTTTACCATGTTATCTCCTTTCTGTTTACATTCTTTTGTTTCGCACTCTAAGCAATCTATATAGGTTACTCGGAGTGCGTATGCCTTACAATATTTGCTCATTATGCTACTCTTTCAAGATACTTTGCTTTCTTCATGCAAAAAAGGTATTCTGTCGTTGAAAGTTTGTGCTGATATTTCTTTTCCAGATAGTCAAGTTCTGAGTTTAACATATCTGTCATTTCATCATAGTCACTTGTGCCTACTTCTGTTTCATCTGTGTTGAGATAATAATATCTCATTGCTTTCATAACTTCTTTTTTCATTTCTACTGTCATAATAATATTTTTCTTCATCTTTGTTTCTCCTTCTGTTTTGATATACTATTTACTTGTTAATATTATAATACATCAATTTAAAGAAAATGTCAACACTTATTTTTTAAATCTTTTCTTTGCTTCGTCCACAAACGCCGCAACAACAGCATAAATCAACAATACCAATGAACCAATAAACACTACCAAAAACAAAAAGCCAACAACTTCTGCACAAATTACAATCAGATTCCATAATAAACAACTGATTTTCTCTAACATTATCATTTTAATTTTCTTCTTCCTCCGGCACAATTTCAAAATATTCATCCAACCACTGGAACACAAAATGAATGTTATATGAGCCATATCCTATCATATAATCTTTAGCACCAGCATATTTATATTTAATTTCAAAATAAAAACCTTGGTTTGTTCTTCTTACAACAACCTCTGCTTCTGTTACCTTTAGTTTCTCTCGTTCTAATAATTCTGGTGTACTTTTATCAATTTCCATTTTTTTCTATATCCTTTCTTTTGATTTTCTAAAACATACATCACGCATAGGACATTCTTGCGCTTTTTTACTTCCATAACAAGAACATTGCGGCATCCTTGGCACTAACTTTTTATTCAAAACAAGTTGCTCTTTATATTCCTGTATTTTTTCAAGTCTGCGAATATATGGCGCAATCTCTGCCGGGTTATAATCATATCGGTACACCTTAAATTCCTGTGTGTTTTTATCGTCACACAAAACAATCCCTTTATGTATTCCAGTAAGATACATATACAACTGACATTGCTTTCTTCCAGATGCATGATACTTTTGTTTTTTGTATGTGTATGTATTTACACTTTTAATCTCGACAATATATTCTTCCCATTTGTCACATGGCTCTGTGAGACTCATATTTGCTGGTAATTTACATATTATATCCGGGGTATAGGATAAGTCAAAGTCTTCATCAAAACGGCTGTAATCACAATCTAACGGCTCACATAAACCACCTCGTATAAACAACCTCTGCCACTTTTCGTGAATAGCATCACCCTCAGCAAAGATTCTTTTTAATCCTACTTTTGTTTGTTCCCCTTGTAACTGTTTGTAAAATAATGATAACACCTGCTGTCTATAACAAAATTTATCATCAGATACAATTACAGCAGATGCATGTAATCCTTTTCTTTCTGTTGTATCTGAACCTCTTGTCATAACTGATTTTAAAAACTTTAATTCTTCTGGTATGTTTTTATCCAAATAAAACAAACTGTTCAATAACTGTTCTATCTTTCGTTCTTCTGTACTCTGTAGCTTTGTTCCATTTCTATCTGCTTCTTTTTTAATATCGTCAATCAACCCCATGATTCTACCTCTCGAATTGTTTTTATGAAAGATTTGTTTATATCCGTTGTAGAACAAAATCTATTGATTGCCTTTTGTTTTGTCTCGGCATAACAATAAAAATCTCGTTCTACAACTTTATTATTTTCGTATGTTCTCAGAAACGTTATGATATATAAATGCATTACTCTAACATTTCCTTATACTTCTTTTTATGTTCTTCCATGATTTCTTTTCTGGTAGAATCTAAGTCTGCAAAATCTACGAAGCCCTTTTCAAAAAACATAGGGATTTCACAAGACTGCATCGGATTACACACTTTTGATTTTACAACTTTTACTTTCATAACGATACCAATTCTTTCCTTCGCTTCTGTATTGAATGGATTATGGTTCGGTATTTCAATCCATCCCTTTCGTGCTACCTGTATTCTAAGACTTGCACTATGTTTTAATTTATGACCGCCCGGTGTTTGAATGTTATCACCAAAAGGCAAAGCGTTCATTTTATCACGAATCTGGTTTATAAAAATAACTGTTGTCCCAGTTTGTTCTATTACATCCTCAAGTGTTGGTAAATACTTGTCCATAAGTCTAGCAACACCACCGATACGCATTTCCTGTTCACTGTCTGTGTTGACTGCCTTTCTTATCTTGTCGATATCATCCTTCGGCTGTAATGACGGCACACTGTCAATAATAATTAACGGTATTCCTTCCTCTGCAAATCGAATTGCACGATTAAAAGCCTTTTCTCCATATCTTGCTCTATACACCAGCATTTGTTTCGGACGGTTTCCGAACAGCTTTGCACGTTCTGAATCAAATGTTCCTTCAATTGGAATATCTAAACACATTTCATGCTGAGCGCACATCTGATACGCAAGTGTTGTTTTTCCTGCACTCTCAGCACCAAAAATTTCTATCGTTCTTCCACATGGAACACCACCTCCGATAATGTTATCAAGGTCTGTAAGTCCTGTTGACCATCTAGGAATTTTTAATGCATCCGATTTACTTCCAAGACTATATACAGAACCTTTTTCCTTTTTATCTATTTCATTACATAATCTCAGAATTCCTTCTTTGTTTAATTGTTTCATTTGTTTACCTCATATTTCTTTCTTTCCGTTTTAATCATTCCACGCAACACCTGTCCTATTTCCAGATAATTCGTTTCGATTGTTCCATCCGCAGAAAACTTTGTTTCACACCATGTTACAAGTTCATCGAATTTATTAAGATACCACTCTGCTTTTTTCAAATCTTCTATACCGTTTTTATTTTCATGTCTCCATATATATTTATATGCATTTTGCACACAATATTCTGCTGTTCTTTTTACTCCGAATGTCAGAATCATTGCATCAATACATTCAATACTTGTGTGTCCTTCATAGTGGCTCGGATGATTTACGCTATCATTTACTTTAATTTCTTCCATTTGTTTTCCTTCCATTTCTTTTTCATTTTCTACATTCATATTTCTTACTACTTCTACCTTCGCTTGTTTCATTACTTCTTTAATTTTTCTAAGTTCTTCCCACTCTTCCTTATCCTTTTGTCTCTGCGACTTAACCATTACCATGTTATCACCTCGCCATCAATGTGCTGTTATATTTGACTACCCTGCTCAAATACTTTTGCTTCTTGAACTCCAAAGCACCTTGTTCTTTTAGAATCTCAATAACTCTACTTGTTACTGCCCTTCCCTTACATCTATCGTAGAAATCATCATAATCTTTGAATACACCCTTTTTACGCTCTTCTTCTATAGCTTCTGCGGCTTTTTCTCCGATACCCTTAATAATACTTAACCCTTGCTGTATAACGTTCTCTCCGTCCATTTTACGAATACTTGTTTTAGCTGTGTAATTGACATGAGGTAGCATTACCACAGCACCATCCTTTACAGCACACTCAGAATATTTATAGATATCCGAATCATTCCCGGCATATTTTATTTTCACATACCAGAATTCTGTTGGGTAATAAATTTTGTAAAACATCTGCTGTAAACTTATAAGCGCATAACCTGTACTATGACCTTTATTAAATCCATAAATAAGCATACTCGCCCATATACTGTCTGTTTGTTCTTTTGTCAGCCCCTCAGATTTACAACCCTTATAAAAGTCTTTTTTCATTTGTTCAATTATTGGAACATATTCCGGCTTTGTAAGGTTTTCTTGCTTCTTCATAATCTTTAACATATCAAAACTTTGTTGCTCTGTAAGGTGTCCAACTTTTTGTGCAACTTCTGTAGTCTGTTCCTGATATAACATTGTACCATATGTTTCCTTGGTATATTTGTAATATGGTGTTGTTGTGTCAATTTTCCCTGATAATTTGTTATACGCATATGTTTCATGCATTTTCAGTTGTAACGGTGCAGGTCTGTTCAACGCATTTACGGCAATTACATCTTCTACACAATCACAATGTATCATAGATAGGATTTTCTTCGGTGTTGATTTCTCCATCTGGAAAATGCCATCTGTATGACCATTTCTAAACGCTTCCAAAACAAGTGCATCTTCTATTTCTTCATCTGTTACAATATGATTAGTCAGATGTTCCAACTCACGCATTTCTGATTCTGTTTTAAGTCCTAACATATCGAACTTTACACAATTGATATGTTCCAAATCGTCTTTATCATAACAACTACTTAATGCACCTGTTTTCCTGTCTCGCATTATAATGCAAGTATAATTTGATATGTCAGTTCCAACCACTGCAACTCCTGCGGCGTGTTTTCCAAGGTATTTGATTTTTCCATACATCTTAGAAAAGTGTTTTATAATGTTATCATATTTATCATTGCACACTTGCGTTCTCATGTCCTGTAACAATGCTTTCATGTTCAGTTCATCGTCAAAAACATAACTTCGAATATACGCTTTAATTTCTGCTATTGTTCTTTTGTTTTCACTTGCTTCATATTCATCTACTTCTTTTGTTGTTTTAAGTCCACATACGCTTGCAAGGTCATTTACAAGGTTATCAATATCATACATTCCGTATGAACATATCTGTATAGCCTTACCTTTGTATTTTTTGATAACGTAATCAATCACTTCCTGCCGTCTACTTGTTTCAAAATCACAATCAATATCTGGTAATGTTTTCTTTTCCTTACGCATGAATCTGTTAAAATCTAACTTATATTTGATACTGTCAACATTAGTAATTCCAATCGCATAAGCTATCAAACAGTTACATACAGAACCACGACCGCCACCAACAGCAATGCCATTATTTTTCGCCCACATAACGTAATCACGCACAATCAAAAAGTAATCTTCAAAACCATGATAACTGATAACTTCTAATTCTTTCTTGCATCTGTTCAGATACATTTTGTTGTACTTCCCTTTTTGTTTTAATCCTTTGACAATTAATCTTTGTAATTCTTTTCTACTGTTTTCAAGTCCTAAGTCCGGTAACTCTAATTCCAATCCTTCAAGAATGTTATCTTCAATCTTGTTATATATTTCTTTCATATTGTCCACAAACATTTCTGCAACCTGCATAGCGTTTTTAAACTTTGTTTTATACATTTTTGCAAATCTATCTGTGATTTCATATTCACTTGGCATATATCTTTCTTTGTATGTGTTTTTTACATCCAATGTTGTCCTGCCAATTTCATGCATTTTACAATAGGTATCAAAATCTTCTTTTCTTCCATAATGGCTGTCAGATGTAAGAATACATTTGATATGTTTTTCTCTTGCCATTGCCATTAAAACATAATCAACTTTTTGTTGTGTTCCTTCATTGTCAATTTTATATGGCTGTATTTCAACATATAAGTCTTTCCCGAATATTGATTTGAATTTATCCAATAACTTACTGGCTGTTTTTCTGTTACCATTTTTAATAGCTTGTGAAGTTGCCGATGCTATACAGGCTGTCGTACAAATAAGTCCTTCACTGTATTTTTCTAGCAATTTAAAATCCACAATTGGCTTATAATAAAACTGTTCTGTATTTGCAACTGTCATTATGTGACAAAGATTTTGATAACCTTTTAAATTCTTTGCAAATAGGTTTAAATGGTATCTATGCTTGTCTGGCTGTTCCTTCTTAAATACAGGCTGAAAATATACCTCACAACCCATTACGGGCTTTATGCCTACTTCGTTACACGCCTGATAATGTTTTACCAAGCCACTAATCGAACCATGATTACTAATTCCTAACGCCTTGTACCCAAGTTCTTTTGCTACCACTGCCAATTGCTCCGGCTTTCCGAATCCATCAAATAATGAATACTCATCATGTCGGTGCATATCGAAGAAATTTCCCATATTTAATTTTCTCCCTTCAACTATGATATTCTCTTATCACTTATTATTATACTAAAAAAGAGGGGTAATGTCAACCCCTCAATTTGTTTTATTCCTCGTCTTCTTCCCACTCGTCCTCTTCATCCTCAGACCAATCATCATTGCTGTCTTCTTCGTCTGCTTCTTCTAACAAGTCAATATAATATTCTTTTGACTTTTTCGGCTTACAATCAATATCCCTTTCTTTGCACAGCTTATATAATTCCTGTGGCTTCATGCTGTCATAATCATTCTCCTGTTCTTCTTCGTCTTCTTCCCAATCATCTTCTTCCGGCTCTGGCTTTGTTTTCTTTTTTGTTGCAGGTTTTGTTCTACCTTTTGTTTTGCTCTGTTTTGTTTCTTCCTCGTCTTCGTCTTCAAAATCTTCTGAATTATCTGCCGGGTATGCTTTGTCAACATATTTCAGAATGGATGCATCAGACAGCGGTTTTACTTTTGTATTTCTGAATTTTGATTTATCTAACGGAATAACGCTAAACGTTTTACCCTGTCCAGAACCTACCTGTTTGATTTCATAGTCTCTGTCACATAATGTTCCATAACTTTCATACATGGATGCCAATGAAGGAACTGGCGAACATTGATTTACTGCAAACATAAGGATTTTAACTTCTTTCGAATCATAATCATATACAGACCATGCATACATATTTCTTGTGCGTAAGTTTTCATCCTCACAATACTGACATTCCCTGCCAAATAATTCCTGACACGGAACATTTACACCAAGCGCAAAACTGTCGTGAAAAGGCATTTCCATACCATCTTCTAAGTCTGTAAGGAAACGCACACGCACTTTTGTGTTCTCCTTAAAATACAGAAACTTTCCTTTACTGCTTCCAGACTTTGCAATTTCACTTTTGATGTTCGATAATTTAATTCTTCCCATTTCTATATTCTCCTTTTGTTTGTTTGCTATTTGTACGAAACATTTACTTTTGTATCTTCAAAAGCTACTGCGCTAAAATCTTTCATGTTAAACATCCAACCACCAAACTCTACCATACAATGTGTAGCATCTCCCATGTATAACGTTTTGGTACACTGCGTAATTTTGTCAATTCTTTCTTTCAGCGTTTTTCTGATTTCATCAGCCACAAACAATCCTAACTGCTTATTAAATACTTCTTCTGTTGTTTCACTCTGCTTTACGCCAGTCGCTTCCTCAAATCCTTCCACTAACGCTTCGTACTCTTCGCTACCTTTATTATACTCCTCTCGAACAACTTTGTCAACATTAAAACTTTCGCCTGATTTATGTACAAATGTTGCCGCTACAATAACTGAAATACTTAATTTCATAACTTCCTACTCCTTTTTGTTTTTAATATTTGTTTTTTCAATGTTCTCTCATCCATTTCACCTGCGTCTTTTATACCGTCTGGGTATTGGAAACGAATCACATTAAAATACTTTTTTAACAGTTCTGTTCCTTTTTCTCCGCACCTATCATTATCCAATGCTGACACAACTGTTGTTATGTTTTTTTGTTTTAACTTCTTTACCTGTTCATCCGAGATATGCCATCCTAACAATGCGCAACAGTTTTTTATATGCCCTCTTGTCTTGAGACTGAGATAATCGAAAAAGCCCTCGCATAGCCATACAACACTTTTTTCTGAGTATGTGCCACATAATGTATCACGCTTTCTAAAACCGTCATTATAGAGGTATTTGCGCTTCTGTTCGGTATGTTTATTTGTTGTCCTTCCAACCCATCCTTTGAACACTCCATTATCAAGAATTGGAAAAACAAAAGGATATGCTATATTGTAATTTTTTCTGCAATCCACAACATTTAATGACTTTGCTGTAAATCCTCTTTTATTCATATAATCAAGGATTTCCTTTTCGTCCTTTCCTTTCACTGTATTCCAATCGACAGAGCGCAAACCATAAAAATAGTCTTTTGCTTCTATCAATGATTGTCTGTTATTCACTCTGCGCTTTTTTCTGTATTTTACATCAATTTGTTTTATCTCTTTACTGTTTATAATTTGTTCTAGCAAAATACAACATTGTAATTCGTTTAGCTTTGGATTTGCAAGCATAACAAACTTTAACGCATCCCCAGTTTGTCCACACCCGAAGCACAGAAAAGAACCATCTTCTAAGTTTATTCTCATGCTAGGGTTTATATCATCGTGGAACGGACAAATAATATTAAATACTGATGTTTCTATTTGTTCCACAATTCCATAGTAGATTAATACTTTTGCAAGGTCTTTTCCAGTGTATTTCCTTATCATATTGTTTTTTCTTCCGTGATACGGAAATAAGGCTCAGACATTCCTACTGTATAACATCCTCTGATTTCTTCTTGTTTCAACTTCCCAGTTTCGTACATTGTATCAAGTTTTGTTTCGTCTAATATTTCTGAAACATTGATAAACTTTTTAAACTTTTTAGCATCCACTCCACAGGTTTTTAAATACTTCACAAGTCCCGGCATATCAACGACTGTGTATTCTTTATTTACAACAGTTGTGAACTTTTCTTTTGATAATTTCTTTCTGAGTGCTTCCAAATCCCATGTGATTTTTTTTCTTCTTACTTTTGTTACGGTAACTGTAACAGGATTGCTATAGAAATCCATGCCATTGTCCAACTTCACTGTGAAACTGTTTTCTCCATTTTTCAAGTTTGAAAACATCCAGTTACTAATACACAACTGTTCTTTTTTTCTTACATCTTCGTAATACTTGTCGAACTTCTTTTTATCCTGCTGTGCTTTGTATAACTTCTGTACGCTTTCTTTAATTTGTTCTACTGCTTTCATGGCTTGCCCTTCTTTCTCTCTGCTGTTTCATGTATTTTCTGATATCGTTTGGATAACTTGATTCCGGTGTATCTTCTCGAATATATAACAGTTCTTCGAAAGTCAGTTCCATGATAGCTTTCATCGGCGTTTCTACTCTTACTAACTTTTTGTTTCTGTTTACACCAATGACTTTTGCTGTCCTCAGCTTCTTATAAACGTTTCCATCTTTTGCTTCTACATAATGAATGAATACCACAAACGAGCCAACCTTTAACATATTGTCATAAACATACGGCTGTTTTTCATGTCCATATTTTGTTTCAATTTCCTGCAATGTCGTTGCAAATTTAATGTAATCTGAATCACCCGGTACAGGTCTTTTGTTTTCTTCTTCTTCTTTTGTTTCAATGCCCTCCTGTTTTGCGGCTTCTTTATTTTCCTGTGTGAGTGGTTCATCCCACTCTTCTTCGTCTTCTTCCTGTACTTGTGTTTCTACTTTTTTTTCGCTTTTTGCTTCAACCCATACTTCATCCTGTTCAAAACACGGGTCTGGCTGTTTTTCTACTTTTGTTTTACTTTTTACTTCAATCCATGATTCATCAGTTCCATTCTCAGAGTCATTAAGAAGTCTATCAATGAGTTCTGTTTTGTTGAACTTATGACCTTTACTTTCTAATGTAAGACCATGCTCTTTTGTCAGCTTTTTTAACTCTGCTACCTTCATTGCTTCTAAATCTGTTCTTTTCATGTTTTGTTTTCTCCTTTTTCTTTGTTTACTTTTGCTTTTCTTGTTTCTGATTATATCTTATCACATTAGATTCTGTTTGTCAATACCTAAATTCCAATAATAAATAAAACAATGAATCTAAGAAGGAATGGAATTGACAACACACAAAGCGTTGCAAAACCTATTTCCATTTCTTCTTTTGTGATACCCCATTCTTTCCAGAACATTTTTAACTTTTTCATGTTTTCCTCCTAACTTGTTTTTTATTATACCGCTCAACACTTTTAATGTCAAGTTGTATTTTATTTTTATTTTGCTTCAAGTTCTAAAACTTTTGCTACAAAGTCTGTAAACATTTTAGAACGAGTGCTTTCTGTAATCATTCCAATATCACACAGGCACTGTAAATAACCATACATTCTATCTGTTGCTTCCTGTACTTCTACTAAACCTCTTCTTACACCTGCATACAGGCTTTCTACTGTTTCCATCATTTTTTCATTCATGTTTTTGTTCTCCTTCACATTTTATGTTGTTTCCTTGTTTCTGATATTATAATAACACACAGCACATTGTATGTCAACAACTATTTTATATTTTTTTTAAACAAAAAAGCCTATATACTAC
>ERZ824575.2370-NODE-2370-length-14904-cov-3.070712_pt1 | contig 14904 bp, 16 predicted proteins | sample MGYA00519470_ERZ824575 | MGnify/ENA primary metagenome ERZ824575 (study PRJEB31778, sample SAMEA3449170) | human gut metagenome | biome: human gut; feature: human-associated habitat; material: faeces | place: United Kingdom | collected 2010/2012 ...
CATAGGTGAAGCCCTTGTCGATCATAAAGTCGCGGGCGTAGGCCAGCACAGCCTCGTGCAGGCGGGCAATGTCGCCCAGCAGATAGTAAAAGCCCATACCGGCCACGCGGCCTGCGGAATCCTTGTCGATGCCGTCAAAGGACTGCATGATGTCGACGTGATGGGGAATCTCAAAATCGGGTACAACGGGATCGCCAAAGCGCTGCACTTCAACGTTATGGCTGTCGTCCGGGCCGATGGGAACGGAGGGGTCGATGATGTTCGGGATCACGTACATGATCTCGCGCAGCTTGTCCTCGGCCTCGGTCTGCTTCTTTTCCAGTTCGGCGCGGCGCTCGTCGTCGGCCTTGACCTTGGCGTTGTTTTCATCGATCAGCTTCTGCAGTTCCGCTTTCTGCGCCTCATCCGCTTTTTTCAGCTGACCATAAAGCGGACCGTTTGCCTTCGACAGCTTATTGCGGGCGGCCTTCAGCTGCTCGCATTCCTGCTGCGCCGCACGCTTCTCCGCGTCGAGCCGGATGGCCTCGTCTACGAGCGGCAGCTTTGCATCCTGAAACTTTTTCCGGATATTTTCGCGGACTGCGTCCGGATTTTCCCGTAAAAATTTAATATCGATCATGGTGTTCTTTTCCTCCTGTTATTCTCCGCCAAGCGCCTTATATTCCTCCAGCGCGGTCTGGCCCAGATAATCCTTCAACCGTTCAAGCGTCTGCATGGCGCGGGAGAACGTGACGTTTCCTTCGCGCGTTTCGCAGGCCTTTGCCTCCAGCAGTGCTTCATACGCTTCCTTCGTCCGGTCAAGCTCGGTGCGCAGGGATTTGATCATTTCATTTTCCGCCGCCTGCGTGTTTTCCTCGGCCTGCGATGCCTCGTCCAGCTTCTGCGTCAGCTCGTCGAGCTTTGCCTGCAATTCTTCATTTTCCTTTTCCAGCGCGATCTTCTCGTCCTGTAGGGCGCGGTTCTCACTCTGAAGCGCTTCGGCGTTGGAAAGCGCGCTTGTGCTGGCGGCGTTCAGCTCGGAAATCTTTGCTTTAGACGAGTGCGTCTGCAAAATCAGCGAGATCAGAACCAGAATGAACGCGGCGCAGAACAGAACGGCCATATACCGCAGCAGCGCGGATTTGCGCTTCTCACTCAGCGGCTTTCCGGTTTCCGGGGCAGCCTGCTCCGGCTGCGGGGTTTTCTTTTCGTCCATCAGTGTTGCTCCTTTTTGCGGATGGTGTGCAGCGCGTCGTACAGCTGCTGCAGATCGTCCTGCCCGTAGTATTCCAGTTCAATGCGGCCCTTGCGCTTGCCGGAGACAATGCGCACCTTGCGGCCAAGCCCGGCGGTCAGCTCCTTTTCACATTCGGCCAGATAATCGACCTGCGGCGGCTGCTCCTTGACGGGCTGCGCCTGCTTTGTGAGCTTTTTGCAGAGCGCCTCCGTCTGCCGGACGGACAGGCCCAGCGCCATGACCTTCTGCGCAATGGACAGCTGCTGCGCCTCGTCCTTCACAGGCAGCAGCGCCCGCGCGTGACCGGCGGACAGGGAACCGTCCTTCACCAGCTCCAGAACGGCCGGGCTGAGGCTCAGCAGGCGCAGCGCGTTTGCGACCGCGGGGCGGGATTTGCCCACGCGGGCCGCAGCCTGCTCCTGCGTCATTTCATAGGTGCCCATCAGCTCCTGATAGCCGAGGGCTTCTTCAATCGGGTTGAGATCCGAGCGCTGCAAATTTTCAATCAGGGCCAGCTCCATCGCCTTTTTGTCGTCGGCCTCAATGACCACGACCGGCACATCGGTAAGCCCGGCCAGCCGTGCCGCACGCCAGCGGCGTTCGCCCGCGATGATCTGATAGAACCCGGACGGCAGCCTGCGTACCGTCAGCGGCTGGATAATGCCGTGCATCCGGATGGAATCCGCCAGGGAATCCAGCTCTTCCGGGTTGAAGGTTTTGCGCGGCTGAAGCGGATTCGGTTCGATTTTTTGCAGCGGCAGCGTTACTGCACCCTCGCTGGGCGCGTCCGGCTGCTCGTTATAGTCCCCAATCAGGGCGCCAAGGCCCTTGCCAAGACCCTTTCGCATTGCCATATGCGTTGCTCCTCTCACTGTTCTTTCGCAAGGATCTCCTGCGCGACCGCGTCATAGGCCGCCGCGCCCCGGCTGAATTTGTCGTAGGCACAAACAGGCATCCCGTGGCTGGGCGCTTCGGACAGGCGTACGTTGCGCGGGATGGCGGAGGCGAAGACCTTGCCGGGAAAATGGCGGCGCACCTCCTCGGCAACCTGCGCGGAGAAATTCGTCCGGCCATCGTACATGGTAAGTAAAACGCCGAAGATGGAGATCGTCGGGTTCAGGCGCCTTTTGACCGCGCGAAGCGTGACCATCAGATCGGAAAGCCCCTCCAGCGCGTAATATTCGCACTGCACAGGGATCAGCACCTGATCTGCGGCGCAGAGCGCGTTGAGCGTCAGCAGCTCCAAAGACGGCGGGCAATCAATGAAAATATAATCATATTGTTCCCGCAGCGGCTGGAGCGCAGTCTTCAGCGCATATTCCCGCTTCTCAACGCCCACCAGCTCCACGCCGGCGCCGGACAGCGCGACGTTGGAGGCCAGAACATCGCAGTATTTTGTGTGGATCACCGCGTCTGCGGCGGGGAAATCCTCAATCACGATATCATAGGTCGAATGGGCAGCCGTGCTTTTTTCCACGCCAAGGCCGGAGGTCGCGTTGGCCTGCGGGTCAAAATCGCACAGAAGGACGCGCTTTCCTGCCTTTTGCAGCGCAGCGGCCAGATTGACCGCAGAGGTCGTTTTCCCCACGCCGCCCTTTTGATTGACAAATGCCAAAACCTTCGCCATACCCATTTCACGCCCCTTCGGCCCCATTTTGCATTCTATTATAATGTCCTGCTTCTGAAAATGCAAGAAGTGATGTGAATTTGTTGTTTTTCATGTTTCACGTGAAACATTGAGATTGAATGAATAAAATATATTCACGGCAAACCCAGCAAAGCGGTACGAATTCGCCGAAGATTCCTATAAAACGGTGCATTTCGCCGGGCCGATGTAGGCATCGGCCCCTACGGAACTTATATGGACTGCATCAGAAATTTTGAGTTACTTCAATCTTCGTGGGAAAAGTCCAGAAAAACCGAAGGGCTGTTGCAAATTTATAATACGAGTTTTTTCTTGACAAGCGTATCGTGAAAAACGCCCTTCCCCCGGTGATACTGGAGCAAGAGCGTTTTATTCTCTCAATTTAATAGGTTAATAGGTTCTGATTACAGCCTTGACCTTCCCAATGATCTGGGCCTGATTGCCGTCGATGGGGTCATAGGCCGGATTTTCCGGCAGGAGCCAGATCTGCTTGCCGTCTTTGCGGAAGCGCTTGACCGTTGCGGAGTCTCCGAGCAGCGCAACGACGATCTCACCGTTGTCCGCCGTCGGCTGGGCGCGGACGACGACTCTGTCCCCGTCGAGGATTCCCGCGCCGATCATGGAATCACCGCGGACGCGCAGCGCGAAGCAGCCCGCTTCGCCGTCCCACGGCAGATAGCCTTCAATATTTTCAACTGCCAGAATCGGTAGACCTGCCGTGACCACGCCGACGACGGGGATGCGGTCGGCCCGGTGGGAATCGGCGAGGGTGATCGTGCGTTTTTTCATGCCGTCCATTTCAATCAGTCCATCCTGACGCAGCGCGTTCAGGTGATAATGGACGGTCGCCGTGGATTGCAGACCGACGGCGGCACAGATCTCACGCACGGAGGGCGCATAACCGTTCTCTGCTGTGAATTTCGTAAGGAAGCGAAGAATTTCGTCACGTTTGCTGCTGGTCCGGCCCATGTTGGCAGCTCCTTTCCTGCTTATGAATCCAGTATAGCACACCTTATTGAAAAATGCAAACGTTTGTTTAAAATTTATAATCCCTCAAGATCAAATTCCGGGATGTACTCTGCCGAGGCGGCGGAAAAGTCCTGCGTATATCCGTTGTCCAGCTCCAACAGATACAGATACGACAGAACTGCGTCGTATTCCTCCTGCGTAATGCGCCGATCAAAGGGCGGCAGCTTTTTTGCGCGGCCCATGGGCACATACTGGCTCATCAGACTGACCAGCACGTCTTTCTTCGGAAAGTTGTCCGCGATCCAGTCCAGCACGCCGAGCGAATTGTCGATGCAGCCCGGCAGAACCAGATGGCGGATGATGACCCCGCGCGTCATCTGCTCGTCCTCAATCACCGCGCCGCCCACCTGCTGGTACATTTCCAAAATAGCCGCAGACGCGATCTGCGGATAATCCGGCGCGGCGGAGAGCTTTTTCGCAAGCGCTGCGTCAGAATATTTAAAGTCCGGCAGATAGATATCGACCAGTCCCTCCAAGGCCCGCAGTGTCTCGACCGATTCGTAGCCGCCGCAGTTATACACGACCGGCACAGGCAGCTTCGGCGCAAGCGCCGGGAGGATGGACGGCAGAAAGTGCGTCGGCGTGACGAGATTGATGTTCTGACAGCCCTCGTCGATCAGCCGCTCGAACGCGGCGCGAAGCTCCTGTGAAGAAACCTCTTTCCCGAAATTCTCCTGAGAGATCACCCCGTTCTGACAGAACGCGCAGCGCAGCGTGCAGCCGGAGAAAAACACCGCGCCGCTGCCGAAGCTTCCGGAAATGACCGGCTCTTCCCAATAATGCAGCGCGGCCCGCGCGGCAAGAATATGATCAGGCATTTGGCAGAAGCCGCGCTCCCCTGCCGTCCGGTCGACGCCGCAGGCGCGCGGACAGAGCGTGCAGTGACGATAATCCAGCATAAAACTCAACTCCAAAGCTCAGGCTGTCTCCCAGTATAGCGCCTTTCCCGGCTTTACACAAGCGTCTTTCTGTGTTAAAATCGCAGACATACAGGAGGTTTGTATATGAAAAAGCTTTTTGCGGCCACTTTGGCTGCCATACTCATTCTCAGCGCTGCGGGTTGCGCAAAAAAGCCCGTGCAGCAGGAAGAACCCGCTGCGCCCGTTCAGGAAGAGGCAATTGTGCCGGAAGCTCCGGCAGAAGCGGAAAAATCGCAGGACAATGTTATCCACATCACGCCGAATCAGAATCAGACGCAGGACGGTCTGGAAGCAAGCTGGCTCGACGAGCCGGAGAGGATCCAGACCGACCTTGAGGAAATCGTCAGCTGCACCTATACCCTGCCCCATCTGACGCTGGAAAGTGACGACGCGTCTGCGGCGGCGAACGCCGTCTTTGATGAGCTTTCGCAGACCGTCATTTCCTATGCGCAGGAGACGGTTTACCCAGCCGCGCAGGAAAAGGCCGCGATCGGCTACGTCAACGGCGGCTACAGCATTTCCGAGGAGAATGGAACGCTCATCGTAAGCTATACGCTCTCCGTCTCCTATTCCACGGAAACCGGTGATCAGCAGTTTCTGCATATCTATTATATTGACCTGACCACCGGCGAGCTTTTGAAGGAGGAGTGAATGTTTCACGTGAAACATTCCACACAGCTATGAAGGAACTCAAACGCGGCGATACGCTTCAGGTGACAATCGAAGCCGCGACCGTGGACGGGACGGGCATCGCCCGTGTCGACGGACAGGTCGTGTTCGTGCCCGGTGCGCTGCCAGGCGAATTGTGCAGAATCCGCATTGCGCACATCGGACGCTCGGCGGTCTTTGCCGAGCTTCTGCGCGTGGAGCAGCCGTCGGCGCACCGCGTAGAGCCGGATTGCCCGTATTTTCCCAAATGCGGCGGCTGCGCGCTGCGGCACATGGATTATGCGCAGGAGCTGGAGCTTAAGCGCACGCACGTCCACAGCTGCCTGACGCGCATCGGCGGCCAGACGCTCGCTTCCCTGCCCATCACCGGTGCAGAGCAGACCGACGGCTATCGGAACAAGGTGCAGTTCCCCGTGCAGGAGCAGAACGGAAAGCCCGTCGCGGGCTTTTTCGCCGGAAAAACGCACACGGTCATTCCGGCCGCGCACTGCCGCATCCAGCCGGACTGCGCCGAACGCATCCGCGCAGCCGTTCTGGACTGGATGCGCAAATACAGCATCCGCGCCTATGACGAGGCCGCGCATACCGGCTACATCCGGCATATTTATATCCGCTTCGGCGCGGAAAGCGGGCAGATCCTCGTCTGCATCACGGCCAACACACAGCAGCTGCCGAAGAAAAAGCAGCTCGTCCAGACGCTCCTCGCCGCCGAGCCGGGCATCACGACCATTGTCTTCTCCCCCAACACGAAAAAAGGCAATACCGTGCTCGGCACGGAATTTCTGCCGCTTTACGGTGACGGAACAATCACCGACACGCTCTGCGGCCTTCGGTTCCGACTCTCCGCTCCCGCGTTTTATCAGGTCAACCATGCGCAGGCCGAGCGTCTGTATGAAAAAGCCGCCGCGCTTGCCGGGCTGACCGGAGAAGAGACGGTGCTTGACTTCTACTGCGGCACGGGTACGATCACGCTCTGCCTTGCGCGGCACGCGAAAAAGGCCGTCGGCGTCGAGATTATCCCGCAGGCGATCGAAGACGCAAAATTTAATGCCGCACAGAACGGCATGGACAATGCGGAATTTTACTGCATGGATGCGGGCGCAGCTGCGAAGCTGCTGGCCGAGCGCGGCGAAAAGCCCGACGTGATCGTCGTCGACCCTCCGCGCAAGGGCGTAAGCGCCGACGTGATCGAGGCCATCGCCGCCATGCAGCCGCAGCGCGTCGTCTACGTCTCCTGCGACCCGGCCACCCTCGCCCGCGACGTGAAGCTGCTCACGGAAAAAGGCTACACCCTCTGCTCCGCCGAAGCGGTCGATCTTTTCCCAAAATGCGCGCATGTGGAGACGGTAGTATTGATGTCAAGGGATAAGGAATAAAGTGTGAAAAATAGCTTATTTCCGACATTTTCGGTAAGATTGGCTGACATCCAAACCACCAACTCACCTGTTCGGAAATGTGCGAGAGAACATATCTGCCGAAACGGGAAATGGGCAGAAAAATTGAGTTAGTGGATTAGATGTTTGGCACTATAATATTTAAAAAGGAGGTGATTTTATGGAATATTTGGTACATCCACAAGATGGCATGATAGATCAAAACTGCTTTATAAAGTGTTTGATTTATGTATGCGGTGCAGAATGTTCTTCGTTATGTGGAGCAAACTGTGAAACGCTATGCGCTGCTAACTGTGAAACTTTATGTGCTGCTAATTGCAGTTTGTGTGGAGCCAGATCCTGCGTTGGTAAAATGGTTCCTGAGCCTTATGGCGGATAATCGCACATCGGATGTCTCTAATGGTTAATAAATAACTGCTGTCCGCAGTATTATACTTAGGATGACCGGAATTTGAAAGGAACTATAAAAGCATGAAGCGATATAAGTTATTTATCTTAGTTTTATCAATGCTAATGACCCTCTTATGCTCCTGCGATGGGTTCATCGCCAATCATAGCATTCCAGAGCTTTCTCCGGGAATGCCTGATAAGACTACTACAAACAGGTTTTCTGATTATGACAAATTTCCACTCCCATATGAAACAGCACTGAAAGTTAGTTCAGATGGAGAGCAGTTAATTCTATCTAAACAGCAAGCGCTTGAAGACTATGATGCCTTATGGGAAATGTTGGAGGATAATTACCCATATTTTGAAACGATAAAAAATGAACTGGGGCTGGATTGGAGGGAGGTAAGGGATACTTACCGTACTGAGCTGATAAGTGTGTGTAGGGGATCCTCCATACTTCAGGATAATTATATAAATGTAATCAATAACTGCTTGAATCAGTTTGAAAGCATAGGCCATCTATATGTCATTCAACCGTTTTTGTATCAACGCATGGTCGTTTCTTTTCGATCGGCAGTGGAATCGAGCGGAGAGAATCAGAACCCCGACAGTAAAGAAGGAGTCGATATGCTATCCAGGATACTATCCATAATAGAAAGCCAAAAGGTCAAAACCTTTTATGACTATTATAAAAACTTAATACCAAGCCACACACCTGCCTCTACCGAAGGTAGTACACAGCTATACCCGCAAGAACAATCATTGTATGAAGAAGTCAGACAAACGATTATAGAGGCTACGGTTGGAGAAGATATTCCTTACATAAAAATTACAGGTTTCCTTTGGTCGTCTCCAGAATGTACGCCGATTGCGATCAAGATGATTCAGGATTTTTTTGAAGCAAACAGCGAGGCGGATGATATAATCATAGACATACAGGGAAACGGTGGAGGGAACGACGTCGTGTGGATGGATGGAATCATATCACACATAAGTTGCGAGCCTTTGATACAATATGGTATGATCGGTGTTAAGGATGGCAAGTTTAACCGTTTTATGTGGGATGCAGAGCAGCCGTTTCCGTCCGAGTTTCAAGAAATCGATAGCGAGACTTGGAATAAGACATTTCCGGATTTAAATATGGAAGATTTCGGTCATCTGAAGTTTTACAGTTACGAAAACACTTGCACGCAACACGAGGATAACATTTGCTTTCAAGGTCAATTATGGATGTTGATTGACAGTAGCAATTACTCCGCTTCTGATGCATTTGCTTCCTTTTGCAAGGCTACGGGCTTTGCAAGGCTTGTAGGCGAAACAACGGGCGGAAACGGACGTGGGGGGCAGCCATATACATTTGCCTTGCCTAACAGCGGACTGCTCGTGTACTTCGACCCATATTTTTCTTTAAATCCTGACGGAAGCTGCAACGCCATTGCAGGCACAAGACCGGATATTGAAACTAAGGCAGGAATGACCGCGCTGGAAACTTGTCTTGAAGCGATAGGGCGAGACAAAGATTAAACAGCTGAGGATATAGCGTATTGAGGTGGATCGCAATGAAACAGATATTTAACTTTTGTGGCAAATACCTTAATGAAAAGAAGGGAATATTGACACTTTATATACTCATAACTGTGTTTTACATGACTACAGCGTCACTTTAAAAAAAGGTAATATATACGCGCTCATTGGCGAAAACGGTTCCGGTAAAAGCACGCTTATAAATGTGCTGGTTGGCCTGTATATAGATGAATTTACGGGAGAAGTGTTTTACAATGATAGCACAGCACAGAGAACCACGTCACGAGATTGCCGTTATAAAACTCGATCCCGTTCCGCTCAGCCAGCGCGGTTGCGACGATGCCGTAGCTTTCAACGCAGGGGAACATTCTGTCCGGGTGGCGGCAGGGAGCGTCCGGGTAGGCGCATTTCGGGCAGATGGCGCAGGACTCCGTGGAGAGCGTCAGCACGTCTGGGGAAAATTGCAGCAGAATATCCCGCACCTGCCGCGTAAGCGCCTCGTGCGCGCCGCGCGTGGCAAGCGTTGCGGCCATGTCCGCGATATCGCTGACCTCAGCCAGCGAGGTAAAGACCAGTGCGCCCGGATATGACAGCACCCGGTTCCGGCAGGCCTCGACCGTGCCGACCGCAGGCGGACAGGCCCAGCTTGTCCCGTACATGGGGCACTCGTGCTCGCAGACATAGCGCACGCGCTCGGAAAATTCGATCTCACGCGGGTCGATCCATGCGTACTGACTGACCGGCAGCTGGCACAACTGCTGCTCGACGGCCTGTTTATCCATTCCGGTTCACCTCATTTGTGTTTTCCTGTATTGTATCCGGCAGCGCGCAAAACGTCAAGCCGTCAGAGCGTCACGGTCTTTGTCGCAACGCGGTCGCAGAACACACGGTCGTGCTCGACGAAGACAATTGTCGGCCTGAATTCCAGCAGCAGCTCTTCCAGCTGAATGCGCGAGAGCACGTCCACATAATTGAGCGGCTCGTCCCAGACAAGCAGGTGCGACGGTTCGCACAGGCTTCGCGCCAGCAGAACCTTTTTCTTCTGCCCGGCGGAAAAGTCCGCCATGTCCTTTTCAAACTGCACCCGTGCAAAGTCCAGCTTGCGCAAGATCGCCTTGAACAGACTCTCGTCCAACCCATGCTGCGCGGCATAGGCGGAAAGATCGCCCCGCAGACCGGATGGGTCCTGCTGCACATGGGAAATTTGCAGCCGGGAGCCGCACTCTACCGTCCCGGTGTGCGGAATGTTCTCGCCGCACAACAGGCGCAGCAGGCTTGTCTTTCCGGTGCCATTCGCGCCGCGCAGCGCGATCCGGTCGCCCTGTTCGACGGAAAAGGTCACGCCGGAGCAGACGGGTACATCGCCATAGCACACCGAAACATTCCGCAGAAGCGCCAACCGGTTGGTGTGATACGGCAGCTGATGCAGCTTCAGGGGCGCGGCCTGCTCAATATTTTTCAGGAGCGCCGATTTTTCCTCAATGGCGGCGTTCTGCCGCCGTTCGAGATTCTTGCGCCGCTGCTGCATACGACGCGACTGCTCACCGATGTAGGCCCGGCCGCCCATGGCGTCGGCTTCGCCCGTCACCTTGGCCGAGTGCGGGCCGATCTTCGTGTTTTCAACCTTGTCTGCCCATGCGCGCGACTGCCGCGCGGCCTGTTTCAGGCGACCGATTTCTTTTTTCAGCTGTGCATTCTGCGCCAGTTCAAACGCGTCCTGCCGCTGCTTATTTTCATACCATGAGGAAAAATTGCCCCGCTGCACCTCGATGCTGCTGCGGCCTATGGATAGGATATGATCGACGCAGCCGTCTAAAAACGCGCGGTCATGCGAGACGAGCAGAAAACCGGACTTTTTCGCCAGATACCGGCTGACGAGCGCGCGGCCCGTCTCGTCCAGATGATTCGTTGGCTCGTCGATGAGCAAATACCGGCCCTCCCGCGCGAACAGCAGCGCCAGCAGAAGCTTTGCCTGTTCGCCGCCGGAAAGCGTGGAAAACGAGCGGTACAGTGCGTCCTCTGTGACCGCGAGCGGAGCCAGCTCCCGCCGGAACCGCCATTCCGGCACGTCCGGGAAGCTGCGCTCCAGCAGTTCCAGCGGCGTAAGCGATGCGTCCGGAACCGGATACGGGAAATACTCGAGCCCGCCGGGGGCCGTGATCGTGCCCTGATGGGGATACTGCCCCTGCAAAAGCCGCAGTAGCGTTGTTTTGCCGCGTCCGTTGCGGCCCGTCAGACCGAGCCGCCAATCGGTGTCAAACTGGAAGCTGACGTGCTCAAATACATTGTCAAAGCTGCCGGGATATGCAAAGGTCAGGTCTGTAATTTGGATCAATGCCATCGATATGCCCTCCATCAAATTAAAAAATGGCTGCGGGAAACGATCCCACAGCCGAAGGGCATACTGCGCCTGCCATAAATGGGCAGCCGGTTTGCACGGAAGCTGAGAGACAAAGCAGATTTCCCGCGAAAAGGCACAGCGAACCAGACGGTCTTCACCGCCGGAGTGTTACGATTGTGCCATGCTTTCAGCAGGAGATCATGCGCATGCTCTCAGGCTCCCTTCTTGTTTTTATGGTTTCAGTTTAGCATACGGCGCGGAAAAACGCAAGCACCGGTAAAAATTCGCAGAAAAACGCCCCCGGCACGGTGTGTGAGATGCCGGGAGCGTATCGTGCAGCGGGCGGAAAATGCTCATTGCACAGGATGAAAAAAAGTGATATACTAAATCACAGTATATCGCTCGGACGGCGGCCCGTCGACTGCCCTCCGAACTGTCTGTATTCTAGCACCGGGTGGCGCAAAATGCACCCTACCGGCGCGGACAGGCACGATACCCGTCGGAGAACGGCACTCTACCGGCAGTAGAATTTCCTGTAATACCAATGCTTTTCGGGAAGGGGGCGTCCTTATGCTTCAGGACGAACAGACACTGCGGCGAACCGTCGCAAAAAACATCGCCGCTTACCGCAAATCCCATAAGGACACCCAGCTGGACCTTGCGCGCAAGCTCAATTACTCCGATAAATCCGTTTCCAAGTGGGAGCGCGGAGAGGGTCTGCCGGACGTGTATATCCTCGCGCAGATCGCGCAGCTCTACGGCGTGACCGTCAGCAACCTCATTGGAGAAGAGGAGCCGCCCAAGAAGGCCAACCCGCATTTTCATATTTATGTGCTGCTGCTGTCCGTGGCGCTGGTGTTCGTGATCGCGGCGATTTTGTTCACCGCCTTTACCATCGCCGCCGTGCCGTTCCCGTCGTGGCTGTTTTTCCTGTACGCCGTGCCGGTGTCGAGCATCGTGTGCATCGTCTTCACCTCCCTCTGGTGGGGCATCCTGATGCAGGGCCTGTCCATCACGGCCCTCATCTGGTCAGCCGGGGCCTGCATCTATCTGTCGATCCCCATCCCCATCCCGAACCTGAGCCTTATTTTCGTCGTCTGCGCCGCCGTGCAGGTCCTCATCACCCTCTGGGAGCTGTTCCGCTTCTCCCGGACAAGAACATGGTTCTGAGCGCATCAGTCTTCCCCGGAGCAGCCGGGGGAGGCTTTTTGTATATCCGGCAGTCTTTTCCGGCAAGACGGAAAAGACAGGGCCGCCGGAGGCATCCCCGGCCCGGCGGTCTGAACCACCGGCGCGGCAGCAGCTGCAAATCTATAAGTATATTCCGGTAAAAGGGAACCCGCACACACTGTTTCGGTGTGCGCGGGTTCGTATATTGAGGGAAAAGGGGATCACGAAAGCTTGCCGTCCGCCGAACAGGTGAGGGTCACGGAGGCGGGAGCGGTTGCGGTCAGGTGGCGGAACGTTGCGCTCGCCGTTGCCGAGGCACCGGTGCAGCTGGCGCTGCCGCGTACAAACGACCATGTGGATACCTGAACGGAATAGTCATAATCAGCGTTGGTTGCTGTCGCAGTGTTTCCTGTGTAAGTAAAATGTCCAATTACCGAGAGAGAGTATAGCTTTTCGTGACTGCTGCTATAGTAATCGCGGGTTTTCTGGCCGGAAATGGACGATGCTGCGCGGCCGTTCTGCGCCGAAGGAAAAACAGTAATTGTTGTAATGTAATAAGAACCGTCTTCCAGATAGGTTATGCTTTGCGCAGATGCAGCGCACGCGGGGAAACAAAATGAGGAAACGAGAATTGCAGCGAGAAGGATAAGCGCGAGTGTCGATTTCAAGGTTTTCATGTCATGCCCTCCTGATGTTATTGTTCGGTTCCTGACAAGTCTGTTGCAGGCAAGATCACAATGTGCTCTTCTGCGTATGCAGCAGAGTGATCTGTCATCTCCTGGCCATATATGAGTGCAGCACAGCAGACGAATAGAACGATTATGGCAGCGGCCAGAATATATTGCCAACGCCGCTTTTTCTGATAGGCATGCACACGCTCTGGCGCAATTCCGCTCAAAAGCTCCTGTGCAGCTTCGTCCGGTGTTCCGACGCGGGCAATCAGTTCGTCCAGCGTGGTGCAGCCCTGTGCGGATTCAGTGAACTCCTCCCGCAGTCCGGCCAGCAGCTGTCTGCGCTGCGCCGCCGGGAGCGGCAGCCGCTTTCCGACTGCCCGGCAGTATCGCCGGATCACGGCGTCATTATGCTTCATGCCCGTCCCAATCCTCCATCAGCTGCTGAAACACACCGGAAATCTCGGCATACTCGGCCAGCGTCTGCCGCAGATAGTCCCGTCCGGCAGGCGTAACGGCATAGTAATTGCGCGCACGGCCATCTACGATCTCACTGGAACTGATTTCGAGATAGCCCTGCTCCTCCAGCCGGTACAGGACGGGATACAGCAGAGAAAGCTGATATTTTCCGCCCGAGCGCTGTTTTAATTCCTGAATCAGTTCATACCCATACATCGGCCGGTCGGATAAGATCCGCAAAACGGCCAACGGGCTGGTTGCTCGCTTGAAATACGCCAAAAACGAATGCCCGGAATCCTCCTGCTTCGCCATAGGCCTCCCTCCTTCCGGATGAGGGCGTTGACAATAGTTTTATAGCACAGTATTTTATAAAAGTCAATATAAAGCATTGACAAGTATAATGTAAAGATATATTATTATGATATAAGAAAATCAGGAAGGAGGAAATTTATAATTTAGCTTTCCCCTCGTTCACCTCAGTCAAACTATGCGCGAAAAAATGAAAACGGGTACGAAGTGATTTGAGCAGGTAGGAATAGCTTCTGCGGTGAACACGCTTCTGACATATGCAGGTGTACTTACAAATTATTATAGCAGTGTCGTATATCACAGATATGTAATGATTAATGGCCGCGGCCCTTATTTTGAATGTGATAAGATAACGGAGTATAATGGTTGGGCAAGAAAAAATAACAGTTCTACAGCTAGAATTGAAGATCTTGGAACAAAATATTCAGTTACGCAGGAGATATTTGTGAGTTATTCGAGACAGCGTGAAAAAGCCTATGCGAACTACAGATGATGAAAAAATCGTTATTCCGGCCAATTGTGTTTCTTGTATTTGATCTTGTATTTTCCGTTTTTATCGTTTGCTTTCTGTCCTTCGTGGCGCTGTCAGGCAAGCCAATCGGCTTTTGGCAGACGACCGCGCTTTGCTGTGTCCTTATCCGATGCTTGATAAAGGCAGTGAACAGAACGCGCACGATCAAAAGGACGTTTGCTAAACGAAAGCAAAGCGGGGAGCAGCCGACCGGACAGAAGCCGGCCTGAAAAGAGGAAGTTGTCAAGCAAAAAGATGTTTGCCAAACGAAAATAGGCCGGGAATAGCCGTATTGATCGGTGATAGTTGTTTTGAAAAAGCACGTGTCCTCTGCCGAATGGCAGGGGACATGGAATATATTGACAAAAAAGAATGGGTACAGTATACTCGAATCAGACACAGGTGAACGACATGCAGCATGGACGCCATACAGGCAGAGGAACGGATGAAAGCAAAAAAGATCATCCCCGCACTTGCAATCGTCCTCCTGGCCGTTGTGGGGACGCTGCTCTGGTTCCGGCCGAAGACGGTGATTCTGCCGGAAAACTGCCGGGTGATGGTCGACACAGGCGAAGAGAGCCTATCAGAGGGGATGTGGATAGAAGACCCGGAGCAGAAGGCACAGCTGTTGGAGCTGCTGTCTGCGTTCCGCATCC
>ERZ824575.2372-NODE-2372-length-14900-cov-5.263590_pt1 | contig 14900 bp, 15 predicted proteins | sample MGYA00519470_ERZ824575 | MGnify/ENA primary metagenome ERZ824575 (study PRJEB31778, sample SAMEA3449170) | human gut metagenome | biome: human gut; feature: human-associated habitat; material: faeces | place: United Kingdom | collected 2010/2012 ...
CAGATTCATTAAGAAATGTCGTGTTCAGTGTCTTAATTTATGAGACCATTATATCTGTTCACTGTTACCAATTTATCGAAAAACCGTTTGATTTTGAAAAAGTAAAGCAAACAATTCAAGAGGCAATTCGCTATGAAACGGTACAGGAAAAGGACCGGTCACTGATGTTTCGGACAGAAGGAATGTTAGAAATGATTGCCGTTTCGGAAATTGTATATGTAGAAAGTGTAAACCATCGTTTAGAGATTGTAACAACGTCGGGTCGGATTGAGATTCCGTATAAAACTTGCAACAGTCTGTTAAAGGAGTTAGATAGTGATAATTTTGTATTGTGCAAGCGTGGCGTGATTGTGAATTTGGAATTCGTGAAAAAAGTGGATACGGTAAACCGTTACATATTGTTAGCAGATGATTTTGGCAGTTTGGAAATCGGACCGATTTTGAAAAATGACTTTATAAAGAAAATGAAAGCGTGGGGAATCATTTGAGTAAGAAAAAAACGATGTTTGGTAAATTGGACAAAATCTTTTCTCCAAACATTGAAAATATTTCCCGTTCATGGTATAATGACACGAATATATTGAAAACATGTTAGGAGGATGAACAATGAAAAAGTTAATAGCAATGGGTCTTACCGTAATTATGACGGCGGTGGCTGTATGTGGATGTGGCAGTTCCGATAGTGGAAACGACGCGAAGAAGAGCGACAGCCAGACAAAACAGCAGGCTGTTAAGGTGATTGATGTGGACTTGACTAGTGAAGAGTATGCGTTTGGTGTAGATAAAAACAAACCGGAACTTTTGACACAGGTCAATGATTTTATCAAAGAGATTAAAGACAATGGAACGTTTGATGAAATCTGTAACAAATATTTTGGCGGTGGAAATCCAACACCGGTAAAATCTGAGAAACTTGATACATCAAAAGACCAGCTTTTAGTTGCAACGAATGCTTCTTTTGAGCCATTTGAGTACATGAAGGGCGACAGCTACTATGGTATTGATATGGAAATTGCGGCAGCACTTGCAAAAAAATTGAACAAAGAACTGGTAATCCAGAACATGGAATTTGATTCCGTCTGCTTGTCAGTTGGACAGCATAAGAGTGATGTTGCAATGGCAGGTCTTACTGTCAAAGAAGATAGAAAGAAATATGTGAATTTTTCAGATACTTATTATAACGCAGCACAAAGACTGATTGTCAAAGGTGATAGTACAGAGTTTGACAGTTGTAAAGATAAAGCAGCAATTGAGAAGATTTTAAAAACAAAAGATAAGAGTGTAACGATTGGTGTCCAGAACGGTACAACCGGTCAGTTCTATTGCGAAGGAGATAAGGACTGGGGATTTGAAGGTTACAAAGTAACCACAACCGGTTATAAGAATGGTTCTTTAGCAGTACAGGATTTGATTAATGGTAACATCAATTATGTAGTCATCGATTCTGCACCGGCTAAGTGCATTACAGAAGCAATTAACAAAATGCAGTAATAGTCAGCAGGTTCGTGACCTACACGGACCTGCTTTTTACGAGGTAGATATGGATAATTTTGGATTAAAAATAGAAGCGTTTAAGCAAATTTTCTTTGAGCAGAACGGATATCAGAAGGTAATAGAAGGCTTGCAGAATACATTGATTATTGCAATTGCCGGTCTTTTGATTGGTATTATTATAGGTATTTTGATTGCGACTGTACGTGTTGTGCCAAAATACAAGATACTGCCAAGAATTTTGAATGGTTTTTGTTCTTTTTATGTTGGCTTGTTCCGTGGAACACCGATGGTAGTGCAGCTGCTTGTGTGCTATTATGTATTGCTTCCGATTATCGGAGTAAAACTTACGGGTGTGCAGGTGTCTGTGCTTGTGTTTGGTTTGAATAGTGGTGCCTATATTTCAGAAATGATGCGCGCCGGTATTTTGTCCGTAGACGGCGGACAGATGGAGGCTGGACGTGCGATGGGACTTAGTTTTGCGACGACAATGCGTAAAATTGTGATTCCACAGGCAGTAAAAAATATTCTGCCAACACTCGGAAATGAGTTTATTGCCTTGATTAAAGAGACTTCCGTTGTAAGTTTTGTTGGTGCGGCTGACCTTTATGTGGCATTTAACTATATTGGCAGTAACAGCTATGAGTTTATGGTTCCTTATCTGGTGATGGCAGTGATTTACATTGCACTGGTACTGCTTATTTCACTCGGAATCAAATGCATGGAAAGGAGCCTGAGAAAAAGTGATAGACGTAATTAATTTGAAAAAAAGTTTTGGCAGTCATGATGTATTAAACGGAATTGATATTACCATCAACAAGGGCGATATCGTGGTTGTCATCGGACCAAGTGGTTCAGGAAAAAGTACGTTTCTTCGATGCTTAAACTGTATGGAAGACCCTACAGGTGGGCAGATTATTTTTAATGATGTAGATATCGCAGATCCGCATGTAGATATTAATGTGCATCGACGCCATATGGGTATGGTTTTCCAGCATTTTAATCTGTTTAATAATAAAACGGTGTTAGAAAATATTATGCTGGCGCCGGTTCATGTCCGCTGCAAGGGACTGCACGGTGCAAAGCGCAAAGAAGAGGTTAAAAAGATTCGCGAGCAGGCGATGGCACTTCTTGCACGTATCAATATGCAGGACAAAGCAGATGTGTATCCTTCTACCTTATCCGGTGGACAAAAGCAGCGTGTAGCGATTGTACGTTCACTGGCAATGAATCCGGATGTGATTTTGTTTGATGAACCAACAAGTGCACTGGACCCGGAGATGGTTGGTGAAGTTTTGGACCTGATGAAGAGTCTTGCAGATGAAGGAATGACAATGGTGATTGTCACTCATGAGATGGGATTTGCCAAGGAAGTAGCAAACCGGGTAATCTTTATTGACGATGGAAAAATCTTAGAGGAAGCTACGCCGGAGGAGTTTTTTAATCATCCAAAGAATCCGAGACTGAAAGATTTTCTTTCAAAAGTGTTGGTATAGATTTTATAAGATTGCATAAAGAAAAAGTAGAAATCTTCTTGTGTCAGAGAAGATTTCTACTTTTTTGTTTTTATAAGTTAGCAAGTGTTGGCCAGTTTTCGTCGCGTTCTAAGATGTTTAACGGTGTGCCATCACTCATGTGGTAACCGGAAGAAGAGCCATTGCCCGGATATTCTCCTGTGACGTCCGGCCATGTGATACCGATTGCAGGATCATTCCAAACAAGTCCGCCATCATCCCCCGGATGATAGAAGTCGGTACATTTATAACAAAATTCAGCCCATTCACTAAGAACGAGATAACCATGGGCAAATCCCTTTGGAATATAAAACTGTTTTTTGTTTTCCTCTGATAATTCAAGTCCATACCATTTGCCGTAGGTTTCACTGCCTTTTCGTAAATCGACGGCAACATCGAATACCGAGCCACGGATAACACGGACGAGTTTTCCCTGTGGAAAATTTTTCTGATAATGAAGTCCGCGCAGAACACCCTTGCCGGAACTTGACTGATTATCCTGAACAAAGTCCAAATCAAGTCCTGCCTCTTTCATATCATTTAAGTTATAGGTTTCCATGAAATATCCGCGGTCATCACCGTGTACAGTTGGTGTGATGACACAGAGTCCCTCGATTTCACCTGCATTTTTTTCTACTTGTATCTGTCCCATGAGAAGACCTCCTAAATATTTGTTTGTTTTAAGTATCTTTTAAGTGCATCTTTCCAATCCGGAAGCGGCACAAAACCATGTGCGGTAAGTTTGCTTTTGTCAAGCCTGCTGTTGAAAGGACGGACTGCTTTCGATACACCATATTCTTTGGTTGTTACTGGTTTTACAGTCAGATGATTTTCATCATAGCAGTCATATCCAAGTGCGGCAGCCTGACGAAAGATTTCGCATGCAAAATCATACCAGCTGATATAGCCGCCCTCGTTTGTTGCGTGATAAATTCCGTATTCTTTGGTTTCTATCATATCAACAAGGAGTCTTGCCAAGTCAAAGGTGTAAGTTGGCGTACCAATCTGGTCGTCTACTACGGTTAGTGTGTCATGTGTTTTGCCAACATTCAACATAGTTCTAATGAAATTGTTTCCATGAGTGCCAAAAACCCATGCAATGCGGACAATAAAATAATCGGAGAGGAGTTCTTTTACTGCTTGTTCACCGGCAAGTTTTGATGCACCATATACATTCAGTGGTGCGTAATTTTGCTGGTCCGGTGTCCATGGTGCTTCGCCCTGTCCATCAAAGATATAATCGGTGGAAATATACATCATAGGGATGGCTAAATCTTTGCATACTTCTGCGATATAGCGTGTGCCGGATGCATTGACTGCCATGACTTTTTCTTTGTTTTCTTCCTCTTCGGCAGCATCCACCGCAGTCCAGGCAGCGCAGTGAATCACGCCGTCTGGGTTTGCACCATGGATTACAGTATTTACACTTTCCTTATTGGTAATATCCATTTCTTCAATGTCAACGCCGATGGCAGTGTGACCTCTTTTTTGTAACTCATTTACGACATCAAAGCCAAGTTGTCCTTTTACTCCCGTGACAAGAATTTTCATTGAAAAACCTCCTATCGATTGCCATACATTTTTTCATAATAATTCTGGTATTCGCCGGAAATAATTTCTTCCCACCAGTCTTTGTTATCAAGATACCACTGAATGGTCTTTTTAATTCCATCGGCAAATTTGGTTTCCGGAAGCCAGCCAAGTTCGTTGTGTATTTTTGTCGGGTCGATGGCGTAGCGCATGTCGTGTCCTTTGCGGTCCGTGACATAGGTAATCAGACTTTCCGGCTTGTGTAACTCTTTGCATATAATTTTTACAATGTCAATATTTTTCATTTCATTGTGGCCGCCAATGTTATAAACCTCACCAACTCTTCCTTTGTGGATAATCAAATCGATGGCTTTGCAGTGGTCCTCCACATAGAGCCAGTCACGGACATTTTCGCCTTTGCCATAAACTGGGAGAGGTTTGTCGTTTAGCGCATTGGCAATCATAAGAGGAATCAGCTTTTCCGGGAAATGATAAGGTCCATAGTTGTTCGAGCAGCGGCTGATGGTAACCGGCAAATCGTAGGTGCGGTGGTAGGCTAAAACCAAAAGGTCAGCAGCAGCTTTCGAGGAACTATAAGGACTGCTCGTGTGAATAGGAGTTTCCTCCGTGAAAAATAAGTCCGGTCTGTCGAGTGGTAAATCACCGTAAACCTCATCGGTGGAAACCTGATGATATCGGGTAATGCCATATTTGCGGCAGGCATCCATTAAAACGGCGGTTCCTTTGATGTTGGTATCCAAAAAGACCTCCGGATTTTCAATGGAGCGGTCCACATGGCTTTCTGCAGCAAAGTTTACGACAATATTTGGTTTTTCTTCCTCAAATAACCGATAAACACCCTCGCGGTTTGTAATATCCTCTTTTACAAAACGAAAATTTTTGTTATCCATTACAGGTGCGAGTGTGGAAAGATTTCCCGCATAAGTCAAGCAGTCTAAACAGATGATGCGGTAATCCGGGTACTTCTTTAACATATGAAAAATAAAATTGCTTCCAATAAATCCGGCACCGCCGGTAACGATAATAGTCATAATGTTCTCCTTTTCTCTAGCGCAGTACATCAAGATATTTTCCGTCTAATACATCTTTTAAATACTGTCCATATTGATTTTTCTTTAATACTTCATAGACTGCCATTACATCTTCTTTGCTTATCCAGCCGTTTAAGTATGCAATTTCTTCCAGACATGCAATTTTTCTGTGCTGGTGAGTTTCTACGGTTTTTACAAAATTTGTTGCATCTACAAGGCTTTCGTGAGTTCCGGTATCAAGCCAGGTAAAGCCCTGTCCGAGTAATTCCACATTTAAAGCATTGTTTTCCAGATAAATGCGGTTTAAGTCTGTGATTTCAAGTTCGCCTCGGGCACTTGGTGTTAGACTTTTTGCGTATTCCACAACTTTGTTATCGTAGAAATAAAGTCCGGTTACGCAGTAATTGCTTTTAGGCACTTCCGGTTTTTCTTCAATCGAAACAGCTTTTCCATCTTTGTCAAATTCCACAATACCAAAACGCTCCGGATCATCTACATAATAGCCGAATACGGTTGCACCTTTTCCGGTTTCCGCATTTTCTACGGCTGCCTTTAACCGCTTTTTCAAACCATGTCCGGCAAAAATATTATCACCGAGAACCATGGCTACGCTGTCATCGCCAATGAAATCTGCTCCGATGATAAAAGCCTGTGCAAGACCATCCGGACTTGGCTGTACCGCATAAGATAAATGGATGCCAAAGGAGGAACCATCCTTTAAGAGCTCTTCAAATCGTGGTGTATCCTGCGGCGTGGAAATAATGAGGATATCCCGGATGCCGGCATTCATAAGCACGGAAAGCGGGTAATAAATCATTGGTTTATCATAAATTGGTAAAAGTTGTTTGCTTGTTACAGTTGTGAGAGGATACAGGCGAGTGCCGGAACCTCCTGCTAAAATAATCCCTTTCATAGTGACCTCCGTTTTATTTGATATCTATATCATATAACATGACGTAACGTCACCTGCAAGAACTTTTTTTAATAATTTGAAAAAAATAGATAAATCAGCAGTCTGAATCCATTTTTATGGCACGAAACAGACCGGCATCTTTAGTAATTGAAAATCCATCGGCAACCTGTTTTTCGATATAAGAGGCAAAATCACGGTAACGCGATGCCAAATACTGGTTTTGGTTTCCGTGGCAGGATAAAATATAGGAAATCAAAGGAGCTGCCTCTGTGACAAACAGTGAATCTTCGTAGTCTATCCATGTTACGTCTTGAAAGCAGGAAGATAGAATCGCGGCTCCATTTTCTTTTCCAAAATGAAGGTATAAATTGTCCGCAGACAAGGTGATTCTTTCGTCAAATCCTCTGGTGAGGCTTGTGACTTCTTCCATATGATGCTCGCCGTATGTGCTGGCAATAAGCACGCCGTTTGGGTTTAAGACGCGTTTGATTTCTTTTAGTGCATCCATCGGATTGTCTAAATAGAATAACACATGGTTGGCAAGTATGAGATCAAACCGGTTATCTGCAAATGGCAGATGGGCAGCATCTGCCACAACATAGGTAAAATCTCTGTTGGAACATGACATGAGATTTCTTCTTGCGTTGCGGAGCATTCCTTCTGAAATGTCGGTGAGAGTAACCGAAAGATGACCGGGAAGTTTATCCTCGTTGGTTGTCCAAAAAGAGCCATCGCCGCAGCCGATTTCTAAAATACTCATATCCTTTTTAAAAGGGCATTGTTCAAAAATCCAAGGAAACCAGCCCTTTTTATTCGTGCTGTATAATTCGTGCAGATGAATTCTGGCGTTAATATTAGAGGCATCCAGATATTGGTTTTTTAAACTTTTTTCCATGGAGGTCATATGAATCAAATCCATCATCTGTTTCCAGTCCACCTCTTTTTTCTGGCGGATGGTGTCGGCTGTTGTCTGGATGGTCTGCTCCATCAACTGTAATTGCTCTCTGCGGTCTTTTACCAGTTTGAGCTGGATATCAAGAGAGTCCAAAAGAACGTGCCGGTCCGGGTGGTTTAATGTCATGTCGCGGATTTCGGACAGAGAAAATCCAAGGAACTTAAACAGAAGAATTTGCTGCAGTTTCACAAAGTCCGAGTCAGTATAAAATCTTGCCCCGTGTTCATTTACATAAGAGGGTTTTAAAAGATTCTGTCTGTCGTAATAGCGGATGGTCCGCAGTGTTACGTCTGCCATTTTGGCAAACTCACCGGATGAATAGTAGCCGTCTTTCTTCATATAAAAACCCCCTGTTTCAATCATTAATAATATTATATCGAAAGAAACGAGGGGGTGCAACCTTCGTATTATACTAATTCGGCAATGCGGCTTACACCGACATAAATTTCGGAAATTTTATACCACGTGCGGAATCCGACAATGCCATCCTGTGTGAGACCGAAAATTCGCTGAAAGGTTTTAACCGCTTCTTCTGTAGCAGGACCAAATACACCATCCTCTGCAATTTTTGGAATGAGCGGATAGGCGTTCGATATAACATTTAACTGGCGCTGCATCTGGCGCACTTTTTCACCGGAATCGCCCACACGGAGCGGCGAGCCGGGATAAGAGGATGGAATACCGGAGATTTCATCGGTGGAATTAATATAAATGGAATCGCCGTAGTAGTTGCGGAGAATTTCAATGGCCGTGTACCCTTGGTCGCCAAGTGCCTTGGAACCCCACTGACTAAGCCAATTTGGACAGCTGACATTTTTTCCATCACAGTACTGAGTAAGAATTGGCTGCTCTACATTTGGTCTTGAAAGATATTCGCTGAAAATTTCATCCACAATAGCGGATATACTTTCAAAAATATTGCGCCCCGGAACAAATTTGTGGTCGTAGGCGGTGGAGGAAGTGATTGTGAAATCTTTTCCTTTATTTCGATACCACTCAGTGTAAACACGGTTTAAGGTAAATGACTGGATTGCAAGGATATTGGCGCGGATGGTTGCTTCCGGCCAGGTGGAATAAATTTCACTACTTGCAACATTTTTGATGTAGTCGCGGTATTTGACATAGTAATTTTTGGCACGGGTGTCTGATGGGGGACCATCATGAACAACAACATATTCCGGGATGACAACACGGCTTAATACAATTTCTCCGGTTTCTTCCACCGTTTTGATTTCACTTTCCGGTATTTTTGGCGGGTAATCGCCCCATAGTGTATGGTCAGGAATGACAAAAAGTTCCGCACTGTCGGTTTCGCCTGTGGCAAGAGGAAGCAGAGATTGTGATGGTGTATTCCGAATACGGTTTGTTTGCAGAAGGGGTCATGCTGTAATCCACCGGCGGTGCGGCAAGTTCGATGTCATTTAACTGTCCCACGTTATTGGTGACAGCTTCCTCTATAATGTTTTCCGGTTCGTTTTCTGAGGTAATCTGCACGGTGGCATCAGGAATCGGAAAGCCTGAGTTATCCGACACAACGTGTATATTTAATTTGCCATAATTCATAAAAAAATCCTCGTTAGACATAGATTAGTATATTTTATGAACAATATGTGAAAAGTTTCATTTGTTATTGACATTGGCACGAAAATCTGGTATAAACATTAAGATGCTAACAGTTTGTATGCTAATGATTAAATGACTATTGATTAGATATAGAATGATTTGGAGGTGAAAAACTTTGCAGGAACAGAAAAAAAAGAAGATTCGTTCCCGTGATATTACGCACCGCATGATTGTGATGAATCAGATGCATCGCAGGATGCTGGAGTGTAATCTGGAAGGAACCGGGATTCACAGAGCACAACATCGTCTTCTGATGACGCTTGCGAAACATTCATTTGCATCGCAGGTAGAACTTGCTAAATTTTTAGAAATTTCACCGGCGACAGTTGCCGTTGCACTGAAGGCGCTGAAAAAGTCCGAATACATTACACAAAAGATGCGTGAAGAAGATAACCGACGCAATTTTGTGGAATTGACGGAAAAGGGGCGGAAATTGGTAGAAGAAAGCTGTGACTTTTTTGATATGTTAGATGAACAAATGTATGTGGGATTCTCGGAAAGCGAAAAAGAACAGTTATGTGATTACTTTGACCGTATTTACGAAAATATGGAACGATTAAAAAATGCAGCGATGGAGGGACAAAATGAAACAGTATAAAAAGTATGTAATTCCTTATAAGTCAGCATTTATCCTTGGACCAATCTTTATGATTGTGGAAGTGCTTGGCGAAATTATTCTGCCGAAATTAATGTCTATGATTATTAACTATGGATGTGGGCAGGATGTTACGGTGGCAGCAAAAGGACCTGCTTACATTATTGGGATAGGAGCAGCTATGATTGGAACGGCTCTTCTTATGATGATGGGTGGCGTGCTTGGTGCTTATTTTGCGGTAAAGGCATCTGTAAATTTTGCCGGTGATTTGCGAAGAGATGTGTTTGCCAAAGTGCAGAAATTTTCCTTTGCCAATATCGAAAAATTTTCAACCGGTTCTTTAGTAACACGATTAACAAATGATATTACGAATATTCAGAATGTCTTGAGTATGGGACTTCGTATGCTTTTGCGTGCACCTGGTATGTTAATTGGTGGTTTGATTATGGCATTTCTTATGAATGCGAAACTGGCACTGGTTTTCTGTGTCGTAATTCCGGTTTTGATTATTGCACTTGCGTTTGTTATGAAGACTGCATTTCCGCGGTTTGACGTGATGCAGACAAAGATTGACGGACTCAATTCAAGAATCCAGGAAAATATCACAAACCAGCGTGTTGTAAAATCTTTTGTGCGTGATGATTTTGAAAAAGAGACCTTTGACCGTGCGAACAACGAATTAAAAGATAAAACACTTCGTGCGATGAAGGTTGTAATTCTCACAATGCCGATTATGACATTAGCAATGAACCTTACGGTTATGGCAGTTGTCTGGTTTGGCGGTCAGCAGATTTTGATTGGCGATATGCCGGTTGGAAACCTTACAGCATTTACTACTTATGTAACGCAGATTCTGATGTCGCTTATGATGGTTTCCATGATTATGATTCAGGGTTCTCGTGCGATGGCATCTTCTCATCGTATTTTGGAAGTATTAGATACGGACATTGACTTAAATGATGACAATGCATCTGAGAAAGACCGCTTGGTAACATCCGGTGAAATCGAATTTAAAAATGTCTGCTTCCGTTATTATAAAAAACATAAGAAAAATGTTTTGCAGAATATTAATTTTACAGCGAAACCGGGCGAAGTGGTTGGTATCATCGGCTCGACAGGTTCCGGAAAAAGTTCTCTTGTGCAGCTGATTCCACGTCTGTATGACTGTGATGAAGGGGAAGTGTTAGTAGATGGCGTGAATGTAAAAGAGTATTCGCTGAATCATCTGCGTGACGGCGTTGCGATGGTGCTTCAGAAAAATACGCTGTTTTCCGGCAGTATTATGGAAAATCTTCGCTGGGGCGATGAAGAGGCAACGGATGAACAGGTGAAAGAGGCTGCAAAGGCAGCACAGGCCGATGGCTTTGTCAGTGAGTTCGCAGATGGATATGACCGTGAACTTGGACAGGGTGGTGTCAATGTTTCCGGTGGACAAAAACAGCGTCTTTGTATTGCAAGAGCACTGCTTAAGAAACCGAAAATCCTTATTTTAGATGACAGTACCAGTGCGGTAGATACAGCGACTGAGGCACAAATTCGGAAGAGTTTTTCAACGACTTTAAAAGACACAACAAAATTGATTATTGCGCAGCGTATTTCTTCTGTTGAGGATGCTGACCGGATTCTTGTTATGGATGAAGGACAGATTGTTGGACAGGGAACGCACAAAGAATTATTAGAATCCTGTGAAACATATCAGGAAATTTATTATTCACAGAGAAGTAAAGAGGAGGTGGCAGGATGAGTCAGGCAAAAAATCAGCCACATGGCGGCATGGGACCGGGACCAAAACATGGACCGGGTGGCCCGAGACATATGATGGGTGGCAAGCCAAAAGAATCACGTGCTACCATTAAAAGACTTCTTGAATATATGGGAAAAGATAAGATGCTTGTTGTACTGGCACTTGTCTTTGTGCTTGTGTTCAGTGGAGCAACATTAGCCGGTTCTTATATGTTAAAACCGATTGTTGACCAGCTTGGCAAAACGGCGTTACAAGTTGCTTCTTTGAAAAATAAAAATTTAGATTTTAGTACAGTGCTGGCAGATGGTACATGGACACTTTTGAAAGGTGTACTTACCATGTTGGTTATTTACGGCGTCGGAGTGCTTGCAAACTATTTGCAGCAGCGTATCATGATTGGTGTTTCCCAGCGTGCGCTGATTCGTATCCGTAAAGATTTGTTCGACCATTTGCAGGATATGCCGGTTCGCTATTTTGATACAAATGCAACCGGAGATATTATGAGCCGGTTTACCAATGATATTGATATGATTGGTGAGTTGTTAAATAATACGGTTATCCAGTTGATTTCCGGTGCAATCAGTATTATTGGAACAACCATTATCATGATTTGTTTAAATATCTGGCTTGCCCTTCTTACCATTGTCATGGTTCCTGTTATGGTTAAGGCAGGTGGAAGTATTGCCAAAAGAAGTTCCCGTTATTACCGTGAACAGCAGAGTGCGCTTGGTGATTTGAATGGTTACATTGAAGAGACTGTTACCGGTCAGAAGGTTGTAAAAGTTTTCTGCCACGAGGACAAGGCAGTGGAAGAATTTGTAGATTTAAACAATGACCTTCGTGAAAAACAGATTAAAGCACAGTTTTTTGGCGGCATTATGGGACCGGTTATGGGAAATATCGGTCAGGTCTGCTATGGTCTGACGGCAGCAATTGGTGGTCTGCTTTGTTATTTTGGAAGACTTTCTATCGGTGGTCTGACGGTGTTTGTTAATTATTCCAGACAGTTCAGCCGCCCGATTAATGAAATTTCCATGCAGGTAAATACGATTTTCTCGGCACTTGCCGGTGCAGAGCGTGTATTTGCGGTAATGGATGCGGATGTGGAACAAGCCGATGATGAAGATGCCGTTGAAATGAAAGATGTCAAGGGCGAAGTGATTATGGAGCACGTAAACTTTGGCTATGATGAAAATAAAGTTATTTTAAAAGATATCAACTTGTATGCTCATGCCGGACAGAAAGTGGCATTTGTTGGTTCTACCGGTGCCGGGAAGACGACCATTACAAACTTACTGAATCGTTTTTATGATATTCAGGAAGGAACAATTACGATTGACGGCATTGATGTGAAAAAATATAAACGCCGTTCGCTCCGTGAAAATATTGCGATGGTTTTACAGGATACGCATTTGTTCAGTGGAACTGTGCGTGAAAATATCCGCTACGGAAGACCGGATGCAACGGATGAGGAAGTAGAACAGGCTGCGAAAACGGCAAGTGCTCATTCGTTTATCATGCGTCTTGAGGACGGCTACGATACCGTACTTGAGGGAGATGGAACAAACTTAAGTCAGGGGCAGCGCCAACTTTTGAATATTGCCCGTGCAGCTCTGTCACTAGCACCGATTCTTGTGCTGGATGAGGCAACAAGTTCTGTCGATACCCGTACCGAAATGCATATCGACCACGGAATGGAGCGCTTGATGAAAAACCGTACAACATTTGTAATTGCCCACCGATTATCTACCGTTCGTAATGCTGACTGCATTATGGTATTGGAGCAGGGCGAGATTATTGAGCGTGGAACACACGAAGAACTGCTGGCAAAAAGAGGAAGATATTATCAGCTTTATACCGGTGCTGTAGAGTTAGACTAGATATTGCAGAACTAAATTTTGTGTTGGAATACATTTGACACAGTTTTCAATTATGATACAATGATAAGGATAAAATATAAATCGTAGAATTGGAAAGGGGCAAAAGACAATGCAAAAGAGTAGAAAAAGAATTGTAAGCGCAATTGTAAGTGCATCTTTAGTGCTTGGATTGTGGACAGGATATGCCATTCCTGCCCGTGCGGAGGAAAATGGAAGTGGACAAACTCCACCGACCGAAATTGGCGAACCAACACCGACACCTACGGTGACACCATCCGCATCTCCAAGTGTTGAACCAAGTACAGAGCCAAGTGCGGAGCCAACGGTTACGCCGGAGCCGGTAGATGTGACCAAAATTGCGATAAGCAGAAAATCAGCGGTTTTGATGGTAGGAAAAACATTAAAGCCTGTGATAACGGGAACGACTTCAACAGTTACCTGGACAAGTGCCAATGAAAAAATTGCTAAGGTGGATGAAACCGGAAAAATTAAAGCACTCAAAAAAGGTAAAACGGTAATTACGGCAGCAGTTGACGGCATCACAAAAACCTGCGAAATTACGGTTGTTGCAAAAATGGCAAAGAAAGATTTCAGTAAATTTAATTCAGAGAACTTTGTGAATTTCTGTCAGCGTTATGGCTACAACCATGGTTATGCATGGAATGGACAGTGGAAGGGCGGAAGTAAGAAAAAAGCAACAGCCCGCGGTATTAAAATTGGTGCATCCAAGACAAAGGTTCAAAAAGCCTATGGAGAACTGACTTGGAAAAAATGTACATCAAAAGACCCATTTAGCAAAATGAAAGGTCTTAAGAAAAACAAAGTAAAAACTTATGGAGATGCAGTTTATGGCAAGTATCGAATCCGTTTTTACTTAAACAGCAAGAAAAAAGTTGTTGCGATTATATTTGCCTGCAACATCTCAAAGATTAAGAAAAAACATTTGAAGAAATATATGTAGAAAATTTCTGAAATTGCTGCAAAACAACGAAAAAGGAACGGCACAGCTGATTATTTGGCTGCCGTTCCTTCATTTGTTTCTGCCGTTGCGGTTTCTTCCGTGTCGTTCTCGGATTCTTCTGTTTCCTCTTCATTTTCTTTTTTCGGCGGCTGAGAAAGTAAGGTTAGTATAATCATCAGAATACTTAATACAATTGGCGCAGCATAAACGACTGCTTTGCCGGCGGCACTAATTGTAACAGGCTCTGTGTTAAACCAAATCAGTACACCAAAGTGAACGATAAAAACCAGTGTGCCGAGGATGGCACTAATTACTCTGGCAAGCATACTTTTTTCGCCCCCGAATTTTGCACGGGATACGAAGAAAACAAGGAGAAAGGCAATTGCTGAATCCAACAGACAGAAAATTAACATTCCCGGATTGATTGTCATAGTCTTTCCTTTCTGTATATGTAGGGACCAAGGTCCGTTTATTGATAGATATTAGTATAGCATATTGTGGGGGATTTGTGCAAAGAATTTGTTGATATTCCTTTGGGTTCCGTAATTTATCACGAAAAGTTTGCAGGTAGTGGGCGCTCCCGCTTGGACAAATCCGCAGAAGTATCGGCATGTAAAAGACACATGCCTGATACTTGCGCAT
>ERZ824575.2374-NODE-2374-length-14894-cov-4.312285_pt1 | contig 14894 bp, 26 predicted proteins | sample MGYA00519470_ERZ824575 | MGnify/ENA primary metagenome ERZ824575 (study PRJEB31778, sample SAMEA3449170) | human gut metagenome | biome: human gut; feature: human-associated habitat; material: faeces | place: United Kingdom | collected 2010/2012 ...
AACCCTAACCCTAACCCTAACCCTAACCCTAACCCTAACCCTAACCCTAACCCTAGAAACCCTAATAACCCTAATAACCCTAATAACCCTACCCCCCATCACCCCCCCAAATTTCACGGAGATCACGAATCCGAGGTCAAAACATACCCATCACACAACCCTCAACCACGCATCACACAGCCCTCAAACCCTCCATTCCTATCATTCACTACAACCCTCACACCACCAACACCAACGATCATCGTCTTTGAGAACCATCACTTCTATAACCCTAGCATATCCGATCACTTAACCCTCACACATCCAATCACTTAACCACAACACACTCATACTCTAAGTACTACACAACACCCTCCTTTGTAACTAACAAACACACACTAATAGCACGTTCTTCGTTCGGCACACGCACTTCTCCTCCTTCGACTCGCACTCAAACACGCCGCTCATCTCCTCCGCAATGAAGTCCGCCGAGCACGCACTCACGTCCGTCTCCAACTCCACCAACATCGAGTACGCCGCCACGCCCTGTCCCGCACCATTCTTCACCATGTCCTTGCTCCAACTCACCACGTAACCACGCAACGGCTTCAACCCCAACCACAAGTCCCACCTCACCTTGAACGGGTGCGACTCGCTGAACCACGCCGGCAGGTTGAACGAGTTCACGTACTCACTCACGAACAGGTAACCTCGCCGAACACCACCGCCTGGTTGAACCACAGCGAAAGGCACCCTCTGCAACCGCCTGGAACCGCGCACACGCGTACCACACCGAGTCCGTGCTGAACACGTGCACGATGCGAGGCGACTCCATGCCGTCGCGCGTCTCCAACAAGCCCTGCGGAATCACCAGCGTGTAGCTCGTGTCGGGGAACAACTGACCCACGCAGTCCGCCACGTGGATGAACCATCAACACCGACTCGAGTGCTTCACCTGACAGCACTGAAGGATCCACCGACAGCGTGTTCAGCAACACCGCGCCCTCCTTCACGTACAGGTACTTCGTGAACGCCCTTCACCGGCATCAAACTGTCCACCGGGTACACCAGGGTACACCACCTAGCCCGCCGTCGGGTTGTACTCCTTCGTCGTGAACCGCACCAGCACGTCGCTCGTCGTCTCGAACGACATCTCCAGGATACCTCGCGCGTCGACGCCTTCAGCTCGTACGTCGTCAGCGACTCCAACTGGCGCGTCGCGAACACGATGCGGTTCGCCTCCACCGAGAATGCCCCCGGGTACAGACTCACCCAACCCTAATCCTTCGTGTTGTACAGGATGAAACAGTCGTTCCTCGTTTTGTACAGGATGAAACAGTCGTTCACGCGCACCGGGTAACGGAAGATCAGCTGCATCTCTACCCTACCCTAACCTCCACCGCGTTCACCTCCGGCACCGTCACGATCAGCTCCGGCGCGAACGGCGTGCCCGACGGGTGGATCACCAGCGACTCCACCTCGCCGCGCGAGAACAGGTCCACCGCCGCGCACGTCACACGGTACTCCGACGCGTACTGCGCATTCAACACCAGCTACTGCAAGTCCACCTCCACCTCGTGCGCGTCGCTACCACCGCTCTGCGCCACCAGCAGACACGAACCCCACAGCGGGTACTTCGCGCCGCCCAGCGTCAGCTGGATGAAGTAGTCACCCGGCACTGCCGACACACTGAACTCCGGCACAGCGTCCACGTCCATCGTGCTCACCGATACCACCACCTTGCCCGCCGACACGATCGGGTAGCTGTAGATGGAGAACGTGTAGTGATATCCAGGCTCCACCACCACCTTCGTCGTCGTCTCCTCGCACACGTCGTTGCCCAGCGGGCACAGCACCACCTTCGAGACCATCTCGCATAGGACAGTCGCGTGCCCGACATCTCCTTGTAGATGCAGATCACGTGCTCCTTGTACACCACCACGCCCGCGTCCAGCCGCAGCGTCTGCGAGTTGATGTATCACACCGACACTCGCGCGGACGGAACACGCGGCTCGCCGAGAACGGCTGCAGCTCCGAGAACTCCGCGATCAAACGCATGCGCTGTCGCACCTCCAACTGCGCGCTCTCCAGCCACGCACTCACTCAGCCACGCGCACTTCGTCATCACTACGCGCTCCTCCGTGTCGTCATCGCAGTCCTCCACGCAACGGTAACGGATCTCCAGCGCGTCCGCCGCCATCGGGCAGCTCGGGAACTTCGCCGAGAACGACAACACCGCAGAGTCCTCCGACGCCTCGTACTCCACTACACCATCACCTCGCAACTCTGCTGGTAGTACACGTTCTCCATCTTGCAGCTGTTCGAGCACTCCGTCGCCGACTCGTCCGTGCAGTACTCCACGAACATCGAATACGCCATATTCACCTCCAAACCGCAGATACGCACCATCCGACCGCGGAACACCATCGACAGGTCCGGGCTGCTCGACGGGACCACGTTCACGCGCACGTACGGTGCCGCCTCCGGCTCGAACTTCAGGTTCATGCACCCGTTGCTCATGCGGTTGATCGTTACCGGATCGCACATCTGCGTGCGGCAACTGTCCTCAGGCTCGCCCCACACGCCCGTCGCTCCACACCTGCGCGACACGTAACCCGTCATGGACTCGCTGCACGGCAGACGCACCTCCGTCCAACTGTTCGTCGCCCGCCACGTGTAACCGTTCAGCTGCTCCTCCGGACACTGAATGCGCTTGCACATGATTGCACATGATTGCACATGATTGCACTAGCCGATCGCCTGCCGTGTAGTACTCCACGACCGCCACACGTAACCCGTCATGTTCGCGCTCACCACCTCGCCAGCCACCACCTCCTCCATCAAATACATGTTGCCGTCGCTGTGGTACACCACCTCCGCCGGGCACGAGCACTCGCCCTCCATCGTCTCGCCGGGGCACGCGATGCGCTCACACTCCTTCACCAGGTCCGTCCACCAACCGCCCAGCGAACACGTGTACCGAATCGTGTCCGCGTACATCGTCGCACACGCCTTCACCACCGTCGCCAGCGGCTCCGTACGTGCGAAGATATATGTGCCGCGCTCCTCCACCACCGTCGGCTCGCAGTAGCAGCCTTCGCCCGACACCACGGACGACCACTCGCCGTTCTCTCTGCACACGCGCCTCAAACCACCCCGCACGAGTGCACCGCCGTCGCGCCACCCTCCGTCGCACGCCACATCACGCCCTCGAACGACTCCTCCGGACACGTGATGCGCACGCAGTTGTTCTCGATCTCCTCCCACTCGCCGTTGCCGTTGCAGCGGCGCTCGAACGAGCCCGTGTAGCCCGCAGGACACTCCAGATGGAACACCGTGCCTGCAGCAGACACAGGGTACTCCACCTCGTCGATCGTCGTCGCGGGACACGAACACTCGCCCGTCCCCTCGCCTCACACACGCAAAGCCCGCACCCAGACCGCTCACGCACGACGCCGTCTCCATGCTGTCCGTCGCCGCCCACATCACCGCGCTCTCCTCCTCCGCGGGGCACCGGTTGCGCGTGCACTCGCCGCATGCCATCGTCACCTCGCGTCCCGAGCGCAGCGCCGCCCACTCCGTGTTGAACTCGTCCTTCTCCGCGGGACACAGACAGTAGCACATCACGCTCTCCCACTCGCGTCCATAGCTCATGCTGCTCTGCTGACACAGGAACATCGCCACTGTCCCGCCCAGCGTCGCCTCCAAGTATGACTCTCTCCACTGGATAGCACCGGCTCGTAGCAGCCCTCGGGAGCGCTCCACTGCTCGCATACGAATAGCATCCAATCCTCGCCAGAAAGGCACGGCAACATCGAACCATCTCTCAACGTCTCTTGGAACGCGCACTCTTCATCGTGGCTCCTCCGCTCACTGTACCGACAATAATCACACGGCGGCAGCACGGCATCGCAGTATCACACTCACCACCCTCGAGGCAAAAACGATCTCCACAACCAGCCCTCGTAACATCGTCATCACAACTCCCGCCATATCACCACATTTATCTGCCACCAACGCACATCCTTCTCTCTCCTTCACGCGCGCATCCAACACTCGCCCTCAATTACAACCTCCTCTTCATCGACAGCCACTGTCCTTCCTCTGTAATCACGTTCAGTACATCACAGCAGCTTCTTCTCCTTACAAACGAACCAACTACACACAACCTCCTCTCGGATCCTGATTATACTGCTCTCTCGTAACTCCATTCCTCCGTACAGTAAAAACCTCCGAAAACCAAACAACTCTTCTCTTCTCGAAACCCTCATACTCTTCCATAACGAGAACTCTATCCTAATCATTATGGTTCAGAAACCATGCCAATACGTTATAACATCACGAAACAACCTCATTCACGCGAACCCAACAATTCACTCTCTGAACAACCTAGCAGCCAGCAGGCTTATTCACGACCTCCAAACAAAACCATTTCTGCATTTCACTTCCACCCTTCTCCTTCAGACACCCAATAATGACCTTATCGAACTCATGTACAAAATCGATCCCATTTCATCACACCAATTCCGTCTCTCCTCCATTCTCTTCATTCTTCTCCCTCCAATCTGCTCATAAACCCATAAGCCACGTTCCCGTCAGTCAATTTGATAACACCATTTCCTCCCTCTCTCCATTCTCCCTAACACGCATCCATTTCGTTCTCTCTCCATCACCAATCGTCTTTCACTACCTTCACCTCACTATTTCCAACAAACACCCATTCTCACCGAATCGCCTTTTCACAAACAAACACACCCACAGATAGCCAGAACCATGACTAGTCCACCCTCAACGCCTTCCTCCGATTTCACAAATCGACCTTCATTTTCATATTGGGCTTCAGCGATTTCACCAAACATGCCCAAATCCCCAGTCAATGTACTTCCCCATCCTCGTCATCGCCATGTGTCTCATTCCTTCAACGCCTCTCTCCTCAACGCGAAACACATTACTCTCTCTTTCAACCTCCCTACGCGCTCTCACGCCTCCATTTCATAACCATCTTATCCATCCCTCCACGGGCTCTTCACACACGCTTCCGCGCTCTCAACCCTCATCATCTCAAAGCAACATCGGCAATCACGCTCTCACTCTTCACGATCCAAAACTCATTTCCTCCACAACAACAGCCCTTCCCATACCCATGCTTCCTGCACACTGCCAGATCGATTCCACGATTCTTCAAATTCGAGAGTTCTATTCGCCTCTATCTCCAAACGCGTTTCCCAAACCTCTCGCTTTCGCTCTTTTGATACTGCCACTCATATTGTCTCGTACCAACCCTTCAATTCCTTCATTTCAGTCTCCACCATCCATCATCTCATGTCCACCCTTCCTCGCGTCATACAACATGGCGGCACACTGTCCATTCATTTACCAAACGATCGCCTCCAAACAACACGCCATTGAGCCGAATCCTCTCTCTCAAACTCAACTCCCATTTCTAGTCATCACACTCCATCTACTCTTCATTACAAGCGATATGAACTCTTCTGCCGTTCCAATCCACTACGCGAATTGATGCGCGCCTCCAACACTCGCCCTCAACTCCTTTCATCCCGTCTCATCCCATCTCATCAAGATTCAATGCCATCGTTTTCAATTGAACCCTTCCTCGCTCGAACAGTCTCCTCGTCCTCGCTCGCTCTCTTCATTTGCATTTCGTCTCTCACATCTTTCCTCCCTTCCAAATACCACACTCTTTGCTCCAACGACCTCCTGCTACACTACCACTCGCTTCCTCCCATTCTGTTGTACCCTTGAATCCTACAAGTCACTCTCTATTGATAGAATGCCACTTCGTGAATCCTGAGATGCCATGAACGATTTCCTGTCCACTTGGATTTCTTCGGGTTCCATTTACTCTTCACACAATACACACTCTCCTTCCCATTTCGTCACCCAACGAGCGCATCTTCAACAAACACAACAACCACAACGATTCAAGACAATCCAATACCGCCAATTGATGGCTTGACTCTAGTCGCCATCAACCAGAACAAACACCCAGAATCGATCAAACACTTTACGCATGTCGCCAGCAACGGTCCGAAAACACCATAACCACAGAAACGCCGCCTCCCTCCTTGCTCGTCAACAAACATACACTCTTTCCTCTCATCCCTTCACCAAACGGCATCTCACTCATCGCACAGCAGAGAACACCCTTCTTCACACCATCGATAACTCCATCATCTCCTATAGTCTCCACACGCATGGCAGCCCTAACGCCAACCGCAATTCCTGATCACGCTCAGCACCCTCCAGCAGCCCCTCTCCTGCTGCACATGGTCTTGTCTCACCCTCCTCCATCCACCGTCATCGAAATCTGTACCTTCAATTTTGAACACTTTCACGAAAGCATCTCTTTCCCTTGTTCGCCAGCTCGCTTCCCTCCTCCAACTCGATTCTTCCTTTTCACGTTTCACTGCTTTCATTCCATCCATAGCCTTCAATAATACACTCAAACACTGCAAATCCACTCCACTCTCTTCATCAACAGCGATGCAACAGCGATGCAACCTTAATGGAACCTCAAACTCGATTTCGCTCTCAGCCGCTTCTACTGACCTCCTGCATGCATACAACAGCCACTCTCTGCGACATCTCCTCCTTGAAACACTTCATTCTTCCATACATACTTCGATTCCATTCACACGCATTGAATCCAATCAAGAATGGCTTGCTTTGAAGGACACGACAACGATGCGCACTCAAATGCGCTCCTACAACTCTGATTTGCTTCGTAGCAATCCTTGCTTTACGGTCCCGTGCTTTAAGACCCGTTCTGATCACCCTCTCTTCGCAATCACCTTCTTCTTTGCCGCTATGCACTTCAATTCAGTCCCTCAGCAATATGCAATCCCGCAATTCCTTCTCTTCTCCTCGTCTCGTTTCTGACATCGCGTTTGTCTCCTCTACATCTTGTTCAGGTCATTGAAATGACAACGGAATGGCGCGATAGTCGCAAACCCAATGCACCCTCACAAAGCCTTTTGTCGAGATCATCACGCGATACGAACCCTCCCAACTCTAGAAATGCATGAATCACATACGAATCGCATTCCTAATCAAATCGTCAGGAAAGAAGTTCTTCTAGAACAAAAGAACTGTAGAAAAGTCTAGAAGACAGGGTGAGGATGAAGTGGTATTCATTATTTCTTTCATTCTGTGTCGGCTTCACAGAGGAGGCAAAGCAGAAGGGGAGGTACGTGGTACTACGATTGGCAATTCGTTGTACAACCCATCTCGAACGTAAAGAAGGGTAGGGAAGGAGGAATAGAAGGAAGGAATGAAGAAACATCGCGGAGCGTGAAGATCGGAGAAGGGAGAACGAGAAGGGCGAAGGGAAGCCGAAATGGCGAAATGGTAATGGGGTGAACACGATGGCTGCGAGACAAGCGGAGAGAAACGTCGATGAATGAGAATGGATGTGCCGACGGATACGGAAGAGAGTGGGGCGCCAGCGAGTCCAGTATGTGTGCGCAAGAAGAACGCCAGCAAAAGGAGATGAAGCGGTCAAGAACGAAACGGATAATGAAGATGGCAACAACGACAATCTACAATTCAGCAATTCAATGCAACAATGCAATGCAATGCAATGCAACGGACAAGGAAGAACGCAAGACGAGATGGTAGTAATGGGCCCGCAATGTTGGAAATGAGACGGCCAGCAACAAGAAGAGAAGATTGATCTGAAACGGTAAGGGAGGGAGCCTAATCAGTAGATTGACCTAGGAGACCGGTGAGAGGTGCCGAATGCGCAACAATCGGTCAGACTTGCTGAGATGGGAAGAGTCTGACTTGAAGAGGTGGGAGGAGGTAAATGTCGCATTCGTGAATGCAACGTGCTGCAAAGCAAAATGGGTCGTGGCTAAGAAGAAAAGAGTCCCGAGAAGAAGAAAGGAAGAGCACGACTCGAAGAGGTGGGAGGAGGTTCTGAATGGTAACGAGGGACACGGCGACAATGTAGCCCTGATGGGAGAAGAGAAACCAGGGCAGCACTGTCTAGTGAGGTGGACTGCTGGGAGCGAGTTGGTCTCGCTGAGATGCGTGTGACTGTGCTGGGAGTGAGTTGGTCTCACTGTGATGGCTGGACTCGCTGCGACAGTAAAGAAGGACAATCCAATCGGCTGCAAAGCCAAAATGGGTCAGTGCTAAGAATGTCGTCCCAAGAACAACGAAGAAAGTGTAAGAAGAGGCTGACCGCAAGAAGGAGGGAGGAGGAACGAAAGGGACGAGTGACTATGCTGGGAACGAGTTTGTCTCGCTGTGACTGGGAGTGAGTTGGTCTCACTGAGATTACTGGGAGGGAGTCGATCCCACTGTGATTGATGTGACGATACTGGAAGTAAGTCGATCTCACTGTGGTGACGGAAGCGTTCGCCCCATGGCGACGGAAGGGAGTGAGTCGGTCTCACTGTGACAACGGGAGCGAGTCGGTCTCGCTGTGGTGACAATAGCGCTTTGCCTTATGGTAACAGCTGGGAGTGAGTCGGTCTCACTGTGACAATGGAAGTGATTGCTGGGAGCGAGTCGGTCTCGCTGTGGGTGACAGTCTTACTCGATTGGTTCGTGACGGGGCTGATGGAGGGGTTTTTCTGCCTAAAGGAACTGGGCTGGCGAATACCTGATGGGCTTTTCCCTGAAGTCAGCGAGAGGGTGCCTCTTTTTCCCTCGCAAAAAGGTTTTCCCGAAGTTTTGCCCAAAGAGGTTTTACGGGGTCTTTTGTCCTTGCTGTGAGGTTTTGGGGTGCCTGGTCGGCTGTGAGCGCACGGAGAAGCGTTCGAACTCGACGCAGGTCGAGGAGCATCGGAGTGCGATTTCCAGGTCTAGCGGCTTTTTTCCCCTAACAGGGTTGTTTTTGCGGACCTGCAGGTGACTGTGAGGTGAAAGCCCGAACAGTTGTCCTTTTTTTTGGCTTTTTTGACTTTAACAACAACCGGAGGAATCTCCCGCGCCGTTTGTTCCTAAACATGCGGGACGAGACCGACGGACTCGGTAGTTGGGGACGACGGGCCTCCGGCCTGTCAGTTGTAGCAACACCCGATGCTGGGATGGACTCCAGTATCAGGGGTAGGACGCAAGTTCTATCTAACCGGGGAGGCGTGAGTCGCCCTGAGGGATTCTTGGTTACAGAAGTTGTGACTCCAGCTGGGTCACGGAGCCCGAAGCCTTAAGTGTATGGGCGTTAACAGCTGCCACTGGTCCGTGGATGTGCGTAACATTTGTTTGTTTGTTTGTTCCTAACCCATGTTCACGACACCATGAATGTTCATGAATGATCACAACTGTCGATGGTGAATGTTCACGAATGTTCACGAGACCATGAATGTTCATGAATATTCATGGTCAATTTCCAAATTGCTAAGGAAACGAGTGCGGGTCCCTTTGACTCCATGGTTGAGTAGTGGACATCATGCAGTGATTGGCCCAACTGGAGTTTGGTAGAAACGCGTATAGTGAAATGGGCGGGTTAGACTATATTCCAGGAACTGCGATAATCACTCTTCGGCACACAACTCTTCTCGAAACTCACAATCGCATTCAGTCTATCCTCGCACACGGTTAGCAATACACCTAATGAAAGAATAGCCGAATGCAGCGAGAGTCAAAAGACATGCGAAAGGCACTCTGAAGCGTTCTTCAACCCCTATTCCGAATCAAATAGTGTGCACTGTAACTCACTAAACGATAGTTTCAGTAGGCTCTCTATTCACAATACCCGCGATTCTTCAAAAAGGAATAGTCACTATTAATGTGTGGCACGTATTCATCTATGTCGCTGATTCTGTGGCTACTCTCTTGTGTTTCCACGCTCTTGAGTCACTTGGTGACAAACGACTACAGGCAGACCCTCGTATTCTCAACCATCCTGAACGAGAATGAAGGCAGAACGTCTGTGCAGAACACTGCGCTTTCATCTTGTAACCAGGAATGGTTCGTGTTCACCCCTAGCCACGCTCTATGCCGATAACGTTCATGCGGGACTCGTAGATTTTGGTATGTTGAAAGAGAACCGTACTCGTCACGTCGAGGATCAACACTAGAATACGACTACGACGATGCCCAGAACAAGATCCCCTTCAATGAGCTGTACAATCGAATCGAGCTGCGATACACCAACTACAGCGCTCCCTTCAAAGAGGGCATGGAGTTTGTGCGCACGGGAGACATTGTGCCCTATGATTCTTCTACCGATGCATCCGATATCCTCCTAATGATGGGTGGTTCGTCCAATCATGTGGTGACTGTTCTCAGCTGCATTCTCTCCTTCGTCTACGCCTTCCCCAACTCGCCCCTGCTGTACATCGACTTCGGTGTAACTGCCCAAGAACGCTGCTGGCTCGAGTACGTCTTCCGCATGATTCACACGCTCCATGAGAAGAGGAATGCATCTGTTCCCATCTACTATCGCACAGTGGATTGGGACCACTTTCCAGAGGGTAGTACTAAATGATCACATGATGTACATTCGCGATTCACAGAAACACCACCATTTTCACATTCTAGGCATTCGTCCGAATACTACTATATACCACTATATAGTGCGCTAATCTACGGTTAGGGAGAAAAACGCGCATCAAAACCAACTCAGAATTCCGCCGAATTCCGGTGACTTCCGCCGAACTCTGGGGACTTCCACCGAATTCCGCCGAACTCTGGGGACTTCCGCCGAATTCTGGGAACATCCGCCGAATTCTGAGTTCACTTTTGGGCCTTTCAGTCCCTTGTGGCACACATGTTTCTTTAACAAACATGATTATGGGTTGAGATTACTCAAGCTCCGGTGGTGGGGTGATCTCACTAAGTGCGTCTGTAATGCACCGAAGATGGCGTATTAACTCCAATTTGTCATCTTTCTCCATAGTATGGAAGCGCTCGCGACCCTCATAAGCCTCCTGAATATGATGGTCAATGATGGCGTCAATCTGCCTATCGCCTAAGCGAGAAGCCTCATCATCGGTTAGAAAACGCCCATCAGTTGCGTTGCGCAGCTCCACCACGGCTTTGTAGATCTTCTCGATGTGACCTTCGAACACTCTTCTTGGAATGCGGCGAAGAGCGTTGACCTCCCGTGGTGGAGGCGCTTCTAACACGATTCTCTGGAACGATTCTGAACTCATTGCGTCTGCATTCAAATTTTCCCCGTCAAGGACACACACTCTCATAGCTCCTAGGAATACTCTCCTTTCGCTATAGTAGTCCTTGAATAAGTGGACAAACCAGTCCGCAAGGTTGTTGGTTTCTATTGATTATGATATGCAATACGATTGATTTCACCTTTCTGGCATTCCAGGCTAGATTGGGACGATTGTCATAAAGCGTCTTAGCAGTCATTCTATAATGCTTCTCCTTGATGGCTTTTCTATTATAGTCTACACTATGGACGGTTTTGTAAGTGATTCCGTTTCACGTGCATTGTCTTATCATCAACCATCTACTCAGAAGCATGTTCTCTATTTCGTTCTCTGCCCATTGCTCAGTCATCCTATCTGTGTTTGTTTGAAATCAGGTACCCATTGAATAACCCTAACCGTTCTGTTCAGATCAGTTCATAGATTGTGCATCACGAATTGCTAAACCACACTTGCAACTCAACAAACACCCCATTCACTCTTCCTAAACTCCTCAACACACTCCGCCTTCTCCGCCTTCGTCGCTCCCTTCACCGTCAGGATCGTCACCAAATCCTCCTCCGTGCCGTCGGGCATGCTACACCTCACGCCACACCACCATCGCCACATGTTGTGAATCGACGACGCCAGGTACGTCACGGGCGTGCCCAGCAGCTTCAGCATCATGTCCGCCTTGTCCACCGCCTTGTTCACGAACTTCATGTACCTACGCCTCACGACCCACACCCACGCCAACGTCGGAGGAATCACGTACTTCAGCTCGTCCGTCTCGTTCTGCCCCACGGTCGGCAGCTGCAGGAAGAGCGTCTTGAGCGAGTGGAGGTCGAGCAGCATCTGCTGGGCGCTCATCTCGTTCACGCGCTTGCACTTGCTCACGCAGTCCAGGAAGCGCGGCAGCAGCGTCATCGCCATGCGGTCGCAGAAGTTGCGGTAGTACACGCGCGACAGCAGGTTGCGGATCGCGGGGTACTCGCCGCACAGGATGCTCGAGATCGAGCTGACGTACGCTACGCCTCACACGCCCACACAACCACCACCACTCTGGTCGCCGATGTCGCTGAAGGTCGCCCAGTTCATGGACGTCATGCCGTACAGCACGCCCTCCACCTTGCTGTAGATGCCCGACACCAGCGTCTTGATGCCCACGCTCACCGTGTCGTAGTAGCTGTCCAGCAGACCGCTCTGCAGGTCCATCGCCTCGCGCACCTTCGCCTCCGCCAGGTTCTTCGCCATCTGCTCCAGCTGCGGCAGCATGTCCGCGATGTACGCCGCCGTGTTGATGCTACCCGTGAAACGCCCGCGCTGCCCTCACCAGTAGCACACGTAGTCGCGGTCCTTGTCCTTCTTGAACTTCACGCACTCGTCGCCGAAGGAGTCGCGACTCTTGGAGTGCGGCAGTCGGTTGGTCAGCTCCTGCTGGTACTGCTGCAGCGTGTTCTTCACCTCACTACGCCTCACCCACGCCACACGCACCCACGTCACCATGCTCACCAGCGTCTCGCCCGTGCTCATCGTCGCGCACCGCGAGATCGTCTCCTTCAGGTACTGGAACAGCTTCACCGCGCCCTGCAGCACCGGCAGGTCGCCGCCCGTCGCCAGCTCGTCGCCCTTCACCACGCGCGTCAGCAGGCGCTCGAAGTTCTGCTTCTCGCTGTTCACGAAGGCGGTGAGGTACGGGTCGAAGATGCCCGAGATGAGGCCCAGGAAGCAGGGTAGTGAGTCCTAGAGTTCGTCTTCTTTCTCTTCTCCTACCAACGGATCCACGTACACCTTGCCCTCCGCCTCCACGCGCTCGCGCTCCGCCTTCTTCTCCGCCTCGCGCTCCTCCTACGCCTCACACCGCCACGCCTCGCCCACGCGCTTCTGCAGACGCTCGTAGCGCAGCCGGATGCCCTCCGCCGAGTCGCTGCTGACGATCTGCCCGTCGTCGTCCAGCTCGTAGGGGAAGTTCTCCGGCGGCACGTTCTCCTTGCCCAGGTCCATCTTCAGCACCAGCTCCTACGCCTCACGCCCCCACGCCTCCCCCACGCGCTCGAACTGCATCGTCACGCGCAGCGCATTCACCAGCAGCGGCACGTCCACCATCTCGGGCGTCTCGAAGCGCGCCAGCACGGTCTGGAGGTGCTCCTTGGTGCGCTCGCAGAAGTGCTGGAGCAGCGCCACGTCCACGTGCCACGCGAAGGGGAAGAGGCAGCGGTACTTGGCGTCGTAGCTACGCGTGAGAGGAGGCGGCGACGCCCACTCGCTCAGACAGCGCCAGAACCAATGGTAGCGACGCTCCACCTGGTCCAGGCCCTCGCCCGCGCTCTCGGGACGGAAGAGTTGCTCGTAGTTCTTCAGCTGGTTCACGCAGAACGACTTCACGAGGCGGTCGCGCGTCTCCACGCCCATCGCGTCGATCACGTAACACGCCGCCTGCAGACGCGGACGCGTGACCTGCGAGTCGTCGTAGGCCTGGTCGTCCTGCTCCAGCGACTCCAGCATGTCCTCCGTGATCACGCGGTTGCTGGCGTCGTCGAACGTGTAGATCAGGTCCTCGATCTGGTCGAAGTCCGTGAAGATCGTCGTGCAGAACGCGTCGCGCAAAACCTCCACGCGGTGCAGCAGCGTTTGGATCTTGGCGTGAGGGGAGGGGAAGAGCGATACGGTCTCAATGTCCTTGTACTTGTCGAAGAAGCGGCTCAGCTGCATCACCGCCGCCATGGAACGCGACGCCTTGATGTACTGGTGCGTTCCCTTCAGCGCCTCGGCAGCGTCCAGCGAGGAAAGGAACATCTGGAGACGCGCGAGCGCATTCAGACTCTCCGTCAGGTTGCGCTTTGCTGCGTCCAGTTTGGAAATGTTTCTGGTCGTAATCCGTCTCAACAACTCCCACTTGCAAATCACCTGCACCATCTCCTCCGACTGCGCCGCCTTCTCCTTGATCTCGATGATGCGTCCGAACAGATCGCTGATCGTTTGCTTCGCGTCTGCCACGTCCGTTTCGGCAGAACGACCGATTTCGGACTGGTCGCGCACCTATCGCGTCAAGCATCCACTCGCAGAGAATACGGTCTGCAAAATCTGCTCATCCAGCGTGTCAATGTGTGTTTTGAGTTCCTCGGAGTAGGAGTTCAGTTTGGTCATCGCTTCTTCGTCAGGAAACTAGGCTCTTACACTTCGAATCCACCCCTACCTGCTCGTTGATATAGGCGACGGGATCAAAGTCGGGAGCGTCCAGCGGGTCCTTCGATTCGAGAATCTAGTCGATTACAGTGCGGGATGGGAGAGCAAACGGTGTTTAGCGCCTCATCCACCTCGGGATCGAGCACCAACGAGAAATCTTCTGCTGTTTCGGTCATCGCAGGTGTGTCTGTCGATTCAAGTTGGATTGAACTTGTTTGTGTTTCAGATGGGATGGTTTGACGGAAATCGGGGCGATTTTGGTTGAGTGGGAAGGGGAGGGAAAGCGTGAGGGAATGAGTGGGAGGGAGTGAGGAGAGGGTAGTGGGAGGGTTTGGGAGTTGTTTATGGACGTGATGCTAAATGAAGAGTGGAGAGTAGTGTGTTCAAGATAGGAATCGATGGATAGCACAATGCTCACCAAAAAGCAACAGAATCACACATCATTTCACAAAACGCACCCATCACCTTTTCCAATCAACAGCATCACCCACCAACAATTATACTCTCTACACACCGCACCCATCACAAAACAGCAAATGCAATGACCCCGTTAATTTGACCTGTGCACGAGTTCCGCACCACCAAAACAACGAAACAAGAAGGCACCCGCCA
>ERZ824575.2376-NODE-2376-length-14877-cov-3.667926_pt1 | contig 14877 bp, 10 predicted proteins | sample MGYA00519470_ERZ824575 | MGnify/ENA primary metagenome ERZ824575 (study PRJEB31778, sample SAMEA3449170) | human gut metagenome | biome: human gut; feature: human-associated habitat; material: faeces | place: United Kingdom | collected 2010/2012 ...
GCTTATGTATTCGACTCTGATATGGAAGCCGCTAAAGAAGCCGGGGCTTCCGGTTTTATCACGAAGCCGATCAATCTAAAGGTATTGAAAAATACGATATCGCAGTATTGTCCGTCGATCGTATGGTAAGGATTTATTAAGATGTTTTAGATTTGTATAAACGGCATTTTGCCGTATTTTTTGTTATTTTTGTAGAAAATCGTCAAGAGGGCGCTTTACAAATGTATTCTAATCTACAAAAATGACATGCTTATGATAAAAAAAGAACATCTTGTATCCGACATTTCTAAACTAAAAAAAGTATATAATCAGAGCTTCCCTTGGTTGGTGACCTTAGCGGAAGAAAGTGAGAACGCAAAGTATTTTAAGGATGCTTTGCGTTCTCTTATTTTATCCCGGCTCACGGAAAAGGAAAGTACCCAAGAAAACGTAGGAATGGCGGTGGCGAGACGTATCCTTCTTTTGATTGAGCATGATGATACTTTCGTGGACGAGCTGTCTACGGGCGAGCGTCTTCCGGTGCGGACGGTCACTTATCTTTGGCAGTTCCTGATCGGCCATTTGGAAAATGAGGTCTCTCCTGATTTATTCATTGACCTATACCATCAGTTTGATTTATTGGAATATCCGGTTGAGATCCTACCGGACCGGGCATTGGTGAAAAGGCAGATGAGCCGTTGGCCGACCGGGCTTGACCCGGAGGTAATCGCTATCCGTGAGAGGAACAAGGAGCGTATCATCTCTTGCTTGATCAAGAAGATAGAAAGACGCCATAGCCCTTCGTCACGTTTTCAGTTCGCCGAGGGCATCTCCTATGAGGAGAAAGAGGCCCGGGTACGTGAATGGTGGAATACCGCTCGTTTCCATTTGTCGATGGCGATCAAGAGTCCTACGGAATTGAACTTCTTTTTGGGATATTCCCTGTCGGACGAGACGATGAGCTTATTGGCCCGTGCCAAAAAGAAGGGGATGCCCTTTTTTGTGACTCCTTATTATCTTTCCCTATTAAATATAGAACATGAGGGGTATGACGACGCTACGGTGCGATCGTACATCATGTACTCGAACGAGCTGGTAGATACGTATGGAAGCATTAAGGCGTGGGAAAAGGAAGACATGGTCGTTGCCGATGAGCCGAATGCGGCGGGTTGGCTATTGCCGGAGGGACATAATATACACCGGAGGTATCCGGAGGTGGCGATCTTGATCCCCGATTCGATGGGGCGTGCCTGCGGTGGATTGTGCGCTTCTTGCCAGCGCATGTATGATTTCCAGAGCGAGCGGTTGAATTTCGATTTCGAGGCCCTGAAGCCTAAGGAGAGTTGGGACCGGAAGTTACGTCGTCTGATGCGTTATTTCGAGGAAGACTCCCAGCTACGGGATATCCTGATAACGGGCGGGGATGCCTTGATGAGCCAGAACGCTACCTTGCGTAAGATATTGGAGGCGGTATATAAGATGGCGGTGCGGAAACGGAAGGCGAACGAGAGCCGTCCGGAGGGCGAGAAGTACGCCGAGCTGCAACGGGTACGGCTAGGTTCCCGGTTGCTGGCTTATCTTCCGCTGCGTGTGACCGATGAGTTGGTCGGTATATTGAGGGAGTTCAAGGAGAAGGCTTCCGCTATCGGCGTGAGCCAGTTCTATATACAAACGCATTTCCAGTCTCCACTAGAGGTGACACCGGAGGCGAGGCACGCTATCGAGGCGATCTTGGCGGCGGGCTGGACGATCACGAATCAGTTGGTATATACGGTTTCGGCTTCCCGTAAAGGACATACGGCGAAATTACGGCAGACCTTAAACGCCCTTGGGGTGGTTTGCTATTATACGTTCTCCGTGAAAGGATTCCTGGAGAATTATGCGGTTTACACCCCGAATAGCCGCTCGTTGCAAGAGGCTCGTGAGGAGAAGATCTTCGGGCAGGTGCCGGAGGAGAAACAGGCGGAGTTGTATGATATGATCCGTAACCAACGTCCTTTAGGCAAGCGTTTGGTTCGTTTCCTGAAGGAAAACGGGTTGTTGTTCGCAGGTACGGATCGTAATGTATTGAACTTGCCCGCTATTGGTAAGAGCATGACTTTCCATACGGTAGGCTTAACTTCCGAAGGAAAACGAATCCTCAAGTTCGATCATGACGGGAGCCGTCGGCATAGCCCGATTATCGATCAAATGGGTGAGGTTTATATCGTGGAGAATAAATCCGTGGCCGCTTACCTTAGGCAATTGAAGGAGATGGGCGAGGATGTCAATGAGTACCGTACGATCTGGAATTATTGCGAGGGAGAGACGGAGCCTCGCTTCAGTATTTATGAATACCCGGCTTATCCCTTTAAGGCCACGGACCGAATGACTAATCTTGAATTATGAATTCTATCCTCATATGTTTGCCTTGGTTTCGTATATTTTGCTTAATTTTGTTTCACTGAATTTAGAAGGATATGATACAGAACGAAAGAGAAATCAGGCATGAGCTTGTGTTACAGGCCGCACGCCGTATGATGACAGCCGCTCGCACGGCTCCTAAAGGCAAGGGTATTGATATCATAGAGATAGCGATGGTGACGGATGGGGATATCTTGCGCTTGTCCGATGAGATGATCCAGATAGCGGCCGAGACCGGATTCAAGTTCCTGCTCCGTGACGCCGAGAATATAAAGAGTGCCGACGCCGTGGTGATTATCGGTACCTCCCAGAAAGTACAAGGCTTGAACTGCGCCCATTGCGGTTTCGATACCTGCGTGGAAAAGCCGGACTTGGTTCCGTGCGCTATTAATTCCGTCGATCTGGGTATCGCTATCGGCTCGGCTTGCGCTACGGCGGCGGACCTGCGTGTGGATACTCGTGTCATGTTCAGCGCCGGCTTGGCGGCCCAACGACTGGGGCTGTTGGGAGACTGTAAATGCGTGATGGCGATACCGGTCAGCGCCTCGTCGAAGAACCCGTTTTTTGATCGTAAACCGAAAGAAGAACCGAAAAACTAGAAACAAATGAGTGACTCTATTCTAAAATTCGCGAATAAGCTGGAGATACGTTATTCCTTTAATAATAAATCCAATTATATGGATGCCATGACCAAGCACCGGTGTGAGAAGGAGATTCTTACGCTGATACGTTCCTTGGCGGATATGCTGGACGTGAAGCTGACGGTTTACAACGAGCCTTACGATAAGGAGGGTGGTTTCCGTGAGAAGCTGGGCGTGGCTGGGGAGAGTAGCCGCTCTATCTCTATCGTGTTGAACTTGGTGATGCAGATATTGACCCGTCCTTCCTTATCGGTAGGTGGACAACCGCTGATGGATCGTACGCCGGCGGACGAGGAGGAGATGCAGCGTGAGCTGTCCAAGTTACGCCGTGAACTACGGCTGAAGACTCCGGGGGCTACGCCTTCACACCGCTTGATCGACCTGTTGAACGCCTCGCCCCGTTTCTGTAAGTGTAAGTCTAATTTCTACGAGGCTTTGAAAGGGTATCCGAAGGTGACGAAAATCTCGGTACGTGAGTTGAACGAGAAGGATCGCAACCGTTCCGGTTCGCTGGAGGTGAAACGGGACCAGTTCGATTATTTTATCTTGCGTAGCGACGATCTGCCTACGGTCAAGGATAATAAGGCCACGATAGAGATCATCTCGCCGGTACTGAAAGACAGTAAGTATCGGTGGAAAGGTATCTACAACAAGGGAGGCGAGACGATCGATTTCTATATGCAAGATGAGGATTTCAAGAAACAGATGTTCGAGGACAAGATCTCGTTCACGAGCGGTATGTGCATCGATTGCGTCTTGGAGATCGCCCGCCGTCTGTCGGAGCTAGGAGAGGTGGTCAACGTGAGCTATACCGTGACTACGGTGATACGTACCCGTTTCGATAAGATGGAGATCGTCACCCCTCAAGGCAAGCGGCATCTTCGTAAACTGGAAGCCGCGAAGAAACAGCTTACGCTGGATTTGTTCGGCTAATCCGACAGCGGTATTCCCATCGCTCCCAAACACTACCGTGTTCCCACCTGAACACAATAGTATTCAATCCCGGACATAATAGTCTTTTTGCTTTGAATACTATTGTGTTTTCACATAGAGGATCTGTACGTCTTATTTATTCTTCTCCAAGCTTATCTTGTAATAGTGTGGGATTATTATGGGAACATTTCCAGTGTACGTGCGGCATCAAACAGGGCCTTCTTTATATTGTCGGCAGTTTGGGGACTATGCTTTACCGAACGGTAATATTTGCAGATGTCAAATAAATCTTGCTTGGCATTTTTCTGCCATTTTATTTTTACCATGCTTCGGCTTCTTTTACTAGGTCGTCGTGACTTTGTCCTAGGCCTTGGCGGGCATCTTGTACACCTTGGCGTACACGTTGTGTCAATTCGTCAACGTCATATTTACAAGGGCTGTCCCGTTCGACTTTATTTCGCAGCTGGCACAGATATTTTTTCAGCTGTGTCATCGCCTCTTCGTTATCTAGCAGGAAATTAAGATTCTCGAAGATGTCTGCCCTTAATTCCATAGTTGTCATACGGATCCTCCTTATTCTTTAAATGAGTACTGTGAGCAAAGATAATGTTTATCCATTTAATTTACCGTATATTTCCTCGGATAATTGAATAAGATCGCCAATAAGGCGCCTGCCCCCAATAGATACGGGTAGTAAAGATATTGCATGATCTCGATAGGGGAGACATGCCCGAGTCCGGCGGCCATCAACATCTGGGCGCCGTAGGGGATGATTCCCTGTACGAAGCAAGAGAAGATATCCAATAGGCTGGCGCTGCGGCGGGGATCTATCTTGAACCGGTCCGCTATATCCTTGGCGATCGGGCCGGCCATGATGAGGGCGATCGTATTGTTGGCCGTGCAAAGGTTGGCGAAGCTCACCAAGGCCGCTATGCTCATCTCGGCCCCCTTGGAGGAATGGATGCGGGAGGTAAGCTTGCGGATGATCCAGTCGATACCCCCGTTATAACGGATCATCTCCAACATGCCTCCTGCCAGAAGCGTCACGATAATCAGCTCGCCCATATTCGTGATACCTAATCCCATGGAGGCGTTCCAGCCCCAGATATCGAAGCTACCGGTCCACAAACCTACTATACCGGACAGGACGATCCCGATGAATAGCACCAGCATGACATTGATCCCGCAAACGGCGGTTACCAATACCACCAGATAAGGGATCACCTTGACCCATTCGATCGGGGCGGGGGCGTAAGCGTTCTCCACGCCGCTTCCCACCAGCACGTATATCAATCCGGTCAGGATCGCTATCGGGAGGGCGATACGGATATTCACCTTGAACTTATCGGACATCTGGCAACCCTGCGTGCGGGTAGCTACGATGGTCGTATCGGATATGAACGACAGGTTATCGCCAAACATGGCGCCGCTCACTACGACACCCAGCATAAGGGCGTCCGGCATCCCCGTCTTGTCCGCTATACCGACAGCTACCGGGGCCAAGGCCACGATCGTGCCCACCGACGTACCTACCGAGATGGATATGAAGCAAGCGGCTAGGAAGATTCCGGCCGCCAACAGGTTACCGGGCAGGATGGACATCGCCAGATTCACGGTAGCGTCTACGGCACCCATCGCCTTGGCGGTCTGCGCGAAGGCCCCGGCGAGGATGAAGATCAATACCATCAGCATGATATTGCTGTTGGCCGCCCCCCGGCAGAACTGCTCGATGCGGTTGCTTAATTTGCCTCCCTTGGAGATCGCTATCGCTACGATCGAGGAGATGACGAAGGCTACCGTTATCGGCATCTTATAGAAATCTCCCGCCATGATAGATACCACCAAATAAGTCAATAAGAATACCACCAGCGGCGTCAATGCCCATGCGTTCGGTCTGCGTTCCAACTCCCCCATTTTCTTATCTCTCCTACATTTAACTGTCAACTGTCAATTCTCAACTGTCAACTCTTAGAAGGAGAACCGCAACGCTATACGCACGCCCCCCTTCTTGATATTCGGTTGGTCCAGATACGTCAACCGGCGGTAATAATCGATCCGTAATATCTTGAAGATGTTCTCCAGACCTACGCTGGCCTCCAGGTAAGGCGTACGGCCCATCGGCGAGGTTCCCTCGGGGAAGCGGTATAGTCCCGTCGGGTCCAAGGCCGGGTTATTCTTATCGGTCAGTCCTCCGTAGAAACCGCTGAACGATATCACCTCACGCAAACGTAGCCACTTCACGCCGGGAATACGGTTTAAGATCCATCCCTTCATATAATACGTGAAGTAGAACGAAACATACTGGTCGCTTACGAACTCCAGCGCACGCATCATGTTGAAGGCTTGCGGCTGGATCGTGATGGACTGGTTGGTATTCGGCATGATGAGCAAGGGGAAAGGAACCTTGTCCCATACCTTGCCCGCCGTCACCAAGGCGTCGATATGTCCGAAGGAAGAGAGCCAGATCCGTTTCTCGGCGCTGATCTCCGTATGGTTGTAGTTGAAGTCGCCCCCCAACACGTTCTTCAATCCCATCTGATGGGATAGCTTGAATACGGGAGCGTCTTTCGAGAGGTTGAAAAGCGAGTTCTTACCCTCTCGTCCGTTATAGGCACGCTCGCCCGGGGCGAAACGAAGCTGGGTCCCTAGCTCCGTGTTGGTGAAACTCTTTAGGTTCGTCAATGTCCCGTCGGCGTCGTAACGGTCGTAGCGGAGCGTTCCGGCCGCCTCGTTGTTCTCGTTCCGCGCCCAAGTGGTAAGGGTCAGGCCATTCAGCCATTCCTTCTGGTACTGGAGCATGGTCTTGCGGATGTATTGCATCATGGTGACGGGCTCGCCCACCTTCCATGCCACGAACATATTATCCTTGCTGGTGAAGAGGAAGTCCTGACCAGGCGTATATACGTCGTACTCTTGGATCGCAGAGATATTGTTCACCGGGCTTTCTCCCTCGTGATATTTCTTCTTGTTCACGCTATACGTCAGCTTGGCGTTATACTTTAGCTTACGGTCGTTTACGCCATAGGCCAGATAACCGCTACCGAACCAGTGCGGGTTGAGGTTTGCCGTCGTCATACCTCCCACACGCATGCGGAAGCCCTCCAGATGGTTGGCGCTGAACGTGGTATTCATCGGTCCGAAATCGAACTTGCTCTTATCCTTGTCCGCCGTGGTCGGGATATAACCGGTGATCAATATCTCGGCGGTCTTGATGATCACGTTGAAAGCCGGTACCTTGCGAAGTTGCGCCAGCAAGTCGTCCAAGGCGCTCTCTTTCTCTTTCAAGGGGACATGGCGGTTGTGTATCCAGAAGGTGTCGGTCTGGGCGGTGGCTTCGGGCAACTCATGGATCGGGCCGAGAAGGCCGAAGATCGAGTCGGCGTTCTGCACGTCGAACTGATACTTATCGAAATTCCTTAGCTGGTGGGCGTAGAGCTGTTGCGCCCCTTTTACGATATAGAAATTAACGTAAGTATTCTCATTGGCGAGCACCCAAGTGCTATCCGGCATCCGCTTGAACTCTTGCTCGATCCGGAGCTTGTCCACCCAGTTGAGGTTGATGTTCGCCGGGGTGTTCAAGAGGAATTTCTTGACGGCGTAATTACCGTCCAGCGTGATGTACAAGCGGCCCGTGAAACCATAGCTCTGGCTGTTTACGGGCACGAAGGCGAGATCCACACATTTATCTCCGGCAACGTCCACCGTATCCATGATATAATATTTGTAATAGGAGACGGCCAGCGTGGAAGACAGCGGGCTCACGAAACGGTTCAACAAGATATTGATATTGTTGTCGAAGATATTGACGCCCTTGAATATCTCCTCAAGGTTGGCGGTGATGGCGCCTCCATCGTCCAAGGTCTTGTCGATACCCTGCTGGCGCTTGGCCTTGGTGATCGTCTTCTCCGCCTTGGGATGTTTGCGGTAGTATTGGTCGGAGATCGTCTCACGGACGGAGATCGTCAGGATCGGTTTCCCGTTGAACTCCGAGGTATCCAGATAGTTCTTGATGAACTTGAATTTCTTCAGGAACTTATTCTTCTCGAGATTGGGGTTGAAGTCGTCCAGCGACATGCTGAGCTTCTCGTACACCTCGCTTTGGTACTCGTCCTTCGCCTCGATGCGGTTGTCGTTCTTATGCTCTATGACTTTCTTGATCAGTTCCACGGCGGGATTGTCCTTGCGGGAATATTTCTCACGTTTAGGCTTGACGACTACCTCGGCAATCTCGAACGAGGTAGGCCGGAGGAGCACGTTGAGGGCGTTGTTCTTTTGCCCCGCCTTTAGGTTTACGACCTTATTGTCATATCCAAGCGAGGATACGACCAGCCGGGTAAGCCCTTTGTCATTCTGGAGGCTGAAAGCCCCGTCATCGTCGGTCATCGCCCCGATCGTCGAGTTCTCGAACATGACGGATACGTAGGATAGGGGTTCCCCGCTTACGGAGTCTCTCACGATTCCGGACGCGGAAGTTATGCTCTGGGCGTATAGGACGGAAATGCCGGTCACGAATTGTAACAGGACTAGCAAAGTGATATAGCGAATAGATCTTATCATGTAAATGTCTCGTTATTCCTTCACGGATAATACAGTTGGCAAAGGTATGTTTTTTTCGTGGGAGGGAGGGGGGAGAGGCTATTAATAATCATTAATCAATGGGGCATCCCCTCCTTGGAGGGAGGGGAGCCCCATCATTCTTAAATCTAAAAAACATGAGGGCCTCACGGCTTTATATCTCTGACGGCGATTCGCTATCCGCTTGCTTCTTGGCGGCGGCGGCCCTCGCCTGTGCGATGCGTTGGTTGTAGAGGGCGTTGGTCTCGTCGATGAGGGTGTTGAGGCGGTTGATGAAGGTGGCGGTCGTAGCCGTTGGCTTCACCACGCTCTGGGCGAAGGCGTAGGTGGTCATCTCGTCGTATTCCTCGTCCATGCGGAGGCGGATCTTCTTGGCGCTCTCTACGGGGTTGTCGGCTTGCGCATTGGTGCGCTGCTCGGTCAAGGCTGCGTATTGCTGGTTCTTCTCCTTCAGCGAGGCCACTACCTCGGTGAGGGTGAGCGCCGCCAGCGCCTCGGGCATGCCGTCCTTGTCGAGGTCTACCAGCAAGCCCTCGATGGCGGCCGTCTCCTGCAAGTTGGCGAGGCGTGCGGCGCCGATGTAGGGCTTCACGGGAAGGTATAGCTTCTCGGCCGCCGTGCGTTGCGCCGCCAGCGGGCTTTTCGTCATTTGGGTAATGGTGGAAGTAATGAAGATCAAGAGATCATCCCTCTCCTTGTCGAGGGTGGACATCTGCGCGGTCTCCTCGCTGGCCGAGGATTGGTTCACGGCGTCGGTCAATAGGGCGAAATCGGCGGCGAAGGCCGTACGAACTTCTTGGGGGATGCCCAGCGGGTCGTTCGGGTCGAAGCTGATCTCGTCGGGCGATTCCGAGTCGCCTCCGCCACCCGCGAGCAGGTTCCCGTAGCGGGCCATGAAGGTTCGGTACTCGGCGTTGTTCAATCTTTCTAAATATGCGCTCTTTACTTTCGTGATTTTTGCCATGTCTGAAAATTTTTAGTTGGATAGATATATATGATTTAATTGTGCTAATGTAAGAAGATTTCCGGATGTATCGATCAAGAGCGGCATTGTTTTTTTTAAAATCGGGCTTACATCCGGTGCGGGGTGGATTTAAAAGTTTAAATCGGGCTTGCGTTAGGCGCGAGATGGAATTTAAAAATTTCAGCGGGGCCCAACCTTGGTGGCCGGGCCTCGCGGTAAATCATTTCTTTTTGATTACGATGATACGCGTGCCGTTCTCGGGCTGTACCAGATCCCCGATCTGCTTGCCGTTGTCATCTAACGTAGGAACCAAGAACGGATAATATTCCGGGTTGTAATACTGCTTCGTGCTTAGGGAGCCTTCCTTAGGATGCATGGAATAAACTAGTTCTCCGTTGATCCAGATCTGATCCATAAGGAGCAAGGATGGAGTCCTGTATAGCTGTACTTTTATCTCATCCTCGTTTCCGTCGGGATACTGGATATAGGTATAGGCGATATCCCTATTTCCTTCCGTCACGAAAGGAGATGCTTCGATGTAATAGTATCCTTTCGTGTTTCCATCTGTCTTCCCATACCCATTGTCTTCCATATAAGGTGGATAGATCGTGCTCCATTCTCCTAGGATAGCTCCTCCGTTTGTCTGGAGAGGCCAAAGTTGGGGAAGGGTTAATTTTTGATCTTTATACCGATACATGACTTCTATTCCTTGGGTATACTCTTCTCCAAGGAAGCTAGGGGATCCCGGGTTCAGGCGATCGTTCAGCTCCGGGTCTGTCAGTACGATTTGTATAACTATATCCTCTACACAAGAGATTTGACCTTCTTGTGGTTCCGATTCACAGGCGCAGAGGCCGGCTAGCGCTACGCAGCATAGAAAAAATATACTTCTCATAGGACTCTATATCTAAAAGGGTTAATAAATATAACTGATTATCTTATTATTCCGATTGTAATTGCTTCCAGTAGATGGCTTTTCGAAAATACCGCTGGTAAACCAACCATTGTCACTCAAGGTTCTTCCTCCCCAATCATACCGGACAGTTCGAAAGGAAGTGATGGAAGAATTGCCGGAAGCTTCAAACACTTTCCCGTTATATGTAATGGTATAGATATCGGTACTGGTAGTTTTCGTGATTCGTACCCCATCGATTACCCAAGCATGGCCTTCATCATCAGCTTTTATTCCCATTACATATGTAGGGCCATAGCTTAACGCGCTCCAAGCTCTGTCAAATGTATAATCTTGAGCGGATCCGGCGGTATAGCCATTATTGTTTAGGAAGTCTCTGGCTTTGGATATAGTGCTACTTGTCCCATGCCCATCATATCCTGTGTTCATCGTATTAAACAAATCAAGCATAAGGCGCTTTAGCTCTACGGATGTATATCTATTATCAATCATTGTAGGCCACATCGCCGCCGTGATATAATTGCTGTAGGGCTTTTTGTGATATGCCATGATTTGCGAGACGGCTATCATACCACAACCCACATAGGCTCTATCTGTATAATCTGGAGGAAGCAATGGCAGTAAGTCATTGAACGGACTTTCTTGATGCCATCCTCCGGGAACTAGCTTGATCCTTTCGGTGACTTCGTTTTTTACGTCTGTCCTGTCATAACTCCAAGGGCTGTTCGGGTCGTCGGGGTCAAATGGCGGGAGCGCTTTGGTGATTACCTTGCCTTTATTTGCCGCTTTTATCTTTTGATTAGCCGAAGAAGCCAGACTTTCTATGTCTAATTCTTTTTGAGTTTGCTCCTCCACATACAATTCGACTAGCTCTAGGCAGTATTTCAAGCTCTTGTTAAACGAGGTGTCCGATATAGACCCGTTTTCTGAGTAACAAAGTAGTTTGTCTACGCGTTCATCTGCCGATAATAGGGAGAATCCCGTTCCTTTGTCGTTTTCGAATATAACTTCGTAATATAGGTTTCTCCCGTTTTTCTTGTTCTTCTTCAATGAGAGAGCTTTTACTTTTACGGCTTTCTCCTTGTGGATGGTCTTAGCATAGCTCTCGAAGTTCTTTTTCGCTTCTTTTTCCGAGATATTGTATGAACCTTTCTGTTTTACGGAAAGGGCGATTTGCTCGGAGGCGGTTAAGACCAACTCCTTGTCATTGTTTGTCGCTGCGTTTAACGCTTGGGCGCCAGCATCTATAAGATCTTCACCTTGTGAACATCCCGTCATGATTATTAAAGTAACGCCGATAATAATCGTACTCAGTAAAGTATTCGTTGCTTTCATATGAGATTGGATTTAGAGATTAGCATGAGAAAAGAGTGATTATCAACCTTTGTTGATCTTGAGAAGGAACTCCGAAGAGACGGGACCATTTATTCTTTGAATAGAATAGGTAAATGTTGAGTCATAAAGGTCTGGATTAAATCGGACAAAAACAAATTCTGTAATTAGAATCTTGTATGAAATCTCGTTATTATTCATTTGTCGCGGCCCTCTTGAAACAACAAAGGCCTTGCCGGGGTAGCAAGGCCCATCGCGAGGGATGAGATGCGGCTCGCCGCGTCTCTACAACGCCTCCTTGTTCCACTTGTTCTGCGGGTTCTTCCCCTCGGGGGTATAGAGCTGGGCGATGCGGGCGGCGTAGGCTTTCTCTACCTTGCCCCGGACGATCTTCATGGTGCTGTTTACCATGCCGTTTTGCTCGGTGAAAGGCTCGGGGAGGATGGCGAAGGTGGTCGGCAACCAACGATCCGGGAACATACTAGACAGGTCGCCTCCCTTGCGGAAACGGTCGATCTGGCGCTGGATGGTACGGATGGCCTCTTCCCGGCCTTGGTCGCTCGAGAGGTCTAGACTCTGGTGGGCCAGATGCTTCCGCAACCGTTCTTTGTTAGGGACCAACAGGGCGGTCGTGTACGGGCTCTGGTTATTGTACAGGATCAGTTGGTCGATGCAAGAGGAATGCTCTACCAAGGCTTCCTCTATACCCTCCGGACTATATTTCTCCCCATCGCTTCCGATCAGCAGGCTCTTGAAACGCCCCAACACATAAAGAAGCCCGTCACGCATATATCCCATATCCCCGGTGTACAGCCAACCCTCCTTTACGGTATCGGCCGTCGATGCAGGGTTCTTCCAGTAGCCGGCCATCACGTTCTCTCCCCGGATGACGATCTCGCCTTTCTCCCCCGGAGGAAGTACGTTGCCGTCCATGTCGCAGATCTTTAGGTCGAGGGGCCGCACCAATACGCCGCTACTGCCGAAGGTATGGCGGCGAGGGCCGTTGGTCGAGATGATCGGTGTCGCCTCGCTCAGCCCGTATCCTTGGTACATCGGGATTCCCAAGGCGTAATAGAACTTCTGCAAGTCCTTATCCAGCAAGGCGCCCCCTCCGATAAAGAACTTCAGCTCGCCCCCGAAGTTCTCACGGACTTTCGTGAACAATAGCTTGTCGAACAAACGGATCAGTGGCTTCAAGAAGACGCGGAAGCCTTTTCCTTCCTCCTCGTCGCTATCCCCGTTATAGATATAACCGATCCGTAGGGCTAGGTTGAAAAGGCGGGCGGCGTTCTTGCCTCGCACTCGGATACCCTGCTCGATATTCTTCTTGAAGTTCTTCGCCAAGGCCGGGACGCTCAGTATCAGGTACGGCTTGAACTCCTTTATATTGATAGGGATATTCTTCAAGGTCTCCATACCGGTGCGCCCTACCTGCACGGTAGCTACCGAGGCCCCCTTCGACATGAAGATGTAGAATCCTACCACGTGGGCGAAGCAATGGTCCAGCGGGAGGATCACCAGCGTACGCCACGTATCGTCTATATCCACGCAGGTGAGCGCTTGCTCCACGTTCGCCGTATAGTTACGGTGGGTGAGGATCACGCCTTTCGGATCGGCGGTCGTGCCGGAGGTATAGGTGATGGTGGCGTAATCATCGTTGCCCAGCGATTGCCCGATCGCCAAGAACTCCTCTAGCGGATGAATACCCAGATAGACCTTCCCCATCCGGCGTATCTCGGACAGCGACATCTCACGGTCTTGGTATTCCGCCAGCTCGTCGAGTACGATGATCTTCCGTACGGCGGGGAGCTGATCCTTGATCGCCCGGATCTTCCCCAGTTGCTGGCCCGATACCATGATATATTTCACGTCGGCGTGGACGAGGCGGAATAAGAGGTCATTCGCCTCCTCCAGCTTGATGGATAGGGGGACATTGGTGGCCCCGGCGTAAAACATGGCCAGCTCTCCGATGATCCATGCGTTGCGGCCCTCGCTCAGCAAAGCCATGTTATCCCCTTTCCGCACGCCCAGCGATACGAGGCCTGCGCCTTCCTCATAGACGAGGTCGCGAACCTTGGAGTAAGTGGTTGGCTCGAATCGCTTGCCCGTCTTCTCCCATAAAAAAGGATTACCGGGGAAGCGCTTCACTGAACTCTCAAAAAGGTCTATAATCGTTTTCTTTTCCATATCTTTTCGTGTTTGTAAGAGGATGTGTCAAAAGTCGGTTGAGTTTATTTTTTCCATCTCTTGCAGGCAGCCGCATGCCGCTTCCACCGTAGGGACGTTCTTGATCACGATACTTCGCTTGCCGTTCTGCTCCCGGAGGTTACACTCACGGGGATGCTTTTGGATGAAGCCCAGCAGCTTGCCGAACGCCTCGCTTTGGTAATACGGGCTATCCGGGTTATTCACCAAGAAGAGGCTCATCTGCCCTTTCTTCAGGACCACTTTCTCCATGCCCAGTTTCTTGGCCATGCGGCGGAGGCGCACGATCCGGATCAGCTCCTTGCCCTCCTTCGGTATCTTGCCGAAGCGGTCTTTCAAGCGCTCCGTAAAGGCGAGGATGTCACGTTCCTCCTCCATATTATCCAACTCCCGGTATAGGGAGATACGCTCCGAGTCGTTGGGAATGTAGGTGGGAGGGAACATCAATTCAAGGTCGCTCTCGATATAGGTCTCCCGGACGTATTCGCTGCCCGTATCCCGGTGCCCTTCGGCATTATCGGCGTAAAGATCGGCGAATTCCTCGCTTTTCAATTCGTCTACCGCCTCTTCCAAAATCTTCTGGTACGTCTCATAGCCTAGGTCGGCGATGAAACCGCTTTGCTCGGCGCCTAGCATATTCCCGGCTCCCCGGATGTCGAGGTCTTGCATGGCGATATGGATACCGCTACCCAGCTCGGAGAAGTTCTCGATCGCTTGCAACCTGCGCCGTGCCTCCTGCGTCAGCGAGGTGAGGGGCGGGGAAAGGAGGTAGCAGAAGGCTTTCCGGTTGCTTCGTCCTACACGTCCGCGTAGCTGATGGAGGTCGCTAAGCCCGAATTGCTGGGCGTTGTTGATGATGATCGTATTGGCGTTGGGCACGTCGATGCCGCTCTCCACGATACTGGTGGCTATCAATACGTCATACTCATAAT
>ERZ824575.2392-NODE-2392-length-14824-cov-9.697881_pt1 | contig 14824 bp, 9 predicted proteins | sample MGYA00519470_ERZ824575 | MGnify/ENA primary metagenome ERZ824575 (study PRJEB31778, sample SAMEA3449170) | human gut metagenome | biome: human gut; feature: human-associated habitat; material: faeces | place: United Kingdom | collected 2010/2012 ...
GCCCGACATAGTTAAGATATATCTCCACCTCTGTGGTGCGGTCTGCACCTTTTCCTTGTGGCTCGTGAACCAGAATTTTGTCGATAAATTCATTTATCATGGCAGGAGTAAGTTCTGTAATGTTCTCATACTTTTTAACCAGCTTTAGAAAACGCTCCACATTATTTTGACCGCCTATAATCCGTTGCATATCAGCGGTGTCAGTCTCAATAATCTTGTTCAGCTCGTTCTGCTCATTTTCATAATCAGTAAGCATACTCTGAAAAAGTCTGTCCGGCAATCTTCCAATCACATTATCTTCATAGATTTTCCTGATAAGCATATCCAGTTCGTGAACTCGCTTCTGATTTCTTTCAATGCGGTTTTTTACAGTTTCAGAAACAGCAATATCTTTCATCGCCGATTCTTCTTGCAGAGAATAAACAAACTCCCGCTCATTCAAAGAAACATAATGGCAAGTCTCCTGTATGGTTTTCAGAATGATGCTTTTAAGTGCTTTTGTTGAAATATGGTGGCAAGTACAATGCCGGTCATACTTCTGATAAGCAAGATTATAAGTGGAACATTCATAACAATCTGCCGGATTGGAATAACTTGTCCTTTTTTCGCCTTTGGCAGTATAGTATATTCTTTCTCGCCCTTTCCGCTGCCTGTGATTATACATCGGCGCACCACAATCAGCACAGTAAATCTTTCCGGTCAGAACATTAGGCTCGCCCATAGGATCTGCTTTTCTTACATTCTGTCTTAACTTTTGAGCAAGCAGCCATGTTTCTTCATCGACAATAGGCTCTTGTGTATCATCAAAAACCACCCAATCTTCCTTATCTGCCCTTTTCGTCTTTTTGTCCTTATAGGAATTTTTGAATGTCCTGAAGTTGACAGTCTTTCCGATATACTCTGGTCGGGCAATCAGAGTAGTAACCTGATTTCCTCGCCACATATACGGATTTTCTTTGTCATAGTTGCTTGCATGATTTCCAAGTCCCTTTTTGCCAAGATAATAAGATGGTCTTTCTATTTTTTCTTCTGAAAGTTCTCTTGCTATCTGATAAGGTCCTTTTCCCTCAATAGTCATGCGATAAATTCTGCGGACTACTTCAGCAGCTTCTTCATCAATAATCCAATGGTCGGGGTTTTCGGGGTCTTTCAAATAGCCGTATGGTGGGATATTACTTGTATGAGCGTTGCCGGAAGAACCTCTGGATTTCAGTACAGCTTTAATTTTCTTACTTGTGTCCCTGACAAACCACTCATTCATGATATTCAGAAAAGGGGCAAACTCACTGGTTTCTTGACGGTCACTGTCAATACCATTATTGATTGCTATAAATCGAACTTCCTTTTCTCTAAACAGAATGTCAGTGAAAAAACCTACTTGCAGATGATCTCTGCCAATTCTGGACATATCCTTGCAGATACAGGCAGTGATTTCTCCGTTTTTAACACCTTCAACAAGTCTGTTCCATGAAGGTCTGTCAAAGGTCGCTCCACTCCAACCATCATCGGTAAAATGAACAAGATTCGTAAAACCATGTTTCATAGCATAATCTTCAAGCATTTGCTTTTGATGAACTATACTGTTACTCTCTCCAGCATTATCATCATCACGAGACAGTCTTTCATACAAAGCAGTAATGCCATTGCTTTTATCTTTTTTTCTTCTCATGCTGAACTCCTTTCTTCAATTCCTATCCACTCCTTACGCTCACAAAATATCACATCCGTAAAGTGTTTCGGTGGTGCGGTGAAATGTTCACTTACCTTTGTTTCCTCCACAGGAATGTTCATTCCCTCGAAAAGCTCCGGCAGCTTCTTTTCATTTTCGTCAGCAGCATCCTTTTCCTCGGTTGTCTTATAGGAACGCTTAAACGCATCCTCAAAGTCTTTCCATCCATTTCTCACAACCTCTTTTCCGGATACCTTAAAAGTAATATCTCCACATCGAAGCTCCGCTTTTGTTGTGTTATAAATGTGCTTTTCCCCGGTGGCACACAGCAGACGGTTAGCACACAGGGATAAGATTTTCATTTCCGTTTCCGGCAATGCTGTAAGGTCTGCCCTTGTTATCTCCATTGTGGGGATAATGGCATGGTGGTCTGTAACCTTCTTACTGTTTAACACCCGCTTAATATCCGGATGAAATATGATATTTTGTTCAAACAGAATGGAAGCCAAAATTGCATCAATCACACTTTTTGCAGTCTGCTCCATATCATCGGACAAATACTGGCTGTCCGTTCTCGGATAGGTACAGAGCTTCTTTTCATAAAGGCTCTGGGTATATTCCAATGTCTGCTTTGCGGTGAACCCAAATAATCGGTTGGCATCCCTCTGAAGCGTGGTAAGGTCATAGAGCTTTGGCGGTGCCACAGATTTTTCTTCCTTTATTACTGATGTGACAAGTGCCTGACTATTTACACAAATATTTGCAACATTCTCCGCTTCTGCTTTACTGTTTATCTTATCCGTGACGGCATCCACACCACCACCAATGATGTGTGCCATGTAATAGGCTTCCTTCTTAAAATTCATAATCTTTGTTTCCCGGTCAACCAGCATGGCAAGGGTAGGTGTCTGTACCCTGCCCACCTTCAAGACCTTGCCGCCATAAAGCACCGTAAAAAGTCTTGTACCGTTCAATCCCACAAGCCAGTCTGCCTGTTGTCTGCAAAGTGCCGATTCATACAAATGATCATAATCACTTCCCGGTTTCAATTCTGCAAAACCCTCCCGGATTGCGCTTTCCTCCATAGATGAAATCCACAGACGCTTCATGGGCTTATTACAGCCTGCCATTTCATAAACCAGACGGAAGATAAGCTCTCCCTCCCGTCCGGCATCGGTAGCACATACCACACTGTCTACTCTTGCCTCATGCATCAGTTCTTTTAACACCCTGTACTGTGCTGCTGTATCCTTTTTTACTTCATGCTTCCATTGTTCCGGTATCATTGGAAGACTCTCATAACTCCACTTTTTCCATGCATTAAAATAGGCATCCGGCTGTGCCAACTCAACCAAATGCCCTACACACCACGAAACAATGTATCCGTTTCCCTCCATATAGCCGTCTTTTCTCTCATTCGCCCCGATTACGCCTGCAATGGACTGTGCCACGCTGGGCTTTTCCGCTATTACCAACTGCATCCTTACTCGTCCTCCTTCTCGTCAAAGAAATCATCTTCGGAAACTTCCTCCGATTCTTCTTCGTTTTCGTATTCTTCATCTTCTTCGTCCTCATCTTCATCCTCGATGAAGTCCTCTTTTTTCTTGCGTACTACCTTGAAATAATATGCTCCACCGATAAAGGCTACTGCAAGAACACCCATAAGCACATAGGAAACCATAGGATTCGGTTCCTCTGCCGCCTCCTGCTCCGGTTCTGCCGCTTCGGCGCTTTCCATATTCTCCGTTTCCCCGGTATCTTCTGTTTCCTCATTCTGCTCTGCTTCTGAACCACCGTTATTGTTTGGCAGTGCGCTCTCCTCTGTCGGAATTGCAGACTCCAGTGCTGCTGAATTTTTCGGTAATGTCTCACTGTTATCGGAAGTTGTATTGAGAAGGTCATTTTCTGTTACTTCTGTAAGGAAATAAACCATTTCCTCCTCTCCGTCCCTGTCAATAATCAGGTAAAACACCTTATCCGATGCTGTCTGGATGGTATAAAATTCCTTGCCCTGCCCGGACTCCGCTTTTGTATCCTCTCCTTTTTCTGCAGCATCCGCTTCTGCCATCGCCTGCTTTTTCTGATCCGCCAGACTGGTCTGCGAGGTAGTATTGCCGTTACCGTCTGTAACGGTATGCTCTGTAACTGTTCCGGTGGCACTTCCCGGCTTGGTGGCTTCCGCACTGACCGGAAGCTGTTCTGCTGGATTTTCGTCACTGTCATCGGCAGGGTCTTTATAATATGGATTCTTTGTCTTGTAAATCTCAGACATATTTCCGGCATTGTCCATAGCGGAAATCGTAAAATACTCATATCCCGCATCAAACTGTTGCAGACGGATATTTAAGGTTCCGTTTGTCAGGTCTGTAAATTCATATCCATTCACATAGACTACTTTTTCACCGGAGTCCGTATCATGTACCTGTATGCTTAACAGCCCATCACTGACTGCCGCATTTAAGGTAGGTTTCGTCGTATCAAAGCATCTGATTGTCCTGCTTCTTTCATAAGTATTGCCCTTCTGGTCTGTGACAAGCACATATACGGTACAGTTCTCGGAAATCTCAAGTTTTCTGTCCTCGGTTACATCCATCCAGCTTCCATTCTGCCCGATTTTTGCCTGAATACTGGCAATCTCAAAATTACCTGTGTGTGCCACATCAGATACGGCAATGGTGACTTTTGCAGTATCGTTGTACCAGCCATCCGGTTTGTTGATGTTTATGGTAACATTAGGCTTTTTATAAGAACATTTTTTGTAATCCCCCGCACATACCTCACAGGTATGGTCATAATCGTAAGCACTGCACTTATCCTCACAGGTACATACCGGCTCCGGCACATCATTCCCTGATACCGTACTCTCCGTTTCCGGCTCTGTACTGCTTTCCGTAGTGCTTTCTGTCTCCTGCTCTGTTGCTGTTTCACTCTCTCCAATGGAATCTTCGGCATGAACCTCCGTAGCATAATTTCCGTTCATGGCAAAGCCCACAGCAGGCATACAGAACAATACTGCTGATAACATAAGCGATAACACCGCTTTATAAGATAACTTCATTTTTTTCTTCATGGCATTCTGCCCCCTTTTCTGATTTCTGTAACTGTTCTTCCTGTTCCTTCTTCTTTAACAGATGCCGGATTTCTTCCTCGCTGACCTTATTCAGTAGAATCAGCCGTTCCAGAGAGATTTTATTTTTTTCAATGAATTTCATCTTCTCCGCATCCTCTGCCATCTGCAACTGCTCCTCCAAGTCCTTCTGTCTTGCCTGCAATCCTGCAAGCTGCTCACGGACTTTTGTAAGCTCCTTTTCAATTCTTTCCTTTGTCATTGTCCTCACTTCCTATTGTCCCTTTACAATTATGTTTGATAATAAATAAGCTAAAATTACAATTATATTTGATAAAACTTAACAATCAAAGGCATCACTTCCAATCCATTTTGGGTACAAAAAAGGATGCATCTGCTTTCACGGCTTTTGCATCCTTTCATTCTGAAAAATCATTCTTTATTCTGTTTTCTTATATAACACTGTCTTACTCACCATCAGGAATCGGATCCCATATTCCTTCCGTTTCAGCACGATTTCTGATATAAAGTCTCATGTCTTCAATCGACTGCCTCAACTCACTTTGAGTAAAGTGTGTATTGCTATGGTTTTCTGGATGATGGATTTGATGTCTGACATATTCCGTCAAATCAAGGTTCCATGTCTTTGTGTTACCATTTTTCACATACAAATATGGTCTTTGCTGCCTTCCTGCTTTATAATCATTAAGCCATTGTTGAAATTCCAGAAAACCATACAACTCATTATGGTACTCTTCAGTTGCTTCTCCATATGCTGCATAATTCACTTCATTTAATGAAGGATACTGTAGAACTGCAGGTTCTACCGAGAGTACACGTTTTCCAACTTCATCTTCGAAAATTAGGCGAAGATTTTCAAAATCAAGTTCTTTTACAATAACAGGGCTATGTGTTGTAAGCAAAATCTGTGTATTGGCCGCTTGAGCCAGTTCCTTTAGCGCCTTTATCAACACTCGCTGGTTGTTGGAATGTTGGGAAGTTTCTGGTTCTTCAATTGCATAAATAATTCCAGTACTATCACCTTCGGCTGCCCTACGTTCAGCTTCTGCTCTGAAAAAATTCAGCAGAACAAGCCTCTTGACACCACTCCCCCTTTTATTGATAGGGATATCCTCATCACCTGAAATTGACACTGCCTTAAATACATCAGCCCATTTTAACTTGTCAGCGGTAGGGATAACCGGGTTTAAGCTGTTTGCAACAGCGGGATCCATTTCCCGTAACTTTTCCAACGTTCTGCTTGAAACTTCTTTCAGCTTTGTTTCTACAACCTCAGCTACAGAAGCCAAAGTTTGCTGTAATTCTTCATCATTGATGATTTGTTTAACAGCTTCCTTTAAAGGATCCTGAACTTCGCTATCTCCATCACTGTTTTTACGATCTGACTGGAATAGAGAGTACACGGGCATATAAGAGGAGAGTTTATCCCAGATTTTTTTTGCATCCTCCTTTGATACATCAATCTCCATATCCTGCAAATCAAGGCTCCCCTCGTAATGCTCCCATATGGCTCTCCGCATTGTAGTATTGATTCTCTGATTCTCACATTCTATACCCATACCTTTGATTATACTCTTAAGTTCTGCATTCTTCTTGAGAAGCAAATCTTTACAATCAGGGTTCATCGGATGTTTTGCATGGATAAATACAGAAGCTTTGCCACCATTTTTATATTTCTTTACGACTTCCAACAAACCATCCGCATTCAACATGTATTCATCAGCCAAGGTGGTCTGCACCGCAGAATCTATAATAATCGACTCTGGCAGTTCCGAGAAACATACAGATATTACAGTTTCACTATCACCATTTCGTGCCGCTTGAATATTCAGGTCAGACTTATCGATCTTAATTATTCCACCGCCATCATTGAAAAAAATATCCAACGCCTCAAGAATTGTAGATTTACCTATATCATTTCTGCCAACTAACACTGTAAGATTATCAAAGCGAATTATTGTTTCTTCCTTATAACTCCTAAAATTTTTTATCTTGATAGACTCAATCTTCATAACACGATTTTCTCCTGTTCTGGTATATTTTTTTGCTTTTTACTCGCCGTCACTTTCTCTCAAATCTTCTCCAGATTCATGTATTTACTATACGGACAGCATTTCGATAATATCTATAATTTGTCTTTGTTTCAAAGACATCTGACACTGTTTTTGTGCATTTGGGGGGAATTTGCTCATTCATAACAATCTATTAACTTTGAAGTTCAGACCTAATACTTTTTAATACATTTTCATCATTAGAAAAAACTTCTTTATAACAGTTTTTAGCAATTGCTAAATTCAGCTTTTTAACCTCATTTTCATCAGTCATATCCAAGCATATATTTTTTGCCTTGCCATACTTACTTCCCTTCGATGTTACGCACAATTTAATTGCGATTTTAGGCGAAATAGGATAATAAAATTCATTTTTTTCTAAAAATTCCATACCCGTAAGATTAACAACTGGAGTATCTGTTGTTACAAACGGAACATTCGTTTTGTTATCATACCGTTCAATCCATGTATGCATTTTAGTAGACACATTAACAGACATTGTCTCTACAAAAAAAATCATTAATGAGTTAGCATAAAAGTTTGAATTAGTATCTTTGATAGCTGGATACTGCAACTTTAGAGTTTCAAAATTTTTCACTTGAGTTTCATAGATTACTGGAGACCTCTGATGCTGCATAAAGAAAAATCTATGGAACTCATGCTTTAAATCTTCATCTTCTATATGCTCCATCGCTTTTAAAGTATCTACCATTAATTCAACATCACTTTTCTCTCTGCTACCCCAAAGAGCATTCATCACTTCATCATGCAATTCATCCAGTGCTACTTGTACAAGAGAATCTTTATAAAATGATAAATCTCCGGATATCATTTTATCCAAAAATTGATGTTTATTGTCTATATCTTCATATTGCCCCATTAATGTTTCTATAAAATCTCTCTCGGCATTGGCATCTCCCAGCAGTTCAGGATTTAATCCTAACGGCACAAGCTTATCTTTCTGAATATACGCTATAAGCTGTGAAACTACGCTTACATCAGCCTTAGAAAATCCTGTCATATCATAAAAGTATTTTCCAAACCCTACATTTTCCAAAAGTGCATATTCTATTTCTGGTTGATTACCTAAAACTTTTTTTCTATAAACATAAACTCTTCCAAATCTATCCTCACTTTCATTCCAGCGCTTTAAATAACCACGCCATACATAATGTTGCTTTTTTGTCGCCAATACAATCCCTCCCGCTTGATGTGATATCCATAGAGACACAATTTTAATATCAAACATTATTGTATCTTTTCTATTTTATCAACTTATTTGTAATTTTCTTTTACAGATATATTTTATTATATAATTGTATATTATCAATCTTTTTTGTAATTTTATCAATTATAATTGTCACTCTACACCTATGGTTAATTTAATCTTCCAAAACTGTAAAAATGGCTCTGCCAGTATGATGTATTGATGTTTGCATACTTAATCGGATCACCGCAGTGTATCATCACTCCATTTCCACAGTAGATACCTACATGACTGACAGGACCCGGTGAATTATAAGTGCCTGTAAAAAAGATAATGTCCCCTGCCTTCGCATCTGCCGCCGAAACAGGAGTGCACTGGTCATAAATGCCCTGTGCCGTGGTTCGTGGCAGGTCATGGACACCACTATTGGTAAACACCCAGCACACAAATCCGGAACAGTCAAAACTCGTTGACGGGGACGAACCGCCCCATACATAAGGATAGCCCAAATATTTTGCGGCTTCTTCCATAAGTGCCTGCACCGTTGCATCATCATAAGAATCCGGCGGTATTGCATTTCCTCCGCCACTTCCACTTCCCGGTGCTTCTCCGTACAGTGTTCCCTCCCCGGCTTCAAAGTAAAATAACGGGTTATAATACTCCCCGTTATACAGACACTCAATATGAAGATGGCTTCCCGTACTGCTTCCGGTATTTCCTGTTGTTCCGATGACCGTTCCATGTGTGACAACCTGTCCTGTGCTGACACTTAACGTATCCATATGTGCATACTTGGTTGTATAACCATCTTTTTCAATCACCACATAATTCCCGTAAGAAACATCATAGGTGGCTGTTGTAACAGTACCATCCATAGATGCAAGAACCTGAGTACCTGTCGGTACTGCAATGTCCACACCACGGTGGAACTGCTCCTCTCCGGTAACTGGATTGATACGATAGCCATAATAACTGCTCACATAATTGTACCAGTATAAATCAAGTGGAGTACAAAACTGCTGGACAAGACCATGTGTTTCATTATAAAGAGCATAAATTTCCTTCTGCTCCTCATTCATGTGTCCTGCCACAACCACATTCAAATCCACGGCTGTCAGTGTTACATCAAGTATGGTTACAGTATATTCTTCTTCCTCCTCATACTCATATTCTTCCTCTGTTTCTTCTCCTGTTACCGGGTCTGTCACGGTTCTGGTTCCTGTCTTTGTGACTGTCCGAGTCCTTGTTTCCGTTGTCGGCGTTAAGGTCAGCTCATACATCTCGTCAAACAGGCTTTCCACCTCGCTCTGTACTTCTGCCGCCGTAAATTCCGTATGAACTGCCGACAAATAACTAATCAAAGCAAACGGGTCATGCCCGATAGCATCCAGATTGTAGCGGTATTCGTCATAATCCGGATAATCTGTTTCTATGGCATTGATTTCTTTCTGCAATTCCATTTCCAGCTCAGAAAAAGCTAAATCTGCTGCATCAATCTCTGCTGGAACACTCATGTAACTGCCTACCATTGTCATACTCATACCATCAGAAAACATTGCACCACAGGAGGATATGCAGGTCATAATCATAACCAGCAGTAAAGCAAAAACGCCTATGATAACAAGCAGTCCGGCGTGTTTTGCTGCAAGTTCCTGCACCTTTTTTGCAACTGTTGTTGTAAAATTGGCTGTCTTTGCTGCCACTTCCTTCGTATTCTTTGCTGCCTGTCCAGCCCTCCTTGCTTTTGCATACTCTCGCTTGATCCTCTGTTTCTGCAACCGCCTCTGCATTTGCTTCTTTAAGGTCTTTTCCTGCATTTGGGGATTTTCCTCAAGAAATTTCTGATAACGGAAATTGACCTCTTTCTGAAATTGCTTCTTCTCCAGCTTTTTCACTTTCTCATGCTGGCGCTGTAATCTGCTCTTATGGTGCCGTTTTACAAAATGGTACACATCCTCGGCTTTCTGTTCCGTCTTATGTGCGCCCTCTACTCCGGAATTTTGTTTTTCCACCTCAGCTACCTTGCCATGCGTAAAGTTGGAAACCTCTGCACCCGCCCTGCCTGTTATTACTTTCACGGGATTGTCCGGCTTAAACTGCTTTTCCTTTTTATCCGCAGTCAGAACATATTTCGCTCTGCCTGTCTTTTCATCATAAACACGCTCAAGAGAATACTCTGTTTTCTTCGGAATCTTCTTTCTTGCCGCTTCTGTTTTTCTCCCGGCTTTTTCTGCCTTTTTCTGAAGCCTGTCTAACTTTTTACTTCTTTCAAACTCTGTTCTTTCACTCTCCGTAAAAGTGCTGTCCTTTGTCTGAAAGTCATGATCAAAATCAGAAGTCCTGGTTCTCTGCCTGTCCTGATATTCCCGCCTGCGATATTTCCCCTTTTTTTCGGATTGGTGGTAAGTATCCCTGCGGTGGTAATCATCCTGTGGCTGGCTTTTCTCCTGCTCGGAAACATTCTCCTCAGTAAAAGCATTATTTTCCTGTGAAAAATCACTTTTCTGATTCTTACTGGTATCCATATTTCCAGACTTCTGGTCACTCTGTCCAAAGGTATCCTCTTTCCGGTACTGACCTGTCTTTCGCTTATTTTGTCCGGACTTTTGTTTCTGTTCCGACCTCTGGACATCGTGTCCAGAAGTTCTATTTTCATCTCTCGGCTGATTTGTGCCAAATACAGCCGTCTGTTTCTTTCTTTTCTCTGCCACTAATTATTTTCCTCCTGCCTTTGCACAAAACTTAGTGATTGTTAGCCTGTGTATTTTACAGGCTTACTCATCACTTTTTGTGCTGATTTCCTCCGGTTTGGTATTCATAATCGCATAGGTCTTGGTATCTGTCGGATATTTATCCACGAATGGAATTACCACATTGTCAAACAGGATAAGACCGGAACCCGGCTCTGAATTAGTCACATGGGCAAGCTGCTTTTCCGACAACCCCAGCTTATCTGCAAGGATTGTCTGATCCTTTGCGTTCTGGTTTAACAGGTATACAAAATCGGAGTTACCAAGAATACCCTCGATTTCCTCTGATTTCAGAAAGTCACCCACGTTCTGCGTCAGACCTGTTGGAATACCACCCCACTTTCTGAAACGCTTCCAGATTTCCACAGAATAAATGGCTGTCTGCCTTTCCTTTAAGAGCAGGTGGAACTCATCACAGTAATAGCGGGTAGCAATCTTTCTCTCCCTGTTCTGCGATACCCTGTTCCATACTGCATCCTGCACGATTAACATTCCAAGCTCTTTTAACTGGTTTCCCAAGTCCCTGATGTCAAAACACATAATGCGGTTCTTACTGTCTACATTGGTACGGTGGTTAAAATAATTCTGAGAACCATGCACATACAGCACAAGGCTATTGGCAATACGTTCTGCCTTGCTGTTCTTATGTTCCAGAAGGGCATTATACAAATCTTCAAGGATTGGCATATTCTCCGGCACCGGATTTTCAAAATAAGCATCGTAGATATGACGGATACACTCGTCAATGATACCCTTCTCATCATTTTCCAGACCGTCCTTTCCTCCGGCAATCAGATCACAGAGGGTAATGATAAAATCACTCTTTAATTTCAGTGCTTCCTTATCATTCTTATGACTTAACTGAATATCCATCGGGTTTAAGTAATCCTTGGAATTGGTGGCAAGTCGTACCACCTGTCCATGCAAGGCTCCCACAAGAGCAAAATACTCTCCCTCCGGATCACAGATAATCACATCATCCCTTGTCATCAAAAAGCAGGATAAAATCTCACGCTTTGCACTGAACGATTTACCCGAACCGGGTGTACCAAGTATGATTCCATTCGGTGTACGAAGCCTTTTCCTGTCTGCCATAATCATGTTGTTTGACAAGGCATTCAGTCCATAATAAATTGCCGGGGCAGGCATGAATAACTCCTGCGTACAGAACGGCACCAGAATAGCGGTACTCTTTGTGGTAAGTACCCTCTCAATGCCCGTATCATTACAGCCAATCGGTGCAGATGCCATAAGGCCCTGCTCCTGCAAATACTGCATACATCTCAAATTGCAGTTTGCCTGCTGGATAATGCCGGATACTCTCTGAATCAGATTTTCAAGCTCCCTCTTATTTCTGCCGTAACAGGTGATGAGAAAAGTCATCTTGATAATCTTCTGGTTGCTTGTATTCAGGTCATCCAAAAGCTCCAGCGTGTCCTTCTCGTAAGTGATAATGTCCGTTGGCAGAATATCCATGTCATAGCCGGAACGTACCGCTTTTTTCTGCTCCTCAATCTTCATTTTCTGGATATTGGTCAGAGCCGCCTTTAACATCTTGATTGCCTTTACCGGGTCCATTGTCTGCATGTGCATGGTAACGGTTAAGTTATCATCAATGTCAAGGAGCTTCTTTAACAGCTCGTCATTGAACCTCGGTGCAATAATGTCCAGATAGTGGACGCAGCCGTACATCTTCCCTGCCTTAAAACGGCTCGGATAGCGGAAATCAAAGCCCGGCGGTGCAATATAATCCTTTACACTCTTTCCCGACTCTGACAGTTCCTGAAATGAAAAACGGAAAGGTTCCATTGTATCCTGATTGAAATATTCATGCAGGATACGCAGTCTTTCCTTTCCGTCGAGGCTTCTTGCGTGTGTGCCAAGATTCAAAAAATTTTTTATTACATCAGCTTCAATATTATTCAGCTTTGATTTTGCTTCTTTGAAGCCCTTGCACTCCGTACCAAAAATAAGGTACTTTGATTTAATGATGCCGTTGTTGCCCTTTGCAGCCTGCTTCTTTAACATTTCCGAATATTCCTCCCGGATATCATCAAAATCATCTCCCTGCAAAGGAATGTCAAACTGGTCTATTAAAGTCTGTTCATTTACCTGTCTGTTAAACAGAAATAACTGGAACTTAATAGACGGGTCAAAATAATTGATAAATTTACTGTACTCCTCCAGAATCTCTCCCTGATCCTCTATCTCAAGAAGGTCATAGTTGATATCGAAAAACTCCACCATTTTCGTGTAATAGGTGGAAGTCACCTGACAGATGCCGTCACGGAACATCTTTTTAAAAGTAATCGTATTCTGTGCCGTGGTTGGCTTTTCCTGCTTTTTGTCATTTCCTGCAAGAGTACGTTTCAGCTCTGCAAGCCTTCTCTTTTCTGAAAAATTCAAGCCCGCTTTTACAGGTTTACCCTGTTGTTTTGCCTGCGGCTTTTTCTTCAAGATAACGCACCTCCTTCTCTATTTTCTCCCGTTCCTCCAACTGCCTGTAAATGTTTTCGGATTTATAGGGACGTATTCCCGGTGTCAGTATTTTCTGCCGTATCATAAAGTACAAAATCTTCTCAGCCGGAAAGCCGTCCTTTTCATACATTGCCAGAAAGAAAAACGGCAGCATGACTGCCACCATGAGCAATGCAGATGCCTGTGTGCCGATTGCCCCTTTTGTAAAAATATAAAAGGGGATACCCACAGCACCCGCACCACCAAAGCAGATTAACTGACGTTTTGTCAAATTCATCGCCACTTTTGTCTTGATGCCGCTTAAATCTTTTGGCACTGCTACTGATATTGCCATAAGCATTTTCCTTTCCTACTAATGTGCATTAAGTATTGATTTTGCAAGGGAGCCTGTCTTAAATAAGCTGAAGCATAAAATGACGGTGTAGGCTGCCACTGACCATAATGCCGTATGAAGATTGGATGCAACCGCCACACTCGACACCAGTACAGAGTAAATGCCTACGCACACCATGATGAAAAATCCCTGAAATGCCAGAGCACACAGTCCCTTGATGTAATTGTTGCCGATACTGCCCCATTCCCGGTTGCTGAGCGTCGCAAACGGAACCGGAGCCACTGAAATATAAAGGTATATCTCTATCATTCGTCCGTACAGAACGACGGTGATTAAAACGGACATGATTTTCATACATAAGCTGACAATCATGGTTTCAATTCCAAGCCCTATCAGTTCGCCTATTCCCATAGTGGAAAGCTGATCATTAAACATGGTCTGCAACGTGGATGACACATCAAGGCTCGTGGAGCCGGTAATGACACCCGATGCACTGGTCACGATATGGTTTCCTACATCAAAGATTGCCATTGTAATGTCAAACGTCTTGCTGAGCAACATTACTGCAACACATGCTTTGATGAGGTAGCGGAAGAAGAATTCGCTCCCCATCTCGTGCATGTTGTTTTTATCCATTACCATCGTAATCAGCTCGTAGCAGAGTATGGCACTGATAATCATTCCTGCTACGGGAATCATGACATTATCTGAAAGATTCCGGATCATGGAAAAAATGCCTGCGTTCCATGAGCTGGGTGTCTGCCCGACTTCCCCTGCGATAGATCCTACCTTCGTATTTACGTCGGTAAACATCGTTTCAAGGTTGTCAAGCACCCACCCCTGCAGCATTTCCTTTATAAATTCAGTGATTTTGTCAATGATTGTTCCCATGAATTATGAGAACAGACTTGTAAGCTGTGGAATCACCGTCTGAGCCACAATAACGATACCGCCGCCTGCCATAAGCTGTTTTATCCCCAATTAGGTGTAAAACTCTGCTCGATGGCGGGCGGCGGCGTACAAAAAATCTATATGGTGTTTTTAAGAGAACCGTCCCGGCGGGACAGGTCAGGCAGTGACCTGTTCCACCTCCGGGATGGGTTTGAGATTAAAATGAATTTCGATAGAAATGTGTCTTGTTTTATCTTCGTCAATGCGCTCATGCACGACGATTTCTTTGATTAAGCGGTTGAGGGTGGCTGCGTCCAGCTCTGTGATGTTGGCGTATTCCTGAATGGCTTCCACCC
>ERZ824575.2398-NODE-2398-length-14780-cov-2.644686_pt1 | contig 14780 bp, 13 predicted proteins | sample MGYA00519470_ERZ824575 | MGnify/ENA primary metagenome ERZ824575 (study PRJEB31778, sample SAMEA3449170) | human gut metagenome | biome: human gut; feature: human-associated habitat; material: faeces | place: United Kingdom | collected 2010/2012 ...
AAAATTATGTCAGAATTAACTTTTGAACAAATGTTAGAAGAATCATTAAAAACAATACGTACAGGAGAGGTTGTCACCGGTAAGGTCATTGACGTAAAAGAAGACGAAATCGTTTTAAATATTGGTTACAAGTCTGATGGCATCATTACCCGCAGTGAATACACAAACGAGTCCAATGTAGACTTAAGAAATCTTGTACATGTTGGTGACGAGATGGAAGCCAAAGTCGTAAAGGTGAACGACGGTGAAGGTCAGGTTGCTCTTTCTTACAAGAGACTGGCTGCAGACAGAGGAAATAAGAGACTTGAGGAAGCATTCGAGAACCATGAAGTTCTTACTGCAAAGGTTTCCCAGGTTCTTGACGGCGGTTTAAGCGTGATCGTGGACGAAGCTAGAATCTTTATCCCGGCAAGCCTTGTATCTGACGTATATGAGAAAGATTTATCCAAATATGCTGATAAAGAGATCGAATTCGTGATCACAGAATTCAATCCGAGAAGAAGAAGAGTCATCGGTGACCGCAAGCAGCTTATCGTTGCTAAGAAGGCTGAGATGCAGAAAGCTCTCTTCGAGAAGATCGCTGTAGGCGACAAGGTAGAAGGAACTGTTAAGAACGTAACTGATTTCGGTGCATTCATCGATCTCGGCGGCGCTGACGGTTTACTCCACATCTCCGAGATGTCCTGGGGCAGAATCGAGAACCCGAAGAAGGTATTCAAGGTTGGCGATAAGGTAACAGCTCTCATCAAAGACATCAACGGTGAGAAGATTGCCCTTTCCATGAAGTTCCCGGAGACAAATCCGTGGGCAAACGCTGCTGAGAAGTACGCAGTAGGCAACGTAGTTACTGGTAAAGTAGCTCGTATGACTGACTTTGGTGCATTCGTTGAGCTTGAGCCGGGCGTAGATGCTCTGCTTCATGTTTCCCAGATTTCCAGAGAGCATGTTGAGAAACCGTCTGATGCACTGAAAATCGGACAGGAAATCACTGCAAAAGTAGTTGATTTCAACGAGGAAGACAAAAAAATCTCTCTGAGCATGAAAGCTCTGGAAAACGAAGAGCCAGTAGAAGAGTAAGAATAATTTAACTTGCAGGTGCTGCAGTTGGATGATTAGAATGCCGTAGACAACCGGGTTTCCTGAACAGACAGGAAACCTGTTGCCTGCGGTATTTTCTTATCATCCTGTTTTTGGCACCAGAAAAGAAAAAGGGGATGAAAGTTTATGTGGGAGATGAAGATTCTGGGTGTGGATCTGTACCACGTTCTAGCATGGTTCTGGCTGTACAGCTTCTGCGGATGGATCTGGGAGAGTTCCTATGTATCGATCCGGCAGAAAAAACTGGTCAACCGCGGTTTTGTCAATGGTCCGCTGCTGACACTGTACGGCACCGGCGCTGTTATGGTATACTTGATCCTGCGCCCGTTTGAAGCGAACGTCTGGGCACTGTATTTCGGAGGTGTCATTGTAGCGACGGTTCTGGAATATGTAACCGGCGTGCTGATGGAGACCATTTTTCATGCGCACTGGTGGGACTACAGCAATCAGAAGTTTAATTTTCAGGGAAAGATCTGCCTCAGCAGTTCGATTGCCTGGGGATTCTTTACACTGGGGCTGTTCTATATTCTGCAGCCGATTGCCGTGAAAGTAGTGAATCTTGTTTCGGATACTACAGGAGAGATCATTGTTTCCGTTGTTACCGTCTGCTATTTGGTAGATTTTGGATTTTCCGCAGCCGCAGCATTCCAGCTGGGACAGAAGATGCGCAGTCTGGAGAAAACGTGGGGAGAATTTCTGAAATATCTGCAGAAGTCCCGCTTTAACCAGCTTGCCGAGGAGATGAATGCGAAAGTACAGCAGTATCGTGCAGAGTATTCCAGAGATAAGATGAAAGAATATCTGGCCGAGAAGCGCCAGACACTGTCTGAGGCAATGGAGCAGATGCAGAAGCTGGAGAAGGAGCGGAAAGAAGCCGAGGGAAGAAGAAATCCGCTTTCCGAGTCGAAGAACCGCCTGATGGAGTTCGGAGCAGAGCAGAAGGAACGCCTGACCGAGTTCGGAGCAGAGCAGAAAGAACGGTTTGCGGCACTTGGATTTGATGTGCGCAGTGATAAGATGCCGGATCTTAAAGAGCTGCTGGAGCGCTTTGACCAGATGACAAAACCGCAGCTTCCGACCAACTGGCTGATGCGCCTGACAACGAAACGTTATCTGCGCGCCTATCCGCATCTGCAGGGAACGCATCATGCTTCTCTGAAAAAGGAAGAAAAAAAGGCAGAAGAGAAAGAAGAGAAAAAATAAAGGACTGTTTGGAAAGGCCAGTCCCGGAAAAACGGCCGTGCATGCAAAAACGTGTACGGCTGTTTTATTTTCTGGTTTTGCTATCGTCTTTGAAAAAGAGCTGAAGCTCGGAGCAGAGATACTCTTTCAGGAGATCTTCCTGCGAAAGAAAGGCGTCGGACCACTCAAAATAGTAAGGGCGGCTTTTGAAATCCTCGCGGAAGGCCGGGGTGAAAAACTCTTTCTGCTGCGGAAGAAATGTACCGGTCCGCCGCTGATAGCAGTTGGCAGCCTTTGCTTTCTGACGGTGCTCCGGATCGACAAACGCGCCAACGCTCTTGTGAACAGCCTGATCCTCCAGCGGAAGATAATAGTAATTCTTATAGTCCGGGAAGAAATATTTCAGCTCCGCCGTATGCGTCTGCAGGGAGAGAGAAACCCGTGAACCAAAGGCTGTAAGAGAACCATCCGCGCAGACACGGGAGAGGAAAACCGGAACTTCCCGCTCGGGCTGTAGTGAAACTTCCAGTGCCTGTCCGGTAAAACGACACGACTGGACAGAAAAATCGCCGTGAAACAGGGCAGGAAGCGCGAGCAGTTCCAGAACAGAACCCATGCCGAGGACATCCTCATAATTGTGAAGGAAAAGCAGTTCCAGTTTCTTTTCATCCAGTGTCTGAAGATAGTCGTGGTAAACCAAAATCAACTGTTTTCCGTTAAGCTGATCCTTCCGTGGGAATGAGAGATACTGTTCCACATTTTTCTGTTTCATTGAAGAAAGTCCCAGGATTGACTGAAACGGGCGGAGTGCCTGATAAAGATCCAGGGATGCGATTGACGAAAGCGGATCTTCCATCTGATAAAACAGTGCTTTGTGTGTGAGGTAAGGAAGATCAAATGTCGTTCCATTAAAATGCACCAGCCGCTTCACGTCGGAAAGAAACGTGAAAAAAGAGACAAGCATCTCTTTTTCTTCGGTCGGTCGATCAAGAAACCACTGGCGCAGTGTGAAAGTATCCGCGGCCGGGTCAAAGAACAGCGCACCAATCAGATAGAGATGCGAGGTACGCCAGGAAAGGCCGGTCGTCTCAATATCGAAAAAGACATCGCCGTTTCTCAGATACATCTGAAGATCGGCAGAGAGAGCAGCGGGGGTAGAATCTATGATCTGCATAAGGTTTTTTGTCTCCTTTGAAAAACTTTTTTGAATCTAAAGATATTATAAGACGAAAAAATCTGACATGCAAGAAAGACAGCGACTAATCGTTGCGTGATGAGAAAAGTTCTGCTATAATAGAATGTGCGTTCGCTTTCAAAAAAAGAAAACGGCGCTTTGGAGGAAAAACATGATTGCATTTATCAAAGGAACTGTAGATTCTCTTTCGGAAGGAAAAATGATTCTCGAAAGCCATGGAATCGGCTATGAGCTGAATATTCCAGCGAGTATGTTCGACGCAGGCATCCGGGAGGGAGAAGAGTTAAAGATATATACCCATATGAGTGTGCGGGAAGACGGAATTTCCCTATTCGGCTTTCTGTCCCGCGAAGATCTTGAAATATACCGTATGCTGATCGGCGTAAGCGGCATCGGACCAAAAGCGGCGCTTGCGGTGCTGTCCACGCTTACTGCAGACAATCTGCGCTTTGCCGTCCTCTCGGAAGATGTCCAGGCGATTGCCAAAACACCGGGCATCGGAAAGAAGACCGCGCAGAAGCTGATTCTGGAATTAAAAGACAAATTCGACCTGCAGGAAGCGTTCGAGCAGAAGCTGGCAGGAAATCAGGCGGCTGCGGCGGTACGGCAGGCAGGCGAACCGGATGCCTTCCAGGATGCGGTACAGGCGCTGACTGCGCTTGGCTACTCCGGAACGGAAGCACTGCAGGCAGTAAAGAAAGTCGAAATCACCGAAGGCATGGACAGCGAGGCTGTGCTGAAAGCGGCATTGAAGCATATGTTTTAGCAGATGGTCCTAAATTGTGGAAGAAGGAAACCTTATAACGATGGAAAGAAGAATTATCACAACTGACGTTCTCGAGGAGGACGTGAAAATCGAAGGTTCGCTCCGTCCCCAGCGCCTGGACGACTACATCGGACAGGAAAAGACGAAAAAGAACCTGAAAGTATATATTGAAGCAGCAAAACAGCGAAGTGATGTTCTCGATCATGTGCTGTTTTACGGCCCTCCGGGACTTGGAAAAACAACGCTGGCGGGCATCATTGCAAATGAGATGGGAACCCATATGAAGGTAACGAGCGGCCCGGCGATCGAAAAACCGGGTGAGATGGCAGCGATCCTCAACAATCTGCAGGAGGGCGACGTCCTGTTTGTTGATGAGATCCACCGCCTGAACCGCCAGGTCGAGGAGGTTCTTTACCCAGCGATGGAGGATTTTGCGATTGATATCATGATCGGAAAAGGCTCTTCGGCGCGCTCGATCCGCCTGGATCTGCCGAAGTTTACGCTGGTCGGCGCAACAACGCGTGCAGGTCTTTTGACTGCTCCGCTCCGCGATCGGTTCGGTGTCATCCACCATCTGGAATTTTACACGGAGGAAGAATTGGCCAACATTATTCTGCACTCCTCAAAAGTACTGAATGTGGAGGTGGACCCGCAGGGAGCGCTTGAGATGGCGCGCCGTTCTAGGGGAACACCGCGTCTGGCAAACCGGATTTTAAAGCGTGTCCGCGACTTTGCCCAGGTGAAATACGATGGAAGAATCACGAAAGAGGTCGCATCATTTGCTCTCGATCTGCTGGAAGTAGACCGTTACGGACTGGATCAGACTGACCGGCTGCTTCTTACCACCATTATGGAAAAGTTCCAGGGCGGTCCGGTGGGACTCGATACCCTGGCAGCATCGATTGGAGAAGATGCCGGCACCATCGAGGATGTCTACGAGCCGTTCCTGATCAAATCCGGATTTATCAACCGCACTCCGCGTGGAAGAGTGGCAACGGAATTTGCCTGGCACCACCTGGGGCTGGAGGCACCGCGTAAGATCGAAGAGTAAAAGCCCTGAATCTTTCATTTTCTGTCGCTTTTTGCAGAAAAAGGTTGTTTTTCTTCCATTTTCGGTATATGATAGGTTATATTAGCCGGGAGTTTGGTCCGGTTAAATTCAGTGGAGGAAAAGCAAAAGAATGGCTGTAAAAAATACAACACAGGTTTTAATAGATGGAAAAATTATCACACTGGGAGGCTATGAGAGCCCGGAATATCTGCAGAAAGTAGCTGCTTATCTGAATCAGAAGATCAGCGAACTTTCCCAGTCAGCCGGATACAACCGCCTGTCGGTGGATACGAAGCACACACTGCTTGCACTGAACATTGCAGACGACTATTTCAAAGCAAAAAGCCAGGTAGATACCCTCGAAGAGGATATGGAAGCCAAAGACCGGGAAACCTACGATATGAAGCACGATCTGATCGCAGCGGAAATCCAGGCCGGCGATCTGAAAAAAGAACTGGAAGAGAAACGAATCGAGCTGGAACATGTGCGCGGCGAGAGGGAAGAACTGCAGCGGCAGCTTGATAAGGCAAATAAGGATCTGGAAGATTTATTAAAAGCGTAAAAGAAGGAAAAACGGGGGATTGCGGAACAGGTAATCGCCCGTTTTTAGGAGATAAAGATGAAGACAGAATTATTAGCACCAGCCGGTTCGATGGAAGCGTTAAAAGCAGCAGTTTCCGCCGGTGCGGATGCCGTCTATCTCGGCGGAGCCGCATTCGGCGCAAGAGCGTATGCAAAAAATCTGGATGAGCAGGAGATTCTCTCAGCCATCGATTACGTCCATCTGCGGAACCGGAAACTGTATCTGACGGTCAACACCCTCTTAAAAGAGGAGGAACTGGAAGAGAAACTGTATCCGTATCTGCGTCCGTACTATGAGCAGGGACTGGATGCCGTGATTGTCCAGGATATGGGCGTTTTAAAGGCGGTCCGCTCCTGGTTCCCGGATCTCGACATTCATGCGAGCACACAGATGACAGTGACAGGATCTGCGGGAGCGCGTTTCCTGGAGAGCCTTGGCGCGACGCGTGTGGTACCGGCCCGTGAGCTTTCGTTTGCGGAGATCCAGAAAATCCACCGGACGACCAACCTTGAAATTGAATGCTTCGTCCACGGGGCGCTCTGCTACTGCTATTCGGGACAGTGCCTTTTTTCCAGCCTGATCGGCGGAAGAAGCGGAAACCGCGGAAGATGCGCGCAGCCGTGCCGTCTGCCGTACGAAGCGTACGATAAAGACAACCACCGCATGGGGGAGCCGGGCGACCGCTATCCGTTAAGCCCGAAGGATATGTGTACGGTAGAACTGCTGCCGGAGATTGTAAAATCCGGGATTATGTCCCTCAAAATCGAAGGCAGAATGAAAAAGCCGGAGTATACAGCGGGCGTTGTCAGCATTTACCGCAAATACCTCGATCTGTACGAAAAAAAGCCGTCCCGTTTCCACGTTCTGCCGGAGGACATGAAAAAGCTGTATGAGCTGTATAACCGTGACGGTTTCAACAAAAGCTATTATACCGTAAGAAACGGACGCGATATGATGGCGCTGAAGAACGAAAAAGAGCAGGAAAATAAAAAGAAACAGCGCAGAAATGAGCAGCTCTTTTATGAGATCCAGAGAGATTATATCGAGACTGAGGCAAAAGAGCCGATTTCCGGCTTTCTGACCCTGTATCCGGGCCAGCCGGCGTTCTTAAGTGCAGAAAGCGGAAAATACAGCGTAACAGCAGAGGCGGGCATGGTAGAACCGGCAAAGAAGCAGCCGCTGACCGAGGAACGCGCAAAAACACAGCTGGAAAAGACAGGCGAGACACCATTCTATTTCAAAGAACTCGATGTCTGTATGGATGACAACTGTTTCGTGCCGATGCAGACGTTAAACGAGTTGCGGAGAGGCGTTTCGGACCAGCTGGTGAAGGAGATGACAGAGCCATACCGCAGAAAAGCAGCGGAAAAGCCGGAACAGGAAGCAAAAGCATCTGGAAAACCGGACCAGGAGAGCAGGGCAGAAAAGAAAATGGAGCTGACCGCATCTGCCGAGACGAGAGCCCAGTGGAATGCGCTGCTCGAGATTCCGGAGATCACGACGATCTACGCCGGCATGGGATGCTTCAAACGGGAAATCTTCGAAGAGCAGGCGGAAAAAGGCATCCTGCAGGCGAAAGAACTGGGAAAACAGGTTTATCTGATGCTGCCGCACGTTGTACGTGAAGGCGATCTGAAGGAATACCGCGACACGTTCCGCTGTCTGAAGGAGATCGGTCTTGGCGGTTTCCTGATCCGCAATCTCGAAAGCTTTTCATTTTTGAAAGAGATGGGAATGGAAAAGGATATCCGGCTCGATTACAGCGTTTACACGTACAACAGCCGTGCGCAGGCATTCTGGCAGGAGCAGGGCGTGCAGCGTGATACCGTTCCGTATGAGCTGAACGAGCGGGAAATCGGAAAACGTGACAATACGAACAGCGAAATGGTGGTCTACGGCTACCTTCCGATGATGGTTTCCGCCCAGTGTGTCCAGAAGAACCTGAACGGCTGCAATCACAGTTATTCTCTGGTACGCTTAAAAGACCGGATGGGAAAATACTTCCCAGTGAAGAGTTACTGCACCTCGTGCTACAGTGTGATCTACAACAGCCTTCCGCTCGGCCTGGTAAAAGAAGCCGATGAGATCCGGTCCATGCATCCGGCTGCGGTGCGGCTGAATTTTACCATCGAGACACTGGAGGAGACAAAAGAAATCGCCGCTGCGTTTGCTGGAACGTACTGTAAAGGAATCGGAGTTCCGGCCGAACAGGAATATACCAAAGGCCATTTCCGCCGGAAAGTAGAGTAAACGGTGAGAAAAAAATAAGGGGAATTTATGGAAAATACCATTGTTCAGTTATCAAAATATGTGATTACCTTCCTCATGATCTGTTTTACCGTGCAGTCGTTTGCTGCACTCAAAGAGCGGGATGAGGATGAGCGCCATTACATTCTGATGCGGCAGATCATCATGATCATTCTGATGAATTTCATTTGTTTCTTCGTGATGTTCCTCCAGGAGGGCGAAGTATCAACGATTCAGATGTTTCTGCTCACGATGGCGTATATCCTGGGCGTACAGATCCTGTACCGCCTGATTTACCGGAAGGCATCGATGATCCTGGTAAACAACATGTGTATGCTGCTCTCGATCAGCATGATTATTCTGACGAGACTGAGCGTGTCAAAGGCGATGTCCCAGTACAAAATTCTGGCGGCATCCACACTGCTCTGCTTCATCATTCCGGTCATTGTCCGAAAGGGCAAGTTCCTGAAAAATCTGACCTGGATTTACGCTGTGCTCGGAATTGCCATGCTTTCCGTCGTTATGGTGCTTGGCTTTACTTCCGGCGGTGCGAAGCTGTCGATCGAAATCCACGGCATTACGTTCCAGCTCTCCGAGATTGCCAAGATCACACTCGTGTTCTTTATGGCAGGCATGCTGCGCGAGGATAATTCCTTTGGAAACGTTGTAAAAGCAACGGTCATTGCGGCAGTTCATGTGCTGATCCTTGTTGCATCCACCGACCTTGGAACTGCGTTCGTCTTCTTTATGGCGTACGTGGTTGTAATCTATGTGGCAACGAGAAAAGCCAGATATCCGCTTTTGGGACTTGCGGGAATGAGTGCCGCCTGCGTTGCGGCGTATTTCCTGTTTTCCCATGTACGGAACCGTGTGGCACTCTGGCAGGATCCGATCGGAAACTGGGATATCAGCAGCCAGTTAGCACAGGGCCTCTTCGGCATGTGCTCCGGCGGATGGTTCGGAACCGGCCTTTTCGAGGGACGGCCTGACATTATCCCGGTTGCAACGAAAGACTTTATTTTCTGTGCGATCTGTGAGGAGATGGGCATTATCTTCGGAATCTGCCTGATTCTGCTGTGCATGTCCACATTCCTTCTGATTATCAATATTTCCATGAAGATGAGCAAACGGTTCTACAAACTGATTGCCATGGGTCTTGGAACGGAATATGCGACACAGGTGTTCCTCACCATCGGAGGAACCATTAAATTTATTCCTATGACAGGTATCACGCTGCCGCTGGTCAGCTATGGAGGAAGCTCCATGTTCTCCACAGTGCTGATGCTGTCGATCATTCAGGGATTGTACATCTTAAGGGAAGACGAAGGTGAGGAGCTTGAGAAAAGACGAAACAAGAAGAAACGAAACCAGCAGAAAAACGACCCAGGCGCCAAGAAAAAACGACGCCCGGACGAAGAGACCGAAAGACGAAAGAAGAGCGGCAGCCGGAACGACGGACAGGGAACCCGCCAGAAGTACCGCGAGCAGCCGGATGAATTCGAACGGCGGATCGAAGAGCAGACCGAGAACAGCCTCCACTGGTAAGGCGGCAAACAACGGCGCAGGGCCGTATCTGATCGTTTCGTTCCTGTTCGTGGCCATGTTTCTTGGGCTGATCGCGTATCTCGTTTACTTTAATGTCGTGCGGAAAGAAGAATTTCTGAATAGTTCTTACAATACGAGACAGAATAACTATGCAGAGCGCGTGATCCGCGGAACAATCTATTCTGCGGACGGCCAGGAACTGGCAAAGACGACGACAGATGAAAACGGGGATGAGGTAAGAACGTATCCGTTCGGCAGCCTGTTTGCGCAGGTGGTTGGCTACACGGGAAAAGGAAACAGCGGCCTCGAATCTTCCTACAACTATATGCTGATGGAGTCCCATACAAGTAAGTTAAAGCAGGTAAAGAATGAATTCAGCGATGCGAAGAACCCGGGAGACAGTCTTTATACAACGCTGAATACAACACTCCAGCAGGCCGATGCACTGGACGGATACCGCGGTGCAGTTGTCGTGCTGGAGGCAAAAACGGGCCGTGTACTTGCCAATGTGAGCAATCCGGTTTTTAATCCCAATACGATTGATGAGGACTGGGAGGCACTGAACGCAGACGATGAGAGCGGCGTGTTTCTGAACCGCGGTCTGCAGGGAAGATATCCGCCGGGATCTACGTTCAAGATTGTTACTTCGCTTGCGTATCTCCGTCAGAACGGCACACTGGACGGTTTTTCGTTCGACTGTGACGGTGAGCTGACAGCAGGAAACTATACGATTCACTGCTCCGGCGGTGAAGTGCATGGACCGGAAGATTTTGCAGGTGCGTTTGCACATTCGTGCAACTCTGCCTTTGCACAGATTGGCCTTGGGCTGGATAAAGATGCCTTCCGCTCGCTGGCGGATTCCCTGTATCTGAACAGCCGTCTGGATCTGGAGCTTCCGACCAGCAAAAGTTCTTTCGACCTTGATTCGACAACGGCGGATGCTCTTGTGATGCAGACTTCCATTGGCCAGGGCGATACGCTGGTAACACCGATGGAGATGGCGCTGATCGCCTCCGCGGTTGCAAATGACGGAGAAATGATTAAACCGCGTTATGTGGACAACATTGTGTCTGCGGACGGACAGGCAGTCAAAACCTTTTACAAAGAGTCTCTTGGCACGGTAATGTCCGAGAGCGAAGCCAATACGCTGACAGAGCTGATGAAAGGCGTTGTCCAGAGCGGAACTGCAGTTTCACTTTCGGATCTGCCGTACAATATCGCCGGTAAAACAGGAACCGCAGAACACGGAAGCGACGGAGAGACACCGCATTCCTGGTTTGTCGGATTCTCCAATGCGGATGATCCTGATATTGTCATTGCTGTTGTGGCAGAAAACGGCGGATATTCGAGTGAAGTCGCTGTACCGATTGCAGGACAGGTAATTGAAGCATATTATGCACAGCAGTAAACGATGAAAAAACGCGTTCGAACCGGAAAGGATGGGTTCGGGCGCGTTTTCTGAATTTTTAGAAAAATGTTAGAAAAAGGATGCGGTTTTAAGGTTGCGCGGGGGCGGGAAAAGAGGTATACTTTTTAACAGAAGATCTGGCGGCAAGCGGGAAGAAAAGAGCTGTCAGAGAATGGAAAAAAGCCAGAAGGAGCTTAAAACGTATGATCGAAGCAGTTAGCTGCGGAGGTATCGTAATCTACCGTGGAAAAATATTGACGCTTTACAAAAGCTACCGCAACAAATATGAAGGCTGGGTTCTGCCGAAAGGAACCGTTGAGCCGGGAGAAACCCATGAACAGACTGCTGTCCGCGAGGTGTATGAGGAATCCGGCGTGCACGGAACCATCATCAAGTACGTGGGAAAAAGCCAGTACAGTTTCAGCATTCCGGAGGACACCGTGGAAAAAGAGGTGCACTGGTATCTGATGGCCTCATCCGGCTACTACAGCCGTCCACAGAGAGAAGAATACTTTGTGGATTCGGGCTATTACAAGTATCACGAAGCATATCATCTGCTGAAGTTTTCCAATGAACGGCAGATTCTGGAAAAGGCCTATCAGGAGTATCTGGAACTGAAGAGAGCAAATTTATGGAAGGTTCAGCCACAGGCTCAGGGAAAATATGGTAAACTGGTATAAAAATCTGTACGTCGGGGATACTGCAAGAAAGAAACAGAAAAAATGGATGCGCCGGATTGAGAACAAAAAAGCAGTTCCGGGAGTCTGGCTCCTCACACTGCCTTCCAATCAGCAGAACAATCTGGATGTAATTCCGGCGGATCTGCTTTTGCAGCCGGCCGTGCGGAGAAACTGTCCGATGATTGTCGGACTTGCCGTGTCGCGCGAGGAAGCTTTTGAGCTTGTGGAGGCGATCGCATTGGAAACTTATCGGGAAACCGGAGAAGTAAAAATCCGGGAATGGCTGCTGAACCGGATTGAGGGATGTGAATGATACATATACTATTCATGATTTTGAAGGCACTGGGGATTTTACTCCTTGTTTTACTGTTTCTCGTGCTTCTTATCGTCTGCACCGTCCTGTTTCTTCCTTTTTGCTACCGGGCGCAGGTTCTGAAAGAAGAAGAGGGATTTGCCTGCGTAAAAGCGAGCGGAAGAGTATCGTGGCTTTTCGGAGCTGCCGCGCTGACGGCCTCGTATGAGGAACAGAAGCCGGAGGCGCAGATTCTGCTTTTCGGGGCATCACTGGAAACATGGAAACGGCGGCTGAAAAAGATCCGCCGGGGAGAAGCGTCCGTGCCCCGGACGGAGGAAAATGAGACAGAAAATGCGCCGGAAGCAGAAAAAACAGCAGAGCAGAAAGCGGAAGCGAAAAAAGAGCAGACATCGGCGGAACAACCGGCAGAACAAAAAACAGATACTGTAGAAAAACAAATGCCGCAAAGAGACGCAGAAAAGACACAGAAAGCACCGGACCAGACAGAAAAACAGCAGAAGGTGACAGCACAGAAGGAGCAGCCAGAGCAAGAGCAGGAACCGGATGCGCCGAAAAAAAGCATTCTGGAACGGTTTTTCGGAAGGATCGAATATCTTCCGGAAAAACTGCTGAATCTTGTCAGCCGTCTGCTGCAGACAGCTTTCCGGCTGTTGGAACTTCCGTTCCGTCTGCTTGAAAAACTGGAGCAGAAAATCCAGGCAGGCAGACGGTTAAAAAGAAAGTGGGAGAGTGTGAAAAAATTCTTCCGTTCGAAGATGTTCCGTGAGGCGCTGCTCCATGCAAAGAAAGAAGTGCTTTATTTCCTGAAGAAAGCAGCACCGAAAAAAGTAATCGGCACAGTCTGGTTCGGATTTGACGATCCGGCACTGACCGGAGAGACACTCGGCATTCTGGGTATGATTTATGGAAAACTGCCGAAAGACCTTTCTATCCAGCCGGATTTCGAACAGGAAATTCTCCGGGGCGATGTCCGGATGAAGGGAAGTTTTCAGGCTGTGACAGCAGCCGGCATTGCACTTCGATTATTCCGGGATCAGAATCTTCGGAAAACCATACGACATTTCAAACACAAGGAGGCCTAAAAGATGGCAGAAAAGGACAACACATTTCAGAATACTGTAGAAGCACTGTTCCGCGGAATGGACAGCTTTATCACAACAAAGACGGTCGTAGGTGAGGCGATCCACATTGATGATACGATTCTTCTGCCGCTGGTAGACGTTTCCTTCGGCGTGGGAGCGGGTGCATTCGCAGAAAATGCAAAGAACAATGCAGGAGGCGGTATGGGCGGAAAAATTTCTCCGAGCGCCGTTCTTGTCATCAGCAAAAACGGAACGCGTCTGGTCAACATCAAAAACCAGGACGCTGTCACCAAAATCATTGACATGGCTCCGGATCTGCTCAGCCGCTTTACCGGCAAAAAGGAAGAGGACGGGTATACCGCAGAGAAAGTAGAGCATATAATAAACCAAGAGGCGGATAAGGAGTAAGCTCGTTTGTGCAGAATTTTAGGTTTTCTGCTGTTCTGGATGGGGGTCGGGCTTCTCATCAGCCTGATGATCCGCAGCTCATTTCTTACGGTTCTTGCGGCCGCTCTGCTGCTGTGCGTGGGATATCATCTGTTCTGCAATACAGGGGAATAGTGAAAGATGCACAAAAAGATCGGAAATGAACTGGCTGATTTGTACAGAGAAATACTTGCAAAATGAAGAAAGCTGCGCTATAATAAGTCCATCTTAAATGAATCAGCCAACTATACTAATATCATAGATCAAGACGAGGGCGTCTTACCAGAACGAAAGTTTCGGTAGGATGCTCTTTTTCTTTTGCTAAGCATATGGATCGTTGGCAGGTTCAGCTTAAGAGACCACGCTATTTTTTTCTCCCTTTTAAAATATAAAAAATAGAGCACAACAGGGCATAAGCGAAAACTTATGTCCTGTTTGCTCTTCCCAGAACTTTTTTTAAAATCTTAATTCTATTTTTGAACAGCAAAAAAGCCTTCCCGGACTGGAAAGGCCTTTTAACCATTCAACTTATGCACGCTCTACTTTTCCGGATCTTAAGCAGGAAGTACATACGTACATTTTCTGCGGTACACCGTCAACTTTAACTTTGACAGATTTTACGTTAGATTTCCACATTTTATTGCTTCTTCTATGTGAATGACTTACGTTGTTTCCGAAATGAGCACCCTTCTCACAAATTGCACACTTTGCCATGATTGCACCTCCTTGACATACGTACTTGAGTCAAAACGCATTTTAGACTCACAACATAAGTCATTCTAACAGATCTATACCGGTTTTGCAAGTAAAAAATGAAAAAATTATATGAATTTTGAAGGTTTTTCATTTTAAACTTTCTTTTTTGCGGAAAAGCGGTTATAATGTATCGTAGAGTGGAGTCAGTTATTCCTGTCTCCATGTGTTTTGAATAGTATGATGGAATTGGAGGATACAAGGCATGAAAGGTCGTATGAATACAGGCTTGGGAGAAATCGTAATCAATCCGGATGTAATCGCCCTGTATGCGGGCAGCGTTGCTGTGGAGTGCTTCGGCATTGTCGGAATGGCAGCGGTAAACATGAAAGATGGACTGGTCAAACTTCTGAAAAAAGAGAGTCTGACACACGGAATTAATGTATCGATTTCGGAAAATAAAATTTCCCTGGATTTCCACGTGATTGTTTCTTACGGAGTCAGTATT